>Ga0307515_10009912_pt1 | contig 18346 bp, 14 predicted proteins | sample 17_EM_MG_FD_194513 | JGI IMG/M metagenome (GOLD analysis project Ga0307515, IMG submission 194513) | Populus trichocarpa ectomycorrhiza microbial communities from riparian zone in the Pacific Northwest, United States - 17_EM | ecosystem: Host-associated > Plants > Roots > Unclassified | place...
GCAGGCTCTGATGGATTTTTTATCTTGTACAGATGTCGGCAGAATTAGCGGAGTGGTGGAGGAGGCGGAGAACTCAGATCACGAGGAGTCGAGTGATGGGGGGGTGTAAAAGTTGATGTTGTTTTTTGGCAGTTTTTTTTTTTGGGGAAGAGGACTCGCAACTTTGCTTTTGTTTCTTTATGTTACAGAAGAAGCGGGGAGGATATGTGTACTGGATATGCCATGGCCGCCAGCGGCCGAATGCAATATGATTACAAACAAACAAACAAACTGTATGTTGATGGGTGCGGGATTGTCAAAACCGTCAGTTTGTCGGTGAGCTGTGGGTACATCTCGTTCGCGGTTGTCCTCGGTAGATATGGAGAATTGAGAGTGGAAGAGGAACATAGGTATCATTGCAACTCTCGATCTCATACAGTAGTATGTATGTACATGGTGGTTATCTCTGCACTTTCAACCCATGTTCAGTGCTACAGTTAGTTAGCATTACGACTTTCAACTTTTCCTTCAGCTTCTCTATCATCCACCGATATCACATCACAACGACACCTTTGTCCACCCACCACTTTCATTAGTGTGTCAAGCAATTGACCCAACTCGTCATTTCTACTTTACGCTCTCTACTATCTTCTTTCGTTTCTACAGCCGCTTCCTATCCTTGTACCCTCAGTGCAGCTTGTACTTACATTACATTCAACGATCATCTATTACAATATACGGCCTTCAACAACGAAGCGAAACACCATGCGGTGGTTCTTCTCCTCCAGCAACTAACATATGGTGGATAAGAATAGATTGTCTTCAATTAAGGATTAAAAGTGCAGTCATTCTTTGGACATCCCAAGCTACCCCGAATTAATCGCCGACAGACCGAAAAAATTCACATCACCCCGCGCCGTCTGGGACACCATCGCATCCACAGTATTACATGCTAGTTATGACGAAGGGACTCCCGAAGTTCATGTGTTGTATCAAGTTAGAGAGAGCGGATCTCCTCGGTAGCTTGCCGATCTTCTACAATTATCTCCAGCAGGGTTCCTCTGCAGCCGCAGCTGCGTTCGTGACTTGATCCTCGCGCAACTGTGTAAGACTTCGTTCTTTGTTCCGGAACGCATCCTACAAGACCTCATTAATAGCCGCAAGATTGTACGGCATCACAAGAGGGAGCCCGAGAACTCCACAATCCTCTTTTACGGACATGGCTGTCAGCAATGGAATAAAGAGGATGGGTTCGGGGAGGAAAGGAATATTATCAACATTGGGGATGGAAACATATATGACTTGAAGATTCGATCATAGACTCTTGATCCTTCTATCTTGAGAAAGTCATCCTAATAATACTTTCCCACTAAACATCTCATAGATCCCTTTCCTCCATCTGTTCCCGGTCTTCATTCGTCATGGTACAACACCTGGCACGCATATGACGCAGTCTCTACAATGCTCACCACAAGTTTCACATCCCGTAATCCCGGCTTAGATTATTGTGTCCGTGTAACCCATTGGTCTTGGCAATCGTGGCTCCAGTTGTTGAGAGTCGGTAGTGGAGGATTTTCGAACAAGTCTGACCTTGTAGAAACCATGTTAGTCTGCGGTCGGGAGACAGGAGCAAAAGGATATCGAAGAAGGGGTATAAGAAACTTACTATAGCAAAGCTGACTGGTGCTAGAATCGAGGAATCGTTGTAAAAGACATAACGCAAAGACAGGAGTGAATGTAAGCTCCTTTCCCCCTACTTTTCGTGTTGGAAGCGTCCAAAACCTCCGTGATTGGTTTCTGACTAGATGCTAACTAGATGCAACTTTCTCGGATGCGAAAGCAAGGCGGCGAAGGAGGGGATATTTACGACTGTTACCCAGCTCAGTACCATATCAACTCGTTTATCCCTTGGGCTGGGGCCTTCGGTGGAGTTTGGCTGTGACCCTCGTCACCAACTCCCCACCATTTGGAGTCCGGTGCCCCAATAGCTGAAATATTTGCTATGTTAAGATAAGAGGTAGACCCTGAATATGGAACAGAGTTAGTTGGTCGTTAAATACGCCAATGGGGTTCTTCAAACATCAATGCGGACAATAGCAACGGCAAATGGTATTGCGGCGGAGTGATAGCTTGAATGACGATCTACATCACAACATCCCTACCCTGACCACTGACCAACCAAATATGACCCAGAACGAGATCGCTCCAACAGAATTCCATTTTCCCCTCCCTCGGGGACCTTTTCTTTCCTATTCTTCGTTACTAGAGTAACAACCCTTGTGTCCCCGATTGCTTCTAAGATTCAACGACTCACAACTAAGATAACACCAGTACTCACTACGCCCCTCTCCCTGTTCAGATTATTCCTCCTATTATACTTCTGGCGGAGACTTTATATTCACTTATTCACGTATGAATATGGCTATTTTGGTAGCTCGACAACTCTCCTCATATCTGTCCCATAGACAGCAATAGAGCCGTTCCACCCCTTCTTAGCTCTCCCAAAGTTCGGAAGCATGAAAGCCTCTGGAGCGGTTCCAGTTCTGTCTTACCTGTCTTCAGAGAAGCCAGATGGAATACGACCTCCCATTTGGAACTCTAAAGGTGTATCGCTCAAATTGCAATGAAAAGCATACAGGCACCTAGGTAACCTGGCCGAGTGGTCTAAGGCGCCAGCTTCAGGTGCTGGTCCGTAACAGGGCGTGAGTTCGAATCTCACGGTTATCATCATTGTTTTGTTCTTCCCAGATCAACCCACATCTGCTGGGTTGCGTTGTCCGGCATAGTGAGAAACATGGATGGTGAAGATGGCGGGGATGAGGTAGGCGATCATGGATCTTGAAGTGAAACGACAGGGAATATCTTCAATGCACGTGAGGGCTGCCAGGCTTTGGGGTTCTATGATGGCCAATGCTTCAGACAAAGTGGACGGCACAAATTCCCGATGCAATCTACTCAATAGATGGGAGCGAGATTCTTAAAGTCCAGTGGAGAGGACAACATGCTAGACAGATATCGGGAAAGAAGAACTCCATGTTAAATTGGAGCTTCTGAACTGTGGCATTTCCGTATTATTGCGGATTTCTTACAGATTACTACATCCCAGCCTAGGCCTATACATTTTCGTCCTGAGAAGCAAAACATCTCAAAGAAGCCCCATGTACACCATCAAAACAAAACAGATATACCGGGAAAGCAAACCAGGATTCGAAAGTATCAGGGCTAATGAGAAGGATAAAAGAACTAGAATTATTTGAGGACTTATCAGCCCTATGTATTCGTAGGTATTATAGTACAATTCTCGGTACCGTAAATGCACTATTCCATTGAAGATTGGGTAGCAGAGACTGTAGAAACAGTAGATCAATAAAATACCTCCCTCTACTCGAAATTATATCCTGAGTCCCAGCAGGATTACTCAAACGATTTTTGCTTGCTTCTTGGGTTTGATGTGTCGCTTCTCCGCCAGTATCAAGTTGTATGGATTTGAAGTATAGGGATCATAGGTGAAGCTGGTGGAATACCCAAATTCCTCTCCCCTAGAAGAATATTTCTCAAAACAGCTCAGTGATCACTGCCACCTAACATCCGATGACTAGAATTTGGCTAACGCTGCAAGTGGAGACATCATCGGCGCCCAGGCTATGTGCATCTGAAATCTGTGACGTTGATGGTAGTGTTGAGTTATGAAATGCTTGGCATCTCCAGAGATCAACTTCATGGAGTGAAGATGTCTTCGATATCCCGCTTCTCCAGATGACATTTCGAGAATGCTAGATATAAACATCTTCACGCCCAAATGATGCCCTTGTGCTATATCGAGTCACAGAAACCGATTTAAAAGGCTGATTCTCTTAGGAAAATTTACACCGCTTCAGATTAACCACACATCAGGGAGATCCGCAGAGACACGCACTGCAATATTCACCTCTCCACTGCGTAGTAGAACGGATAACGCCGGAAGTACCGATTTATAGCATAGCCCAGATTCATATAGACGTCCGGAGAGGCTTACCAGCATCTTCATCAGCAAAGTAGTCTACCTGTTTGCAGCTTCCAGGCCGGTTCTCGTATCGGACGGGGATTTTACCGGGCGTCAAGGTTCGTACATACATCACGCATCACGGAGGTTCTATCTAAAGGGATTTTTGATTGCAGTTTCAGCCACATTTGCTTGGGCTTTCGTATTGAGCAAACATAACCGCCATACTCGATAATTCACTCTCTTCACATTGCCCCGAAGTCGATACCAAGGACGTGTTTGGTCCAATTCACTGCCATTGATCTCCTAAGCCAGATCTCCCACCCGGCCCGTGGTTTCCACATCGATCGTCGGCCCGGAAATGCCGTGCCGCGGTGAACAGCGATTTATCATTTATCCGAGACACGAGGGGCGGCAGTTACACGGGCCGCTACGATATCCTCTTTCGGCATGTCAATGTCTTCTGTCGGTCGGCGCCGCTCCGACACGCCGACGTGCCTTGTTTCCCCACATTTACTCCAAATTCGTCTATCGACGTCAACATCGGTGCGGGGGTTAAGCGAGGTGAAAACTCTTCTACCGACATCAGTACGAACAGGTGGGGTGGAGATGAAACGTCACATACCGAGGTACAGGTTCGTCTTTTCCATGGTTCAACCGTTTAGGAGGCTCACCTGCCTGCGGGTCGTTCTCGGATATGCAGTGATTCATTTAGATCCTGGTGATATGAAGTTTGAGGCTAGTGCAAGCGACCTGCCACACTAGACCGCTTGCCATTCCCAATCTGGAACCGAGTGACATCAAAAGCATGTAGTTTACACTCACTGTCAAATAACTAGGTAGTTCTGCTCTTTTTACTGTGGCAGGGTCATTCACATGAAAATTGGAGTGTGGGAAGCTTAGTGGTGTGAGCAAATGGACGATGTACACGATCACTCCGAGGTGAGGTTGAATTGACCAATCATATCGTTCTGTTGATCGTATTGAGCCCTCGACACTCACATACCATCTGCCGTCTTCTAGACAAGCGTTCTGTTCCCAACTGTCAATCAGACATCTCTGTCTCCGAGTGGAGCATCTCCAGACTCCAATGATCAATCGACCCGCAAGCATATAAACCGACCATTCTCCTCTCCACCGATGGACTTTTCTTCTCCCACCACCATTCATTATGCACACCTTTACCGCCCTCCTCTTCGCTTCCCTTCCACTGCTAGCATATACGCAATCCACCGGCACCACCACGCGCTACTGGGACTGCTGCAAAGCTTCCTGCTCCTGGCCGGGAAAATCCTCCGCCGTCAACCAACCCGTCAACACCTGCGACGCCAACAACAGCACGTCCCCTCCTCCCCTTCACTCCTTCCTCACTAACACCTCTTCCCCAGATGTTCTCACAGACTTCAACTCAGCCTCCGGCTGCACCGGCGGCTCAGCGTACATGTGCGCAAACCAAACCCCGATCGTGATCGACTCCAACACCGCATACGGATACGCCGCGGTCGCTCTGTCGGCGGGAACTGAGAGCGATTGGTGCTGTGCCTGCTATGAGCTCACATTTACCTCCGGTCCCGTCGCCGGGAAGAAGATGGTTGTGCAGGCTACCAATACTGGCGGGGGTCTGAGCGACGGGAATCATTTCGATATTGCGATCCCTGGCGGCGGGGTGGGACAGTTTAATGCGTGCACGAAGCAGTGTAAGTTGTTGGCTGGGAGAGAGGGGGTGTGGGAGGCTGACAGAGGGTAGATGGTGCGCCGACGGATGGATGGGGAGCCAGGTATGGCGGGGTTTCGAGCAGAGCCGAGTGTGCTGCCCTCCCGGCAGCGCTGAGGGAGGGATGCTATTGGAGATTTGATTGGTTTAAGGGGGCGGATAATCCGGCGGTTACGTGGAGGCAAGTGACGTGTCCGTCGCAGCTTACGGCGAGGACTGGGTGCCGGAGGTATCGGTAGTGGTGAAGGGGAATGTATGGGAGAAATAGTCTGCATGTTTTGATGTGAGTACCGACGAGGGGGAGGGAGAGACTGCCTCGAGACTGTATGAGAGAAAATAGCAATCCACAAGCGCAATTCTACATATCTATGCAATAACAATTGATGCAGAGCGATGTGAATCCTATTACTATAAGCTAGACTACGAAGAAGAGATGTGCTTGATAAATGCAGTACACAGTGCCAAATTGGTGGTTCTCTTTAAATTCCCTCAACACAAAATACAGCCAGGCGCCGGAACAATTGGCCGATCGAACTTTGCCAGCAACGCCGGATCCAGCTTTTGGGGCGCAGGGCGTCCACTAATAGGATCAATCCCCTTAGCCAACGAAGGTGCACCTCCAGGCATGGCCATATCACTCCCGCCCCACCTCGAATAATCCGAATCCAACACACTATCAAAATCCCGATGATACACCCCTGGCACCGCTGCCTCATCATCAGCACCCTTACCACCCCGAAAGCAGTCTGGTTACTTACACTCCCACTTCACCTTTGGCCCCGGCCCCGGCCCCTCCTCCCCATGATGCACCGCAAGCCTCTCCCACTCCTTCCGTTCATAATCCACAATCCCTTGCTTCCGCAAGAACTCCAGCTCCCCATCTGTGTTCTGAGCGAATTCGTGCGGCGCGAAATCGCGGTTCGGGTTGTAACGCGAGAAACTGACGTGGTCGGGACGGTACAGTGGCTTTGGCCGCGGCGGGGGGACGTTGGCTTTCGGAGGGAGCGGAGGGGAAAAGTTTGTGGGGTCGAAGTTGTGGGCGGAGACGTCGAGGTTGGGGTCGGCGGCGGCGGGAGGCCAGCCGGGTGGACTGTGTGGGAGGAGGTTGAGAGGGTTGAGTTTGGCACCGAAGGCTTTGAGGGTTTGCCACCAGCCTTTTTGGGTTAGTGGTTAGCGTTGAAGGGAGGAAGGTTTGGGGAGAAGAGGGTACTGCGGGTTGGTGAGGTGGCGCGTTTTTGGAGGCCGGGGTTGGCCGGGAGCTCGATGATTAGGCTGTTGCTGAGGGAGGGGTTGATGAAGTTGTGCTCGGTGGTCGAGGGGAGACGCAGGATCGGGACGTTGGGGGAACCGTCGGCGTTGATGTTCACCGAGTGGTAGGCGGAGGGTTTTAGTTCTGCCGCTGGAGGTTGATAAGCGTAGTTGCTGCCGCCTGCGGTGGCAGGTGGGAAGAGTGTGCTGCCTAGGGCGAAGAGTGTTGGAGGCATGGTTATCGGTGGATGGAGGAGTGAGTATGAAGTGCGGAGTTTAAGTATATCAAAAGTTAAGGCAAAGTGACTGCGATAACGGTAGCGCGAGGCAAATTAGAGATTGCGTCGGAAAAGCATATTTACATCATTGAGAGACCATCCATGCGCATGTGTCGATATGCACTTGAGAATCAGAATACTACGCTACAAATCTGAAAATGTGAGTATTTAGAGCTCTCCCTTCCCTAGTCTGTATCCAAATCCCTGGCTCCGTCAATTCTGCTTACCTTTCATATCCTTCTACTTCACTTTCTGTCACTCACAAGTCCGCTTCATAAGTGTGCTTTCCTGCAATTCCAAGTGTACTGCTCAACTTCCCGGTTTCTGTTTACGATATCGATAATAGCCATGGTGCAGCAGTATATAAAGCTACGTATCCACAACTGCTCACTCAATAATGGGGATACCATAAATCTGAGACTTGTAGGTGAAAGAGGGCATAGTTATGCAATTCCGAGTATAGAACACTATATAATCAGAAACAGTTATGGACTGGTGATTTTGGATTTGAATTCAAACCTCAGTTTGATTATGGGTATTTACCACAATCAGCCACAGATCGGCCACAACAAGAACGTACGTACCACCAGTCTACTAATGAGAATGTTTCAAGCTGACAACCATGTGTATAACTACCTAGTAGGTATTAGATAGCTAAAATACTCGCGTGACAAGATAGCCATCCCCTTTAGCTAAAGAACCAATCCAAAAAACACCCTCCAAAGCTACATAGCAAATCAGTGATGTTTGTTCATCTCGCAGTACATTAAAGATTTATATCAATCAACCTCTTCTTGGAAATTTGAATGATCTCATCAATTATCACCATCTTCATATCCGTTGTCTGTCCTCTCTCAGCACGATGTGGAGGAATGGCATTCAATGACACATTTAATGATACCGTCCCCTCCCCTTCCCCCTGTTGACACGCGGGTATTGCAATGTGCGTGGAGAATTCGTCAAACATCTGAATTCTAAAGAGCGAGAAGAGAAAAGGAAAAAGCTTAAGTACACGATGTTAAGATAACTATACTGAAAATGGCAACCCACGTAATAGCCAAGCAATTACCCAATGCTCGTCGATGATCTCGGGCGAAAGCCCAGTATTCCGTCAACACCCCCTGCCCTTCTATCTCTCTTTTCTTTCACTCATCCTAAGGCTATCGGGTATAAATCAAACATATTCCCAATATGAATTATATATAAGGTGGATTCTACCCAGGGCAATATGCGGCTGATGGCATGTATTACGGTCACTCACTTGATAACCAGTCAACGCAGTTATCAAGTACACTGCTTGGTAACTGGAACTTATCACTTTGCAAAAAGTTCAACACAATTACAAAGCGGGCTCTTGACAAAGTGATTTACTTGACAACGGGGTCAAAACACATATCTAATAAGCCCAGAGATATCACATCCCATAGGTAGTATTTTAGTTTCTCGACTCCTAGGGTAAATCGTCTCGCGTACAACACCTCCACCACAATTTACACATCGACGACAATGGTCATATCGTTGTTGATGGAGATATAATGGAATCCTTTAGCGGTTTCTTGGTCGGTTGTTCATGGCCGTATTTAAATACTTGCAGGAGATCCAGTGTAGTATGTATAAGTGATAGGAAGCAATGCCTGGATAAGTGAATCTAGAACCAAGTAAGAATGGAAAAAGAAGCTATCGGAATGATATACCCATCCTACATACACAAAATAAAAATCCAATAACGCCCCGTTCCTCTGGGCTCAAATAACATTACCCAGAACTACCACAGAAAGCCCGACATTTCGACACCTGGCCTTCGATGCTTTTTACTGGTTGGGTCAGGGCTTGCGAACACGTCATGTAATCTGCCCTATGAATCGAATCGAGTCATCACAGACCAAGAACAACCCAGCATTATTTTCGCGCCTCACCATAACGACCCACTGTATTCACAGCCATTCCAATCTCCCTTTTTCTATCCTTCACAATACATATCCATAGAATATCAGAAGCAGAAACCACTAACGCATAATAAAATACCAAACACAGAGTAGACAGTAATACTGGACGAGGAAATGCGGGCAATGTTCGGCCCCTGCGGATCTGTTAAGCTGAATATAAAGGTTAAATTAACCCAGAACTGAAGTTACGAAATTCAATCACGGACAGTGATGATACTCAAACCCTACGATAACTAGTCGTGCCTTAGTTCGGATCCTCCATGATGTAGTACGGCAGCTTGCGTACACCTCCGACAACACACCACACCACCTTCTAGTTTTGCCAAGACCCTTATCGTCCAATCAATTCTATTATCGTCAGAAAACTTTTGCTTCGGTTTTCAGCTGTTTTGTTCGAATCCAGTTACCTAGGAGCCAAAATGAGTCTCTTCGGAGCCAAAAAGTCAGTAGCCTCGCTCAAGGAGAGCTTGGCAAGAGCAAAGGAGAATTTGCAGCAGAGGGAGACCAAGTCGCCTTCAGTTGCAAGCGAAGAAAGCAGCCATATCGGCCAACTACTCGACAAGATTACTGGACCACTCACCACGGAGGGTACGGTTACGAATTCCGAGGTCGCTCGGGAGGAACCAAAGTTTTTTGGAACGGAGGAGTATGAGAGACTCTGGGCCGAAGAGAAAAATGATGAGTTCGAATACGGAGTTCACAAAGCCCGGATCGAAGACGACTTGAGGAGAGCTGAGGATAGCCAGGCAACCTCTAGAGTGGGAACGGGTCAACTTCCCAGCGACCTAAATGATATGAAAGCGTACTCCGATCTTACGGGAAAAACTGGAGTTACGGGAATCACACGATACGGTAGTGACGACTCTTCGGAATTGTCACCACCTCCAACTACGAATTATGGGGGAAGCGAAATTTCCTTCCCATCGCAAACTCCAAGGGAGAGGGTTTCGACCCCTTTGCCATCTACGACTTACGAGGGAAGCCTTATGTGTTACGGGGGTGCTTCCACCTAAGTAACTATACTTATTTATATCCGATGATACTTATAAGTAGATACTAGGTACACGGCCATAGATCCTATTGTAATTCCTTAAGCGTATTTCCAGACGAAGTATATTGGTAGTCTGTAAAGATCGTATACGCAACAAGGACAAATATGTATCGTCGAATCAGAAGCTATCAACCGGATAGCCACTAGATCATATCGTGGTGTAAGACAATACTGACAGTACATATAAGCTCGTATAGTTAACCTATATTTTTAACCTCTTAAAACTTCCTTGATAAATCTGGCGTTCAGATACTATCGGCAATATTAGGTCTACGCCTAATCTCCCTAATCCTTTGTCCTGAACTCCAGATACTTCGATAGTGTATCTCTTGGAATTGCCTGTAGCCTATTTCTTTGTTTCTTGGTTAAAGGCTTTACCGGAATCTTTCCTGACCTTGTACGTGACAATCCACAAGGTGCCTTCCTTAAAGCTTTCCTTTCCTTCTGAGACTGTCCAATAAACCTCTTGGCACTTTGAATAACAGTAGTAGCTCGATCCAACTGGGCTTGACTATCTTCAGTCTCTGGATCCTGGCTATCTTTATTAATCTGAAGTATTCTATCTGGATGAATACAACTCTCTTGAGTTATAATATGAAGACCTTCTGGCAACGAAGTCGTCGAATCCTTTACCGAGGATGATTGATCTGCTTCTGAGATCAACCGACCCGCTTCAGCTCGAATTCTCAAATTATCGATATGCGTTGCTAATCCTTCTGACAGTCCGATAATGGAAGCTATCCACCAAACGCTTTGCGCCACGAAGATGTAACGATTATCTCTGGCGTAACAGATAATCTTCTCTAGCGCATAAGCTATAACGTCGTTGTCGTTCTCAAAGGTAATTGTCATTCGTATAGGATAATACTTATCGGTGCGGGGCTGCCGCTACACAAAGCTAATAAATTTTATATATAATAATAGATATAGATATAGGTATCATAAAAACTTAATAATAAATAACGGTTTTCTTCCGCTGGTAGGTATCGTTGTCTGTTTTGCTGCTAGAGCTTGTTCTTCTCATTGTCGAAACAAGGTGACCCTTTTATAGAAAGTTCTTCGGGATGTTACGCTTGCGCACCCATTCTTCCTCTCTATGATTTTGATAGCAACGTGCTTTTGCGTCTTACATTCATTATCGTCCGCATGCATACTAAGGCAAGCCGGCTCATTATCGTCCGCATGCATACTGAAGCAAGTCGGCTCATTATCGTCCGCATGCATATTAAAGCAAGTCGGCACTTGAATGCGCATAGTAGAGATTGCCACGAATTCCCCAAGGTTATCGTGTTCATGCAAGTGAGGGATTAAAGCGTTACGCTCCTGACTCTGATCAGGCCACACTCGCACGATATCATATATCAGATCATAACTTCAGCTTGGACATCTCACTCTCGTATGGTTCGGTAATCGGGAACGCCTGCCATCATAGTGGACACGTCTTTTTAGCTAATCAATACTGTAGTATGATTGCATCATAGGTTTACGTGGCAGACAACCACTACTATGCCGATATAGATTAAATGACACGCACGTAGCGTTGCAGTTGCCATTCCGTCACAAATCAATGTGCGGGGATGCTTCGACCTCATATCAACAGTCATGCCATAATCTTTCAATCACGTCGCTGCTTAGGCCGGGACTATTCCCTTTGGCCGGGGAGTGCCCAGTGCTCCGAAGTCACATAAGACGACGGTCTTAAGATCCCTCTTAATAGCTTGCAACTATCGATTGCCGTGTCTGCAGATCGAGGTATTCCTCAGTATGATCAGACATAATCACCCCACGCATCAGGGATAAATCTGGTTGAATATTACACGCTCGGCAGGGTTGTATCCCTTTTGATCTGGCAGTGTAACAGCATCATCAAATCAGCTGCCGCAGCATTATGCTTTCAATGAATCCGCTAAGCCTAAGCTTATCCAATCGAGACGAGTACCACTCATACCCCGCTAAAGGTAATCGTGACCGTAAAAGTTTTGAGGATGCCTAGGGTAGTCGTTTTGCATGTCAGGTGGCCCGAAGGTTATTTCACTGACAAGTACCCTTTTGGTTATCTCAAGTACGTATACTCTGTTAAGCTTAACATCTTAACATTATGGGCCTACCTCTAAGTGCTTTAAACGCTCTTTCTGAGGATCCTTTTTCGACTCCCAGGGCGAGTGCTGGAATTATTGCGCGCAGGTATATTCAGTCGGAGGAAAATACCACACAATACGCCGAGGAGGAGGGGGGAATGGAAGAGACCCTGAGGGCCCACACACCCATTCCGAGAAAATTCGAAATTAGCGACAGCAGCGATAACGAAGATGATATGATGACAGAGGTGGAGTGGAGAGACGAAGAGGTCTACATGACGCCAACGAAGAAGGGAAAAAAGCGCAATAAGGGGAACGGAGTGAAGAGGCCGGCAACGCCCGATCAACCAATCCCAAATATGGCGCAGATGCCAAGCAGGAAAAAGTTGGAGGCTGATTGGGCCAAGCCTGCAGAGTCGTTGACGAACGAAAATGGGCCAGTTAATCTGGAAGCCTTTATTGGTGAGTATCTTCGGAACACTAATGGGCTAAGGGATTATATGGCCACGAATCAGTTGCATGATGAGCGATATGATGAGTGGTGCCTAAAGCAGGCAGAGTTTATGGCGGCAAGACAGAATCATACGGACGCGGGGGTTACCGCTAACCATAGGACGTCGGAAAAGATTTTGACTGAGGTTGAGTTGAGTAGAGAGTATGATGAGGAGAGGGCGGAAAAACTTGACCAGAGGTTGGAGAAGATTGAGAAAAAGGTGGCAAAGTTAGCCCCAGTTAACATGGCTAAAACGATTGAAAATGCAATGAGTGCTTGCATGGAAAAGATGGTGGACCAATTGACCGATAGGGTGGTCAAGAGGTTTGAGGATATGGCGGAAGAGAGCCGGAAGAAGGATGAAATCCGAAGGGGGAAACAGGTAGAAGCCACCCCTGAGGAAAAAGAGATGAGCGATATTGAGTTTGAACCAGGCGCGACCTTTTCGGAGGAAGAAAATGAAAAGGTAGCAACGGTAATCGAAAGAATGCAGTTGGATGAGCAGGAGTTGGAGGTATCGAGGCATGTGCCAATTATTCAACCGGGAGAGAAAAGGCAGGAGTTTCCGCGTTTGGAGGTGGGACAGGTTACAATCCTGAAGAAAAAACCGGTGGCGCCAGCGGTGCCACAACAGAAAAAGAAAGAGGTGAAAAAACCGGAGGTAAAGGAGATACCGAAGGGACCGAAGGCTGGGACTAAGAAGCCGGAGGTTAAGAAGCCGAACGAAAAGAAACCGGAGAAGAAACCGGAAGAAAAGAAGAAGGATACGTGGGCGCAGAGAGCAGCAGCACCACCACTGAAGAAGCAACCCGAACAGCGACAACAACAACAACAATCGGGACAGCAGCAGAAGAAGATGGGAGACGGCTTTGTTGAAGTGAAGAGGCAACAAAAGAAAGAGGAGATGAAGCCGGTCCCCCCAGGACAAAATTCGATGGAGAAGAGGAGAGTCACCTTTAAGAGGGATAATGGTCTCCCCCTTTCTCAGAAGAAAGATTTGGATATTTCGTCGGAAGTGAATAGGGCACTTTTTGAGGTGAAGGTTCCACATTTTGTTCGCATTCAGGGAGTTACGAAGAACACCCGAGGATGCTTGTCAACGATTACGACCCCTGTGGCAACGGCCGAAATGTTGATTCGGTACAGGGAAATCGTAATTAAAGCATCAAGGAAGGTGGACGCAGGGATTGTGGACATCAAGACAAATGAACTCTGGGAGAGAGTAAAAATGCACGGCATCAATTTTGATAGGTACTTGGGGAAGAAGACGGGAGGTGGACTTGAAAAATTGGGGCAAGAATTGCAGGCTGAGAACGAGGGGGTGGTGTTGCCCCTCGCCATCAACTGGATTGGAGGACCGAAAGATGTGCAGAAAAAGAAGGCGGAAGGAAAGAAAGCATCTTCGGTTGTGTTTGCGGTCAAGGGAAGTAAAATTGCCGAAAAAGTTTTGAAGGGGGGTTTGAGGGCGGCAGGAGCGAAATATGATGTGGAGAAGTTTGTGAATGCTGGGCCAGATTCCTTTTGTGGTGTGTGCAGCAGATGGGGACATGTTGATGCGAAATGTGGATCTTTGAAGATGCCGGCGTGTTTGTTGTGTGCGGGGAGACATTTAACGAAAGATCATAAGTGCAACGTTGTAGGTTGCAAAGCTAATGCAGGACAGAACTGCACCCATAATGTCGACAAGTGCGTCAACTGCAAGGGGAACCATATCGCAAAGGCCAATTGTTGTGTTGAGAAGCAGGAGGCCATTAAGACAGCGAGAGAAGAAAGACGTACCTGGAAGGAGAGAGAGGGGGAGCGTCAAAATATCACCACCGATCAAGAAAAGAAGCCGGATCATACAGAGGATGGGGGACCATCGACTGCAGATGCGGAAAAGAAAGCTCAGAATGATGAGCAAATCGAAAAGGAGCCGGAAGTCCAAGTCGCAGCGACACAAGAGACTGAAGGACAATCTTCTAATGCAGGGACCCAAGAAACCCCCATGAAGTCATGGTGAAATGCGTAATGCATAACTGTGGAAGAGGGTATGAGGCAACTATGATGGCGTTGGAAACAGGAATTGTTTGGGGGGCTGATGTTGTGATGTTGCAAGAACCGTATGTGGAGAGAGAAGGATACAACATCAGTCACCCAGGATATAGGCTGATCAGAGGAGGAAGAACAATGACAGCAGTAAGAAGAGATACACACCTGGAATTTTCGGAAGTGGATAAGGGGGGAGATGGAGATGTACAGGTGTTTGATATAAGATACCCGTTGGGTAGAAAGATGAGATTGGTGAATGTGTACGATCAGTTGAGACAAGAGGGGGGAGTGAGAAGTCAAGGCAGACCGGCACAGACAGCAAGATGGAATGAGATTATGGAGCAGGAAAAGATTCTCTTGGGAGGAGATTGGAATGCTCACAGTGATAGATGGGACCCGCAATGCCCACCAAAGCGAGATGCGAACTTTTTGGAAAATCTTATGGATGAGTACGATTTGATCGACGTTATGGACGGGGAAGAGACCCATTCGAATACGAGAAACGGCGAAACTTCGGGATCGCTTATTGATTTCTTTATTACTAAAGCCTCGATGGCTGATAGATTAGAGATTTCAACAGAATTGACATCTACTTCGGATCACGCGATTGTGTGTGCCCAATTAAGATGGGACGAAGGGGAAGGAGTTAAAGTGTCGCGAAAGATTACAGGATGGGATATCGATGGGCTGAAGTCGAAGGAGGAGGAAGAAAATTATAAAAAGCACAAAAAGAATGGAAAGACAAAAGCCTAAAGAGACCTGTACTGGATGAGAATAGCAGTGAAGAGGATTTACAGAAGGAAGCTGAGTGGATACAGCGGAATTTCGTTAATCATCTTAATAGGTGCTGCAAAAAGATTAAGGTTTGCGCGAGATCTAAGAGGTGGTGGACAGCGGAGATCGCGGAAAATCGAAAAATTTTGGGATCGATAAAGAGAGCCAGAAAGAAAGGGGAAGCGTCGCAGCAACAAGTTAAGAAGCAGCAAAGCAACCTGAGAAGAATAATCCGACAGTCGAAAACGGAGATGTGGAGGAAGTTTCTAACTTTGGCGACAAGAGACCAAGTCTGGCAGGCGTTGAGATACACGAAACCAGGCGGACAACAAACGACCAAGACTTTGAGGTCTAGGACTGGGGAGGTGGCGGAGTCCTGGGAGGATAAGGCAGAATTGATAAAAGAAGAAGCATTTCCGAAGCCTTTGAAGGGTGTGGAGAGAAAGGCCCAAGAAGAGGGAGGCGAAATGTGGAAAAAGATTACTGATGAGGATATCCGAGAGGCTCTATTCAATCAGTCAGTTCAAAAGGCACCCGGACCGGATAGGCTGGGGTTTAAGGCGATAAGATTATTGTGGGACTGGGATTCCCAAAGAATAATTAATGTCGTCAAAGTGTCATTTAGGTTAGGGATACACCCCCGAGTTTGGAAAGAAGCGAAGGGGGTTGTTATACCGAAGCCGAATAAGCCAGATTACGGAGTCGCCAAGGCATATAGGGTGATAACGTTGTTAAATTGTTTGGGAAAAGTGGTCGAGAAGGTGGCAGCCAACGCAATAGCAGAGGAGTGTGAGCGGAGGAGGTTACTTCACGATGGACAGTTTGGATGCAGGAAAAGAAGATCAGCAATAGACGCGGTTGGAAGGTTGATGAAGAGAGTTGAAGAAGCGTGGGGGAGGGGGAATACCGCGGCTGTGCTGTTGATGGATGTTAAGGGAGCCTTTCCACATGTGGCAAAGGGGAACTTGATAAAAAGAATGGAAGAAATGGGGTTTGAAGCCGACCTGGTGAGGTGGGTGGAGAGTTTTATGGAAGATAGAAAAGTGATTATGTCGATGGATGGGAAGGAGGGAGACAGTATGGAGGTGGAAACGGGAGTTCCGCAGGGGTCGCCAGTGTCGCCAGTACTTTTCATCATATACCTTTCGGGGTTGTTCGGCCAAGTTGAAGAAAAAGAGAAAGAGTGTGGAAGCGAGGGTATATCTTTTGTTGATGATGTGGCATGGGTGATGGAAGGGGAGGATGTGGGGGAATGCACACAACGACTGGAGAGATGCGCCGCGGAAACAACGATTTGGGCAAAAAAGAATGCCTGTCAGTTCGACATCGAAAAAACAGAAGCGATGTGGTTCACACGATGAAGAAAGAATAAGGAACCAAAGATGAATGCCCGAGTAAGGGTAGGAAATCATGAGGTTCCATACAATAAAGAAGCGACAAGATGGTTGGGGGTATGGCTGGATGACATGCTTACCCTGAATGATCATACGAAAAAGACCTTAGCGAAAGCAAGGAAAGCGCAAAATAGAGTGAGATCCTTGATGACGAAGAAAGGATTAAGCTCGGAAGGATGCAAACGAATTCAAGTTGCGGCAGTTCAGGCAGTGGCGTTGTATGGGTCTGAATTGTGGTGGCGTGGACAAGAAAGTTGGGCTCAGGAAATACAAAGGTTGTTGAACGAACAGGGCAGAAGGGTAACCGGATGCTTTAGAACGACACCTCAAGGAGCTTTGATGAACGATGCGGGTTTACGACCGGCAAAGGCTCTTCTTAATAACCGGGTACGACGGTATAAGTTGAGACAGATGATGATGCCCGATGCTCAAGGCGGAGAGAAAATGTTAGATATACGAAGGAATGTTTTACAAGGGGTGGAGGGGATTGATGAGTTAATCCCGGAGGATAAACCTTTCGAGAGGAGGAGTTACGAAAGGACGACATTACTGACGGAAAAAAGATGCCTTAAGGGCAAAGTGATAATTCAGGATGAGGAACAAGCGTTGAGAGAAGCGAGGGTAGAAAGGGATGGGCTTGTTTTTTGGACTGATGGAGCGAGAAAAGAAGATGAGTGGGTGGGGTGTGCAGTGGTATGGAAAGAGAAAGGGAGGTGGAGTAAGAGGAGGACACACCTAGGCCGACAGAAGGAAGCGTTTGACGCGGAAATGTATGCGATGTCGGAAGTGATGAAGATCGCGGACGAGATGGCAGAAGAAAAGGAAGTTATCAAGGTCACGGTTTTTACGGATTCCCAGGCAACTTTAAGAAGAATTCAATCGGACGAGCCAGGACCAGGACAGGTTTTAGCGCTGCGAACGATGAACTGGACCGATGCGTTAGCCAGAAAAAATATCCAGGTAGAATACCGGTGGGTACCTGCCCATAAGGGGATAGAAGGCAACGAAGAAGCGGATCAGCAAGCAACAAAGGCGGCGTATAAGCATTGCGGAAGTTATACCGAAACGCAAAATCCGCCACCGTTTTTAGATTATGTTTCTTTCGCCCACGTTAGTCGAAGGTTAACTGAGGTGAAGTGGGAAGAAAGTAAGAAAGAAATAAAAGAGATGGGGAAGAAGTCAAAGCACAGTTACCGGTATGATTTGGTGAAGAGGGGAGGTAATAGTGCGGTGATGGAAGCCAAAAAGACAATTGCGGCGAGGTTTTATCAGCTTAAGTCAGGACATGCACTGATAGCGAAATACCTATTGCGGATCGGAAAAAGAAGTGATATGAAATGCTGGTGGTGCGGGCATGAATATCAGACAAGAGACCACC
>Ga0307515_10009913_pt1 | contig 18346 bp, 12 predicted proteins | sample 17_EM_MG_FD_194513 | JGI IMG/M metagenome (GOLD analysis project Ga0307515, IMG submission 194513) | Populus trichocarpa ectomycorrhiza microbial communities from riparian zone in the Pacific Northwest, United States - 17_EM | ecosystem: Host-associated > Plants > Roots > Unclassified | place...
GCTCAACGGCTTCGAGGACGACGACGGCTGCCCCGACGTCCGCGGCACGAGCGGCCCCGAGGAGCGCGCCGATCGCATCGACCTCAAGGGCGCGCAGGTCGCGTTCGCGCGCGCCGGCGGGCTGACCCCGGCGGGGCGCCAGCTGCTCGGTCAGATCGCGACGCTGATCAAGAGCCGGCGGCTGGCGATCCGCGTCGAGGTCCACGTCGCGCTCGGCACCCGCGCGACCGGCGCGGCGCAGATCGCGGCGCAGCGCCGGCGCGACAAGCAGGTCGCGCAGCAGCGCGCCAAGCTGATCGCCGACTACCTGGTGAGCCAGGGCGTCGCCGCGGCGCAGATCCAGGCCGTGGGCATCGGCTCGGATCGCCCGCTGGGCAGCGCGACGCCGAGCGATCCGGTCAACGAGCGCGTCGACTTCATCAAGGCACAGCAAGGGAGTACGCCATGAGGTGGAGCCGCGGCGCCGCGCTGGCGCTCGCCGGGATCGCAGCGGCGGGTCCGGTCCATGCACAACCTGCGGGCAGTACGCCCACCGACATCGAGGTCCCCGCGGTGGTGGTCGAGCAGGGCGACACCCAGGGCCCCGGCGCCGACGAGGCGCTCGATCTCGCCAACATCGTGCAGAGCGCCGCCAAGGGCGTCACCACGGTGCAGGAGGCGCCGGCGATCGTCACCGTGATCACGGCCGACGAGATCCGCGATCGCCAGTTCCAGGATCTGCAGCAGCTGATCGAGACCGTGCCGGGCTGGCAGCGCGCCAGCACGTTCCACTCGACGTTCCCCGCGTCGCTGGTCCGCGGCCAGGTCCAGGCGGTGCAGTTCCTCCACGACGGCGTGTCGCTGTTCGATCCGTTCATCAACGTGCCGAGCGTCAGCCGGGTCCAGCCGATGGAGCTGGTCAAGCGGGTCGAGATGATCACCGGCCCGGGCGGCGTGCTGTGGGGCTCGAACTCGCTGCTCGGGATCCTCAACATCATCACCAAGGACGCCGAGGACGTCGACGGCGTCGAGGTCGGCGCCCAGATCGGCGACGGTGGCGGCGATCGCCTGATGGCGCGCGCCTACGCGATGGCCGGCGCCACCAACCTGGCCGGCGGCAAGGCCAAGGTGTTCGCCCACGCCAGCGTCCAGACCTGGCAGGGCCCCGGGTTCGACATGCCGCTGCTGCTGTTCCACAACGCGCTGCCGCAGCCCAACTCGCCCAACCAGTACGGCCCGCTGACCGGGACCGATCAGGCGCGGTCGATGATCGTCACGCTCGACGGCAAGCTGACCTACGACAAGCTGCAGCTCCGGGTGTTCGCGCCGTTCGGCCACCTCTACAACCCGATGGGCCTGTCGGGCCAGCCGGTGCGCGACACCCTGCCCGAGGACCCGCAGTGCCCGGTCGGCTCGACCGACGGGGGCTGCACCGATCCGGCGCGGACCAGCCGCAAGAACCGCGAGGACATCTACGACCGCTACGCCGTGGTGGAGTACCGGACGCGGTTCGCGCGCGACAAGGCCGGGATCGCGGTGCGCGGCTACCTCCAGCAGTTCGTCCGCGGCTTCGAGCCGCTCCAGGTGCTGGCGGCGAGCACCCTGATCCACGGCGGCCTGTCGTTCAAGGCCGACCTGACGAGTTACCGCACCGGCGGCGCCCTGGATGGTGATGTCGAGCTCACGCCGCAGGTCCGCATGCTGTACGGCGCCGAGGCGTTTCGCGAGTGGAAGCCGGACATGACGTCGGCGTCGCTGCAGGGCAGCGGCACGCCGTTCGAGCTGTCGTCGCCGAGCCCGACGCTGGTCCCGCTGCCGTGTCCGCGCGACGCGATGGGCCAGCCGGTCGCGGGCTGTCCGCTGACGTTCGCGTTTCCGGCCGATCGCACCGTGTTCGGCGCCTACGTCGATCCGCAGTACCGCCCGAGCAAGAGCCTGATCTTCGACCTCGGCGGCCGCGTCCAGGTCGCGCCGGCGGCGTTCGGCTCGCTGCACTACGACCCGAACTTCACGGTCGCGGCGACGGTGGTGTGGAACTTCATCCCGAACTGGCACCTCAAGGTCAACTACGCGCAGGGCTTCCGGCCGCCGGTGTTCAACAACACCGCCGCGAACGGTGAAGCTGTACAGATCGGCGGTAACCCCAACCTGTCGGTCGAGACCTCCGACGCGACCCAGGCCGAGGTCAACGCGCGTATCTTCAAGGGCGATCGCCGGATCCGCGAGCTGTCGTTCCGCATCGACGGCAGCTACACCCGGATCAACAACCTCATCCAGGTATCCTCCGGCAATTACTCCAACTCCGGAGACCGCGCGATGACCTCGCTCGAGTTCCTCGGCAAGCTCTACCTCCAGGGGGGCCACCGCCTCGAGCTCGGCTACACCTACCTACGCGGCGACACCAGCGACAAGGGCCGGCTGCGCTCGCTGCCCGAGAACTGGTTCTCGCTCGCCGGCGTGTGGTCGCTGATCGGCAGCCAGCTGACCGCGACCACGACGCTCAAGATCACGGGCGCGGCCGAGGATCCCAACCGGCTCGTCGAGTATCGCGGCAGCACGTACACCACGATGTGCGCCACCGGCGACCCGGCGTGCAAGCTCGGCGCGGTCAACGACCCGATCGGCGTGCTCGCGACCGACCTGGTGCTCGATCGGCTGCCGCCGATGGCCGACCTGTCGTTGGGGGTGCAGTACGCGCCGACACCGAAGCTGACGATCCGCGCCTCGGCTTACAACGCGCTGTTCAGCCACGCGTACCAGCCCGACGTGTTCTTCGACTACGAACCCCACCTCGAATACCTGCCCAACCCGTACGAGGGGTTCCGAGCCTACCTGACGATGACATATCAGTACTAGGCGGCGTCCCTCGCAGGCCCGGGCCCTGATATCATCGTAAGGCTTGGGCGCCGCGCCCAGGACCGGGGAATCTTGTCGAAACGACGCGTGCTCGCGATCTCCAGCGATCTCGACCAGCTCCGCCGCATCGTCGTCACGCTCGAGCGTGCCGGGGCGGAGGTCGATGCGGTGCGTAGCTCCGAGGCGATCGCCGCCGAGGTGATCCCGCACCGCTACGTGTTCTTCTCGGCGACCGGCGGCGAGGTCAGCGCGCTCGACACCCTGGTGCCCAAGCTCCGCGAGCGTGCCCACGTCACGATCGTCACACCGCGGGCCGCGCTGGCCGAGCTCACCAGCTACCTGCGCGACGATCGGATCAACCACATCGTGGTCGGCGACGAGCTCGAGAGCGGCGTGTTCGTCACCGCCCAGAAGCTCCTCACCGGCGACATCTTCGGGATCGAGAAGTACCTGCCGGCGGGCACCCCGGTGCACTACGCGCGGCTGCGCGACTTCGCCGGCCGCGGCCGGGCGATCGACACCGTGCTGGGCTACGCCGAGGAAGCCCGGATGCGCCGCCAGGTCCGCACCGCGATCGGCGCGGTGTGCGAGGAGCTGCTGATGAACGCGCTGTACGATGCCCCGGTCGACGCGGCCGGCCGACCGATGTTCGCCGACATCGATCCGCACCACCGCAAGGACACGCGCTCGCCGCGGCCGGTATCGATCCGCTACGCGGCCACCGAGCAGGCGTTCGCGGTCGCGGTCCGCGATCGGTTCGGCCGGCTCGCGAAGAACACGATCCTGTCGTACATCGAGAAGTGCATCCAGTCACCGACCCAGATCGACCGCAAGACCTACGGCGCCGGCCTCGGGCTCTACCTGGTGGCCAACGCCGCCGCGAGCTACGTGGTCAACGTCGCGTACGGCATCGCCACCGAGGTCGTGTGCACGTTCGATCGCGGCGCCAAGTCGCCGCTGCGGCTCGTCGGCATGTTCGTCCACCCGGGGGGCGCCGAGATGCTGAAGCGAGGGCCGACACCGGAAACCGCAGCGGGGCTGAACCGCAGTGGCTGAGCGCCAGTTCGGCCCCTACAAGCTGATCCGCCAGATCGCAGTCGGCGGCATGGCCGAGATCCACCTCGCGAAGACCGCGGGGATCGCGGGGTTCGAGAAGTACGTCGCGCTCAAGATGATCCACCCCAACTTCGCCGAGGACGAGCAGTTCATCCAGATGCTCGTCGACGAGGCCAAGATCGCCGTCCAGCTGACCCACGGCAACATCGCCCAGACCTTCGACCTGGGCCGGGTCGGCGACACCTACTACATCACGATGGAGTACGTCGACGGCGCGGATCTCTACAAGATCCTGCGCCGCGCCTCGGAGCAGGACATCGAGATGCCGCTCGACGTCTGCGCGTTCATCGGCAAGGAGGTCGCGTCCGCGCTCGATCACGCGCACCGCAAGCGAGACCACGCCGGCAAGCCGCTCGGCATCGTCCACCGCGACGTGTCGCCGCAGAACGTGCTGGTGTCGTACTCCGGCGAGGTCAAGCTGGTCGACTTCGGCATCGCCAAGGCGACGATGAAGGCGCGGCAGACCGCGGTCGGCGTGATCAAGGGCAAGTACTACTACATGAGCCCCGAGCAGGCGTGGGGCGATCCGATCGACCACCGCTCCGACATCTTCTCGGCAGGCATCGTGCTGTACGAGATGATCACCGGGCAGATGCTGTATCTCGAGGAGGATCTCCACAAGCTGCTCGAGATGGCGCGCCAGGCCGACATCGCGCCGCCGAGCAAGCTGCGCCGGGGCGTGCCGCCGCAGCTCGAGCGCATCGTGATGCACGCGCTGGCCAAGGTGCCGGGCGAGCGCTACCAGAGCGCGGGCGACCTGGCGATCGACCTCGAGCGCTTCCTCCACGCCTACTCGCCGGTGTTCACCGCGTCGAAGCTGTCGTCGCTGCTGCGCCAGGTCGCCGGCGATCCGGTCCAGGTCCCCGACGATCCCGAGTTCGTGAGCATCGAGTTCCGCGACGGCGTGATGTCGACCCACCCGCTCGACGACTCCGAGGTCGCGCACGCGATCGACGCCGAGGAGCTGCGCGACGAGAACAGCATGATCTTCCTGGTCTCCGAGCTCGAGGACCGCGCGGCCGCCGCCGCGCCGCCGCCGCAGACCGCGCCGACCCGGCCGAGCAAGCCGCCGCCGCCGCTGCCGGGCGCCGCGCCGGCCCGGCCGGTCACGCCGCCGCCGATGCCCGTGGTCCGGCCGTCCGCGCCGCGGACGACGCGGGCCACCGATCCGATGCCGGCGATGCCCGAGCCCTCCGCCCGGCCGTCCGCCGCGGCCCGGACGCCGTCGGGCGGCTCGGCGCGATCGTCGTCCCGGATGCCGCAGATCGCCAAGCCGCGGCAGGCCCACGAGGAGACCCGGCAGCTCGACGCGCCTGCGCCCGCCAACCCGGCGCACGACGACTCCGGGCTGCTGATCACCGCCGAGGGCCAGAAGCTGAGCTGGGACGAAGCCGATCGCGAGGTGACCGACGAGCTCGACAACATCGGTGAGCGCACGCTGATCACCGGCGCGCCCGGGATGGGGATGATGTCCGGCTTCATGATGGACGTCGGGGGCGACGACGACGGCCACATCGAAGCCACGCTGGTGACCACCGCGCCGCCCGGGTTCGGCGGCGGCGAGGACGCGACCTCCGAGCCCGCGGACGGCGATGACGACGACGAGGACGGCCCGACCCTGTCGCGCGACTTCTCGCTCGACAGCGCGACCCGGCCGGCGCGGCCCAGGACCAAGGCGCCGCCGCCGGCCGCGCTCGCCGCCAAGATCCACGCGCCCGCGGTCAGCGAGCTGCGCAAGCCGCGGGCGTCGCGGCGCACGCCGCCGGGCGGCACGCCGCACACGCCGCCGCCCAACGTGCTCCAGGCGATCGTGGCGTCCAGGGCGAGCGAGCCGATGCCGACACCGAGGCCACAGCCGGTGTCGCAGCCGGCGGCGCACGCCGCGATGCAGTCGACCATCGCGATGCCGCCGTCGGGCGCGATGCCGGGGCCGATGTCGCCGGGGTCGATGTCCCAGGGCCAGACGCTGTCGCAGATGCCGCCGCCGCAGATGCTGCCGCCGCACCTGATGCCGCCGCGGCAGCACGCGCCGGCCGATCCGTACGCCGTGCCGTTCCCGGTCGGGACGCCGGGCGGTCAGGCGTCGTACAACAACGACGCCTCCGGCCTGCCGCTCGGGATGCCGACGCCGCCGGGGATGTCGGCGTTGCCGTACGGCCAGGCGCCCGGCGGGCACCCCGACTACGGATCGCAGCCGCTCGCGACCCAGCTGTCGCCGCACGGCTATCCCCAGCTGTCGCCGGGGGCGCTGTATCACTTCCAGCCGCAGCAACCGCAGCCGATGTCGCTGACCGGGCAGATGCGGCTGGCGGAGATCGACGAGATCCCGTCGCAGTACAAGCTCGGTGCCGCGCGCCAGCGATGGTTCACGTACATCGTGTCCGGGATCCTCGCGGTCTCGGTCGCGGCCGGCGTCACGTTCCTGATCATCCGGTCGACCCGCGAGGGCGCGCCGACCGCTGGCTCGGTCCACCTCGAGTCGGTGCCGTCCGGCGCCGAGGTCCGGTTCGATGGCACGCTGCTCACCGATCGCACGCCGCTGACGATCGACGGCGCGCCGGTCGGGACCCGCCACACGATCCGGATCGAGCTGGCGGGCTACGAGGGTGTCGAAGAGACCATCGACATCCCCAAGACCGGTCGCGAGGTCTCGGTGATGAAGTCGCTGCGGCCGCTGACCGGCAAGATCCTGGTCGACAGCACGCCGGAGGGCGCCGAGATCCGGATCAACGGCGAGCTGCGCGGCAGGACGCCGATGACGATCAACGGCGTCGACATGAGCTCGGCCAAGGTGCTCGAGCTCCGGCTCAAGGACTACCAGCCGTATCGCAAAGATCTGGTCTGGAAGGACGGCCGGATCGATATCAACGCCGCGCTCCAGCGCTGACCGGCGCGGCCGTGAGCGCAGGTCCCACATCGCGATCGCGGCGGGCGGACCCCAGCGATACCCGAGCTCGGAGATGTGGTTTGCAGTTTGCTTGTTACGTTGTTCACGATGCAGAGCCTTTGGTCGTCGTCGGTAAACTTGATGTTTTGCGCGTCGCTCGCGACCCTGGGCGGATGTAAACACCACGACGAGGGCGAAACTCCCGACGCAGCTCCGGACGCGGTCGCGTGCGAAGGACTCGGATGCTCGATCGTCAACTGCGCGGGTCAGAACCTGCCGCAGACCTCGCTGTCGGGAACGGTGTACGCGCCGAACGGGACACTGCCGCTGTACGGCGTGACAGTCTATGTACCGATCACCGACCCCGGGCCGCTGGCGGCCGGCGTCCAGTGCGACCGCTGCTCCGATTCTCCGCCCGGCGGGGCCTACGTCTCGACCCTGACTGACGTGTCCGGACACTTCGTGCTCAACGGCGTGCCGGCGGCGGCCAACGTGCCGCTCGTGATGCAGGTAGGCAAGTGGCGCAAGCAGGTCACGCTGGCCAGCGTCCCCGCGTGCCAGGACACCGCGCTGCCGGCGGTGTCGACCTCGCTGCCCCGGGACCACAGCCAGGGCGACATGCCGCAGATCGCGATCACCACCGGCGACGCCGACGCGCTCGACTGCCTGATCCGCAAGCTCGGCGTGGCCGACACCGAGATCACCACCGGAGCCCAGGGCGGCAAGGTCCACCTCTACAACGGCAATGGCGCCAACAAGTTCGCGACCGGGTTCGCCGGCGGCAGCGGCAACTTCACCGCCGCCTCCACGCTGTGGGGCGACCTGACCAAGCTCTCGGCGTACGACATCGTCCTGTTCTCGTGCGAGGGCGGCCAGCACCCCGAGACCAAGTCGCAGGCTGCACTCCAGGCGGTGCACGACTACGCCGGGCTGGGCGGCCGGGTGTTCCTGTCGCACTGGCACAACATCTGGGTCGGCGGCGAGAAGGACCTGCCGAGCCACGGCCTGGCCGACTGGGAGGCGGTCGCACAGTTCGACTACACCGCGGCGCAGAACGAGACCACCCAGCTGACCATCGTCGACGAGACCGTCCCCAAGGGCGCGTCGTTTGCAACCTGGCTGCAAAACGTCGGCGCCACGACGGTGCGCGACCAGCTCCAGGTCAACACGCCGCGCTACACCTGCCAGTCGGTGACGCCGGGGAAGGCCGAGCGCTGGGTCTACGTCGACCCGACGCTGTCGACGCCGCTCGGCAAGACCGGGGTGCAGGACATGCTGTTCACCACACCGCAGGACCAGCTGCCCGCCAACCGCTGCGGCAAGGTGGTGTTCTCCGACATGCACGTGTCGGCGGACTCGACCTCGAAGTCGGGCACCGCGTACCCGGGGGGGTGCTCCACCCAGCCCCTGTCGGCGCAGGAGAAGGCCCTCGCGTTCATCTTCTTCGACATCGCGTCGTGCGTCGGCGGGCTCGAGTGAGCGGCCGCGGCGACGGTTAGTTCGCGGCCAGAGTTCTCCCGATCGCGCCGCTTGCCCGCTACGATGGTGGCGGAGGTTCGATGCGAACGGTTCTGATCCTGTGCATCTCGGGCGCGGTCGCGGCGGCGAGTGGGGCGTGCGGATCACGCCACGGCAACAGCGTTGGCGATGACGACGCCGGATCGGTCCCGTGCGATGGCCCCGGGTGCCGCGTCAACTGCCGCGCGATGGGCCTGCGCGAGACCACGCTCTCGGGGACGGTGTTCGCGCCCAACGGCACGCTGCCGCTCTACGGCGTCAACGTCTACGTGCCGGCCAGCGATCCCGGGCCGCTCCCCGACGGGGCGCGGTGCGCGCGATGCACCGATCCGCTGCCCGGCAACCCGATCTTGTCGGGGGTATCCGACGCCAACGGCCGGTTCAGCCTGATCGGCGTCCCGCCGGGCGACAACATCCCGCTGGTCATCACCACCGGCAAGTGGCGGCGGCAGATCGTCGTGCCGCACGTCGACGCGTGCGCCGAGCATCCGCTCGCCCCGATCGACACCACGCTGCCCCGGGACCGCACCGAGGGCGACCTGCCGCGGATCGCGATCACCACCGGCCTGGCCGACTCGCTCGAGTGCCTGGTCCGCAAGCTCGGCGTCGCCGACAGCGAGATCACGACCGACCAGGGCGGGGGCCACGTCCAGCTCTACGTCGGCAGCACCGGCAAGGACCGGTTCGCGGCCGGGTTCCCGGGCGGCGGCGGTCAGCTGTTCGGCTCGGCGAAGGACCGGCTGTGGAGCGACCCGGCCCGGCTGGCGAGCTACGACATCGTGATGTTCTCGTGCGAGGGCGCAACGTTCGCCGAGGACAAGTCGCAGGCCGCGATGGACGCGGTCAAGGGCTACGCCGACCTCGGCGGCCGCGTGTTCCTGTCGCACTGGCACCACGTCTGGCTGCGCGGCGAGAAGGACAAGCCGGAGCACGGCATCGCCGACTGGGAGCGGGTCGCGACCTGGACCAACAACGAGGACGAGCTGGTCAAGGACAGCTCATCGCGGATCGACGAGCTGGCCAACCCCAAGGGCCCGTCGTTCGCGAGCTGGATGCTCGCCGTGGGCGGCTCGGTCGAGCGCGGTCACATCGCGCTGCAGAATCAGGCTCCCGATCCGATGAAGCCCGACGACCCGATCCTGTCGTCCGGGCGCTCGACCTGCAGCGGCGTCGATCCGGCCCTGGCCGAGCGCTGGGTCTATCTGCCCGACCAGGGCGAGGGCACGCAGAACTTCCAGTTCACGACGCCGCTCGGCGTCGCCCCACCCGAGCGCTGCGGCAAGGTCGTGTTCTCGGACATGCACGTCTCGGGGATCGCCGGCGAGGGCGACTACCCCGACAGCTGCGGGGCCAGCGCCCAGCTCACGCCGCAGGAGAAGGCGCTCGCGTTCATGTTCTTCGACATCGCGTCCTGCGTCGGCGAGGTGCTCTGACCGGCGCGGGCCCGCTGCAGCATCGCACAGCACCATCGAGCCAGGCTGCGCGATGGGCGCATCGTATCGTCGGAGGGCAGGTCCGACCGCACCGCAAGCCGGGTCGCACGCAAAACCACCGGTTCGCGCCGGGTCAGCACGAGATCGCGTCGATCGCGCGCAGCGCGTCCGGAGATGAGCTAGGTTGAGGCGGATGTTGGACCCGCATCGAGAGATCCAAGCGTTGATCGACAGCTTCGTTGACCGCCTCGGCGAGATCGCGAAACGCATCGCCCTGGAGCAGGTCAGGTTGGCGTTCGGGAGCGTGAAGCTCGTCCCGCTCCGGTCGGTGTCGTCGTCGTCGTCGTCGTCGTCGTCATCGTCGTCGTCGTCGTCATCATCGTCGTCATCATCATCCCGGGCCGCCCGGCGCGGCCGCACGCGCCGCGGCCAGCACGAGATCGAGGCGCTGCGCAGCAAGCTCCTCACCGTGATCGCCGACAACCCGGGTTGCCGCGCCGAGGACATCAACAGCGCGCTGGGCACCAAGACGCCGCAGATCGCCCAGCCGCTGCGGCGCATGGTCGCCGAGCAGCTGGTGCGGACCGAGGGTGCGCGGCGCGGGACGCGATATTATGCCGCCGGGCCCGCGGACGTGCAGAACGGGCGGCGTTCGACTCCGGAGGCGGCGGCGAGCGTGGAAGAGCCTGCGAGCTAGACCGACACCACCACCGCGAACACGATCGCCATGAGCGCGGCGAGCGCGAGCGCGATCCAGAGCGCCCCGAGCGACCCGGTCGCTCGCGTGGACCGGGCGGTGAGCGCTGTGCGCGACGCGTGTGGCGCGTATGGCGCGGGATGCATCCGCGGCGTGACTCGCCGGCTCCGCGGCATCGCCGGCGCGGACCGCGCAGCGGGCATCGCCGATGCGGACTGCGCGGCGGGCATCACCGATGCGGACTGCGCGGCCGGCGCGCACATCAGCGGGCTGCTGCGGCGCTCGGTCGCGACCGCCACGCCTGGCAGCGTGCCATGGCTGGGCGCCGCGCGGCCGGATGCGCGCCCGGATGGACGCTCGACCGGCCCGGTGCCGTCGGCGATCTGCGGCGAGCTCCCGTCGGCGCGCCCGGCGCCGGTCGGCGCACGGTGCGCCGACGGCAGGTCGATCGCGCGCGTCTCGGGCGCGAACCACAGCCGGTCGTCGACCAGCGTGGCGCCGAGCACCGGGTGGACCGCGGTGACCTCCTCGCGGGCCGTGGGCTGCATCGCGAGCACGCGATCGAGCGCGGCGGCGAGCTCGACGACGCTGGCGAAGCGGTGCTGCGACACGCGCTCGAGGCAGCGCATCACCACGCGATCGAGCGCCGCCGGGATCGCGGCGAGCACCGACGGCGGCTGCGGCGCCTGGGTCAACAGCGCGGTCATCATCGCGGCCGGCGTCGTGGCGCGGGCGAACGGCCGCCGGCCGGTCAGCATCTCGTAGAGCACCACGCCGAGCGAGTAGATGTCGGATGCCGCGTCGCACGCGCCGCCGACGATCTGCTCGGGCGACATGTAGTCGCAGGTCCCGATCATGTGGCCGGCGAACGTCAGCTCCTTGCCGTCGTCGACCTCGCTGCCGCGCACCAGCTTGACGATGCCGAAGTCGATCACCTTGACCAGGTCGGCGCCGCCGAGGTGCGCGACGTGGATGTTGCCGGGCTTGAGATCGCGGTGCACGACGCCGAGCGCGTGGGCCTCGATCAGCGAGCTGCACACCGCCCGCGCGATCACCACCGCGGTCTGCCACGGCAGCACCCGCTCGCGCAGCACGCGGTCGTGCAGGGTCTCGCCGGACAGGAGCTCCATCGCGATGTACAGCGTGCCGTCGGCCTCGCCGACCGCGAGCGTGGTGACGGTGTGCGGGTCGTGGAGCCGGGTCAGGGTCGCGCCCTCGCGCCGGAACCGCGCCACCATGCTCGGATCTTCGGTCAGCCGGGGGTGCAGGACCTTGACCGCCACGGCGGCTCCGTCGCGGGTCTGCGCGCGGTAGATCGCCCCGAACCCACCGGTGGCGATCCGCGCCTCGATCAGGAAGCGATCGTCGAGCCAGGTCCCGAGCAACGGATCGGGCCGGCTGGGGCGGCGTCCGGTCGCGGCGTGGGGTTCGAAGTGCGGCATCTGCCACGTAGATACGAGCGAACCCCGCGAGCCTATTCGTGAGAAGAATTTTGCTGGAATTCGGCAACGGATCCGAAGACATCTGGACCTGGAGGCCTTCGCCGCCACGCCGGATCGCGGCGCCGTGACGGTGGCGCGCGCCCGGCAATCGTGAGCGGAGCCCGCGCCGGGCGAGCGCGGAGGGGATCTGTTAGTGTCGTGCCGCCATGGTTGCCACAGCAAAGCAAGCTCCGCAGGGAGAGATCACGACGCTGCTCGGTCGCGGCGCAGCGTTCGAAGGCAAGCTGACGTTCGACGGCACGGTCCGCATCGACGGCCGGTTCAAGGGCGAGGTGTTCTCGGACGACGTCCTGGTGATCGGCGAGGGTGCGCACGTCGAGGCCGAGATCGACATCGGCGAGATCATCATCCAGGGCACCGTCGTCGGCAACGTCAAGGCCAAGCGCTCGATCGAGATCCACGCGCCGGGCCGCGTGAAGGGCGATCTGCACACGCCCAGCCTGCAGATCGACAAGGGCGTGATCTTCGAGGGCCGCTCGTTCATGGAGAACGCGGTCACGGCAGTCGCCGCGCCGCGCCCCGCGGTCACCGCAGCGCCGCCGGCCCCGCCCAAGCCCGGCCCGACGCCGGTCAAGCCCTGAGCCGGCGAGTCTTCGAGCCGGGGATCCCCTCCGATCGACAGAGAGTGGGAAGCGAAAGATTCCCACTCTCTGAGCCCGCGAGCGCGGGCGCTCGTCAGTACACCAGGCCGACCGTGACGGCGACGCCGATCGAGCGATCGGTCGCGCCCATGACGTCCTGGCTCGCCGGATCGGCGTCGCGGTTGTTCGCCTGGGTCGGCCCCTTGGCGTCGAACGTGAACATGATCTGGCTGTACTCGAGCGCGACGCGCAGCCCGATCTGCTGGGTCAGCGCGATATCGACGCCGCTGGCGCCCTCGAGGCCGTACACCGTCGCGTGGCCGTAGCTGGCGTTGGTCTGGATGCCGCCGGCGCCCAGGACCAGGAGCCCGCCGGCGCCGCCGAACACCGCGACCGAGCTCGCGACCGGCACCCGCAGCGACACGCCCGGCGCGATCGCGCTGTAGTCGACGTCGGGGGCATCGAGCACCGCGGCCATCAGCCCGCCGCGATCGGCGACGTACTGGCGGCGCGCGTAGTCGAGGCCGAGCGCGACGCTCGACGCCTCGCCGATGCCGAACCGGTAGCGCGCGCCGATCGCGTAGTGCGACTGGTTGATCGGCGCGCTGACCGGCTGGTTCGGGACCTTGATCGACAGCCCGAGCGTCTTGTCGTACGCCGCCGCGAGCCCGAGGCCGGCCAGGCTCGACCCCGGGTCGGTGAGCGCGACCGGGTAGATCTCGCCGTCGATCCGCGCCGCGCCGGCCGTGGTCAGGATCCGCGGCGGCACCTGGGTGAATCCGCTGCGGGTCTCGTAGCTCAGCTGGCGCTGGGCGACCGAACCGCCGGCGCCGACCCGCGCCGTGAGCAGCGGCGCGGCCCGGTCGCTGGACTTGCGCGACCTGCGCTTGCGCACGGTGCCCTCGTCATCCTCGTCGGCCGCGGCGACGCGGCGCTTGCGACCATCGTCGGCCGGCTTGCGCGACCGCTTCGCCGCGTCGTCGTCGTCGGCCTTGCGCTTGCGGTCGTCGTCGTCGGCCTTGCGCTTGCGGTCGTCGTCGTCGGCCTTGCGCTTGCGGTCGTCGTCGTCGGCCTTGCGCTTGCGGTCGTCGTCGTCGGCCTGCGCGACCGGCTTCTTGGCCTCGTCGTCGTCGTCGTCCGCCGGTTCCTCGCCCGCGTCCTCGAGCCGCTTCCGGATCTCGTCGCGGACGCCGCGGCGAAACCCCGCCGACGTCGCCTTGAACTCCACCGTGAACCCGTCGTCGGGCTTGCCGCGACGGTGGATCTCGAGGTGCAGCGAGCGCTTGCGTCCGGCCTTGCTGACCTGGCCGCCGATCACCGCGACCGCGCCGAGCTTCCTGGCCAGCTTGCGCGCGGCCTTGGCGTCGAGCTCGTCGGGCAGGCCGAGCTTGGTCATCTCGCGGCCGACCTCCTTGGGGCCGATCACCGCGAAGTCCTTGCCGGCGAGCGCCTCGGCCACCGCCTGCCCGACCTTGTTGCCGGCGTCGTCGGTCAGCGGCGCGACCGCGATCTTCCGCTTCGGCTTCGCGACCGCGTCGACCGGGATCGCGACGCACAGCACGCTGATCACGAGCAGTAGGACGCGCACCTACCAATGATAGACCGGGAACGCGCCGGCGTCGCTGGTCTCGCGTGATCTGCACCGCAAGCCGGGCGTTACGTTTTTGCGTCCGGACCCGATGGCACCATCGCCGCCGGGATGCGTTAGGCTCCCCACATGTCCGGCATCATCGACATGATCGACGACGACCGCACCGGCATCGACGCGATCGGTGCCTACCTCGACAGCCTCGACGCCAAGCCGCGATGGCTCGAGGTCAAGCAGCTCGATCGCACGCACCAGCGCACCTTGTACGAGAAGGCCGCGCACGCCGCGCCGATCGACATCACGCACTTCGTCGGCGATGCCGGTCCGCGCCAGGAGGTCATCCACGACGGCGTCAACACGCTGCCGCTGCCGACCGCGTGGCAGCGGTTCCAGAAGCGGTTCTGCCGCCCCGATCGCGACGGCGCAGCGATCGAGGCGCGGCTGTTCGGCTACAACGAGGGCCCGTCGCGCAAGCTGATCGGCCCCGGGTTCTTCGTCGCGGTGCCGACCGCGGAGCGGCCGCAGTGGTCGGCGCGCGGCGGGATCGTCGTCGACTACTTCCAGATCCCCGACGGCGCCGTGGCCGACGGCTGGCCGCGGGTCGTCGCCAACGACTGGCGGCTGCAGCGCTTCGTCTATCACGAGACCCGCGACTTCATGCGCCGGGTCTCGCGCGATGTTTCGATCGGCGCCGCGTTCAAGCGCGAGCGCCCGCTCGATCACTACTTCGTACTCTGCCGCCGCGGGGCCGAGGCGTAGATCACGCGGGCCGGCTCCGGGCGTTCCGAATTTCTTCGTCGGGGTTCGAGCCGACCGGATGACCGTGACGTCGCGGTCGTCGCCGTGCCGTGACGCGCGCGGTGCACCACTGGGCAGCGCGCGGTACACCATCCAGACCCACGACGAGAGAGACACGACGAGACACCGGCCGTGGATGAACGGCGTGCGGGTTTGATGCGTGTCAGCCTACATTGAAATAGAATTTCATTTTCATCTATGGTGGGCTCAGCGCCGTGCTGACCATCGATCCTGACGTCACCGGCCCCGACGACGAGGCCCGGGGCGGGCGGGGTGCATCCCGGCGGTCGGCCTGGGCCGCGGCGGCGCTTCGCCCGGTCGACATCGCCTCGCTCGCGGCGTTCCGGATCATCTTCGGCGCGGTGATGTGCCTGGGCATCCTGCGGTTCCTCGCGACCGGCTGGATCGAGCCGATGTACGTCGAGCCGCGCTGGTTCTTCTCGTATCCCGGATTCGCGTGGGTCTCGCCGTGGCCGGGGTGGGGGATGTACCTGCACTACGCCGTGCTGGCCGGGCTCGCGCTGGCGATCGCGCTGGGCGCGTTCCATCGCGTCGTCACGCTGCTGTTCGTCGTCGGGTTCGCGTACACCCAGCTGATCGATGTCACCAACTACCTGAACCACCACTACCTCGTCGTGCTGCTCGGCGTGCAGCTCGCGCTGCTGCCGGCGAACGCGGCGTGGTCGATCGACGCGCGGCGGCGTCCCGCGCTGCGCCGCTCGTCGGTGCCGGCCTGGATGGTCTGGCTCTTGCGCTTCCAGGTCGGCGTGGTCTACGTGTTCGCCGGGCTCGCCAAGGCCAAGCTCGACTGGCTGGTCCACGGCCAGCCGCTCAACCTCTGGCTCGCGGCCAGGACCGATACCCCGGTGATCGGCCCGCTGTTCGCGCGGCCGTGGGCCGGTCTCGCGATGGCGTGGGCCGGGTTCGCGTTCGACTCGACGATCGTGCTGTGGCTGTCGTGGCGCCGCACCCGGCTGGTCGCCTACGCCGCGGTGATCGCGTTCCACGGTCTGACCGGGGCGCTGTTCAACATCGGGCTGTTCCCGTTCCTCATGACCAGCTCGGCGCTGATCTTCTTCTCGCCGTCGTGGCCGCGCCGCGTGCTCGGCCGGTTCGGCGCGCGGGATCGCCGCCGCGCTGACCCGGACGCGGCCGGCGACTCGCCGCGCGCGGATCCCGGCGAGGCGTCGCGGCCGCCGTCGGTGGATCCGCCGCCGGGGCGCGGCGTGCGCGCGGTGATCGCGATCCACGTCGCCGTGCAGCTCGCGCTGCCGCTGCGCCACTTCGCGTACCCCGGCGACGTGCTGTGGAACGAGGACGGGATGCGGTTCGCCTGGCACGTCCTGATCCGCGAGAAGCACGGCAAGGTCGCGTTCGTGGCGGTGTTCGCGGACGGCCGGCGGCTCGAGGTCCCCGCGCACGACTACCTCACCGGGCGCCAGGATCGCGAGATGGCCGGGCAGCCCGATCTGATCCTGCAGCTCGCGCACGCCATCGGCCGCGACCTGGAGGCGCGCGGCTATCGCGGCTTCGAGCTCCACGCGGTCACCGCCGTCTCGCTCAACGGCCGCGCCCCGGCCGCGATGATCGACCCGGCGGTCGATCTGCTGACGATCCGCGATCTCGGGCCGCGGACCTGGGTGCTGCCGGCGCCGCCAGGACCGCCGCCGACGGTCCGTCCACCCCGATAGCGACCCGGCGGGGACGCGCATCCCGGCCGCCAGTCCGCCCTGCCGCGGCCCTCCTTCCCTCCCCTTGCCGCGGCTCTCGCTATCCGGCCGGCAAGCCGACCGGGGCTCGGTCCTCAGCACCGTCCGAACATAAATAGTCGATTTATTTCAGGTAATCAAAAATGCTCCGAGATAAACTGAAAAGAATATTGAAAATCAATTTCAAATAATCTACGACTACGGTCATGAGGTTCGGGCCCAGTGCTCTCGTCTTCGTGGCGGCCTGCGGCGGCGGCTCCGGCGCCACGCCCGACGCGGCGCCGCCCGATGGCTTCGATCGCGGCGCGCTGCTCGGTCACCTCGCGAACCAGGTGCTGCTCCCGGCGCAGACCCGGTTCGCGGAGATCGCCGCGCGGCTGCCGCCGGCGATCTCGACGTACTGCGACGCGCTCGGCGGCGACCCCGGACCGGCGCTGATGCTCGCGCGCGCGGCGTGGGGCGACGCGATCGATGCCTGGCAGGCGGCCGATGCGATGCTGGTCGGCCCGGCGGCGATGGACAACCGCGCGATCCGCGATCGGATCTACGGCTGGCCGCTGCTGTCGACGTGCGGCCTCGATCGCGACACCGCGTCGAGCTTCGCCGATCCGCGGAGCTACGATCCGGCGACCCGCCTGGCCAACGTGCGATCGCTCGCGGCGATCGAGTATCTGATCTACGCTCGGGACACCGCGCACACCTGCGCGACGCCGCCGCCCGGGTGGGATGCGCTCGGCGCGAACCTGGCGCTTGCGCGCTGCCGGCAGGCGCTCGCGATCGCCGGCGACGTCGCGACCACCGCCGCGGCGCTGGCCACGGCGTGGCGAGGAGACGGCGGCAACTACGTCGCCCAGCTCGCGATGGCGGGGCAGCGCGGGTCGTCGATCGCGAGCGCGCAGGAGGGCGTGAACCGGATCTCCGACGCGATGTTCTACGTCGACCGCATGGTCAAGGACATGAAGCTCGCCGAGGCCGCCGGCATCGCGGTCAACGCGTGCGGCACCGTGGACGCGCCGTGCGAGCGCGAGGTCGAGCTGCGCTACGCCGATCGCGCCACCCAGGCGATCCGCACCAACCTGACCGCGCTGCGCCAGGCGTTCACCGGCACGACGCCCGCGGCCGACGGCCCGGGGTTCGACGACTTCCTCGGCGCGCTCGGGCACGGCGATGTCGCGACGCGCATGGTCGACAAGCTCGACGCGGCGCTCGCCGCCGCGAACGCGCTGCCCGACAGCTTCCTCGCGGCGCTCGCCGCCGACTACCCACAGGTCGTCGCCACGCACCGCGCGATCAACCGGTTCACCGACGACCTCAAGAGCCAGTTCCTCACGTTGCTCGCGCTCGAGATCCCCGATGACGTCGCCACCGACAACGATTGAGCGGATCGCCGGGGCGGTCGCGGTAGCTGCCGCGCTGTACGCGGTGACGCCCGCCGCCGCGGAGCCCGCGCCGAAGTCGTCGTCGCAGAGCGCGCCCGCGCCGTCGCCGGACGCCGCGTCGCCGGACGGTGGACCGTCACCGGATGCCGCGTCATCGTCAGACGCCGCGCCACCCGGAGACGCGGCGCCGGCAGCTGGCGCGGTCGACGAGCCCGAGCCCGCCGCGGGCTCGCCATCCGGCCCCGGCGAGACCATCGAGATCGTCGAGCGCGCGCCGGCGGGGGCGAAGTCGACGGTCTCGCG
>Ga0307515_10009914_pt1 | contig 18344 bp, 2 predicted proteins | sample 17_EM_MG_FD_194513 | JGI IMG/M metagenome (GOLD analysis project Ga0307515, IMG submission 194513) | Populus trichocarpa ectomycorrhiza microbial communities from riparian zone in the Pacific Northwest, United States - 17_EM | ecosystem: Host-associated > Plants > Roots > Unclassified | place...
GCCTGTACAATTGGTAGTCTATGGACTCGGATATCAAGATGAGGAGCAGAAGAAGATGGCGGTGAGGACACGTCTATATACAAGGGGGAGCCAAGCCTTTAGCCGAACCCTGACTAAGCCCCCTATCCAAGTTACGCATCAGGGCCGTAACAAGTAGCTTACCAAACTGGAATAAGAAGAGGATTTAGGAATCCTAACTAGGTTTAAAGAACAACACATAAAGGGCTGTTACGACGTAGTAATAAGAAGATACTTCCTTACGGATAGAGCGTATACACTTAAGGAGCTATACTAAAAGTGATATAGGCAGCAACATAACGATAAGTAGGAAGATTTCTATATATGGCTAGACGAAAAAGTTATTTAAGACCACCTAATTATAGAAAAGGCTATAACACATATTAAAGGAGCCTTAATTATAATATTAAAAAATCTAAAGGAGTAATTAGAGGACTAGAGAAGCAAAAAATAAATCTTAGTACCTATAAACAAAGTTGCAACGCTTAGATTAATATAAGAAAGGTTTAAACTTAAGAGTAAAAATAAGCTAAGAGTTAACCTAAGACACTAAGCACATTATATACTATTATGGATAGTATATATAGATAATGCGTGCAATATATATAAAGTACTAAAAGATAAGAATTGGAAATATCTAATAAGAATATATTAGATAACAAATAAGGCAAAATATTAAAACGCTAAGTATATGCATAGTTAGTACCTAGTAAAAGTTTAAAAATAAGGGAACTTAATACTTTAACCAGGAAGATTCCTTATGGAGGAATACCTAGATAGATAATAATAGTAGGAATATCCAGAGAACACCTATCTATGGCACATTAAAGAAAAAAAATAAACTAAGTATTAGCTAAAAGTAGACTAAGTATAAACAGAATTAAGTAGCTAATAGTTAGGAAAAGAAGAGGCCTACAGAACCAGAGGGAACCAGTAGTAGAGCCTTAGACCCTTAAAGGAATACAAGGATAATACCTAAATTTATAAATTAAATGGCAAGATTAACAGTTTAAAGCACTAATAGATAGTAGAGTAATAAGGAACTATATCTTACTAGTAGTAGTTAAAAGAATAGGACTACCATACAGGAGAAAGGAGTACCTATATTTATTAGTAATAATTTTAGGAGATCCAATAGCCTATAGAGATGGCATTATTAATCTTAAAATAGGACCTATTTAGTTAACTATTAAAGGGAGACAAATTCAGATGTCTTTTAATATCCTACTATTAGGGAAGGATAAGGCGATATTAGGGATGCCTTAGTTATAGGAGTATAATCTAAAGATTAATTAGGTTACGGGTTAAGTTAATATTAAGGATACTTAACGCCGTAAGAAGCAATAATAAACCAAGTTAGTATAGTATTAAGTTAAAGCGACGTATAAAGAAACTAAAAAAGGGTTAGATTATATACTAAAGAGATACTATAAGTATAGCAAAAAACTATAGTCGCTAGAAAGTAAAAAGCTGTTAAAGTATATAGTATAGGACTATAAGATAGAATTAGAGCTAGGAATAAGTCTAAGGTTCTTTCCAATCTATAAGCTTACTAAAGAAGAAGGTAGAGTATTAAAAGAGTTTATCTAAGAAAACCTATAAAAGGGATATATTAGACCATCGTAGTCATTAGTAGGCTATTTAGTACTATTCGTACTAAAAAAGAATAGTAAACTAAGGCTGTATATTGACTATAGATTGTTAAACAGCATTACCAGAAAGGATAGGTATCCTTTACCCTTAATTAGCGAAATCTAAAATAGGATAGGCAACGCGTAAATCTTTATAAAGATAGATCTAAGATAGGTATACTATTAGATTAGAATTAAGGAAGGTAATAAATAGAAGGCAGCCTTTAGGTTAAAGGAAGAACTGTATAAACTATTAGTTATATAATTTGGGCTTATAAACGCACTAGTAATATTCTAGAAGCGTATTAATAATATATTAAGAGAATACCTAAATGAATTTGTTATAGTATACTTTAATAATATTATTATCTACTTAATGACTAAGGAAGAACACGGGGAATATATTAAATAGGTTTTAAAGAGACTATAAGAGGAACAGATGCTAATAGCAATTAAAAAATGCGAGTTCTTTACTAGGAAGACAGATTTTATTAAATTTATTATTAAACTAGGCTAACTTAGTATAGATCTAAAGAAGATTAAGGCTATAGTGAATTGGTAAGAACCGAAGAATGTTACGTAGTTAAGGTCGTTTTTAGGGTTTTACAATTACTATAAAAGGTTTATAGCGCAATAGTTAAAGGATATTAAACTATTTACGCGACTAATAAAGAAAGAAGAACTATAGGTATAGGGAAAGGAATAATAAAAACTATTTAAGGAAGTTAAAAGGTTATTTACCTAAGAGCTAGTTCTTAAGATCTATTAACTAGGTCTAGAAATGGTTGTAGAAACAGATGTATTAGACTTTATACTAGGAGCATATTTTATATAAAAATATCTAGATAGATAGCATCTAGTAGCATACTATAGTCAAAAGATAATACTACTAGAGTTAAACTATAACATTTATAATAAGGAGTTATTAGGTATAGTTATAGCATTAAAGGAATAGAGAGCATTTTTATAAGGCATAGAGAAACTATTTATAGTTAAAACGGATTATAAAAACCTAATAGGATTCCTAATAATAAAGGAACTTAACTAAAAATAGGTTAGATGGGCAGAGATACTTATAGAATACCATTTTAAGATTTAGTATACTAAGGGTATAGATAATACACGAGCAAATACTCTAAGTTAAAAAGCTAAACTATAAAATAATAAGAAGCTATTAGGGGCTTTACTGCGAAGAGATATAGATAGGTTGATTAGGTACAATTATTTAAAAATCGCAGCAACTTAGGAAGAACTAGATAAGGTCTATAAGATACTAGAAAGCTTTTAGGCATAAAGAATTCTAGAAGTATAACTAGAAGATCTATAGTTGGATATATATAAAAACTAAGAAGTAAAGTATATCCCAAGAAGTATAGCAGAGCACTTTATAGAAAAATTCTATAAAGGGTAAACTTAAGGACATAATAGAGCTATAGGCTTAGTATCGAGACTCTAAGAGGAGTACATTATTAATGGAATCTAGAGGATAGCTAGGAAGATCACTAAGGAGTGTCTAAATTACTAGAGAAATAAACTAATAAGGCATAAGCCGTATAGAGGGCTACAACCTATTAAAACACTAGAGAGACCATAGGAGGTCATATTATAGAACTTTATTATAAAATTACTAAAATTAAGAGACCCTATTACCGGACAAAATTATAATATAATCTTAGTAATAATAGACAAGCTTATAAAGTAGGGATACTTTATAGTATATACAGAAGAAATATTAGCAGAAGATATCGCTAGAATCTATATTAAGGAAGTGTTCACAAGACATAAAGCACTAAGTAAAATTATATTAGATAGAGATCTAAGATTTATAGCAGTATTCTAGGAGGTATTCTTAGCGGAGTAAGAAGTTCGAGTAGCAACTTCCACCGTATATTATCCGCAGACAGACGGTTAGACGGAAAGATTAAATTAGATACTAGAGCAGTATCTAAGATATTATATTAATTACGCATAAAATAATTGGGTATTACTATTACCAGTTATACAGTTTATATATAATATAACACTATAAAAAAAAATGGGTACGTTACTATTTAAGGCGAATTATAGATATAAGCTAAGAATATTATTATTGCTATATTAAGCAAAGAGAACAAGTAGCACAGCTAAGTAAAGAATAAAGACATTAATAAATCTTTATAAGGACCTTATAGAAACAGCTAAGGTAGTATAGTAAAGAATAAAAAAATACTATAATACTAAGAGATCTAAGGGACCAAATCTTAAGGAGGGAGATAAAGTGTGGCTACTATATAAAAATTTTAAGAGTTAATAACTAAGTAAGAAGTTAGACTACGTTAGACTAAGACCTTTTAAAATTAGTTAAAGGATTTCACTGGTTATATTTAAGTTAAACCTACTAGCTAAAATAAAAATCTACCTAGTATAGCATATCGCGATACTAGAACTAGTATATAGAGATATTAAGCTACCAGTTTATAAAGCAGACACATATTAAGGATAGGAAGAAGATAAGAAGTAAGTTTTAAGGATTATCGGTTATAAGAACGTTAATAATAAAACATAGTACAAGGTTAAATAGATAGGTTATAATAAGACTACCTAGGAACTATTAGAAAATTTAAGGAATGCTATAAAAAAGGTATAAGAGTATTAAAAGAGAAGAGGTTAGGTAATATTAATAGGGAAGAGTTACTAAAGAACGAGTTACCTAAGGGGGACCCAGAAAAAGCAACTGCCGAGTTACTCAGAGCTATTTCCTTTACTATTAGAAGAGAATCCGTTCTTTTATTACCAAGTTCCTATAAACCCTATTCTACAAGTTTTTACTCCTTAGAACGCACCTTTTTATAAACCTATTTAAGACGCAGAAGACGAGCAGAAGCCAAAAGACAAGTTTTAAGGGCACGCTATTAAGCAACCGCAGCCTCTTATTCCGCCTCTCGCGATCACCGTAGTTTATTAAGGGCGCTTAAAAGCTTACCGTTAAGCTTTACAGCAGCAAATTAAATACGAGACCCTATAACAAATTACTTAGGGGATACATAGACTATTAAGAGTTATAGGACACGTATACTTAGCGTTAGATACAAAGCAAACGTCGCAGGACGAATAAATATTCGCTTTAGTGCACTCTAAATAAAAAGAGGGTTACTAAGATAAAGGACTTACCAGCGTAACACAGACTAACCCCTCTTTCGCATAATAAGAACACGGAGATAGTATTATTTCACCTAGCAACAGTATAGCAGTAATAGTGCGAGCATATTAAACTATAGAAGAAAGAGAAATTACTTTAGGTATAATAAGCAATAATATTAACCAAATTAATTAGACGGATATTATACCTCTAGTAAACAACTTAAAGATATTAGGAATCTTTAAGGACGAAGATAAAAAGAAGGGAGATAGTATTATAAACGCTTTAAGTACAATATTATAACTACTAGGAAAGGAGTTAAAAGAAGCTAGTTAGCTAATATAGGCACAGTCCAGAATAGAGCTAGTAAAACCATATAATAAGGAATAGTAACTAAGTCACGTAATATAATCTATATAATCTATATAATCTATATAATCTGTAACAGAGTAAATAGAGCACACATACCTTATATATAGGGAGGATTTCTTAGGAGTACGGTTGTGTATTTAAAGGACCACAGTCCCTACTCTAGATAGTTCTTTCCTTATAGTAATTCTTAGAATATAATTAGAGTTAATCTATTAGGCAACTACTCCACCAGTTATTACCACGTTATTAACTTTACGCATCACCTACACACCTAGCCCATTAACAAGACCTACCGTAGTACTTACTACAAGGTTCCGTTACACTTCCTACCTATACTTACTGCAGTAAAAGAGCTTCTAATTGCGCGCGTATACGTTTATCTATAAGTTGTGCGTATACATAGCTAGTAATATCGCTATATTAGCTATGTTTGCTACTTTGGCTAGAATATACTAAAGACTTAAAGATAGCTACTATGGCTACCTACTAAACTTAATATATTAGTTATAAGGCCTATAATAGTAGAGGGTGGCAAATACCTAAGTTAGTAGTTTACTAAACGGTATACTATAAGGCGCTTTACTATAGCACTATAGCTTTACTTTCTAAAGGTTAATTATTCTAATTATTATAATGTTAAAATATATAGCACCTAGCTTACTAGCTTACCCGAAAAGAGCTTTATATTAGATTAGCTACCTTATATTAATAAGTTAGAGTCGGATTTTAGTAGCCTAACGGCTTACCTTACTGCTCCTATATAGCGTCCCCCTGCTATTAATTCTCTGCCTACTAAGCTTAGCAGTAATATACTAGACGGCGAATTTAATAATAATGTACTAGATACTTTAGTTCCTAATCTAGTGCCTAACCTTAATAAATTAGAGCTTTTAGGTCGCGAGGTTTAATACTAATAAGACCTATAAGCGGGCCTAGAGGTTTCTACTATATAACAGACACCTCTCTCTAAGCGATTAGCCAGCTTTATTATGCGCGGCGCCTTTCCTACTCTATTTCCTTATAGTAAAGCCAATTTTAATATACTACGAAGCCGTATAGTTACCCTAGCTGCGTATACCAAGTATATATTTAAGTATTAGGACGGTCGGTTTAGCTACCACCCCTTATTTTGCTACTATATATTTAATTAAATTATAAAAAAGCAAGCCCTTAACGCACCCGCTTCCTTTACAGCCGATTAAATAAAAATAGTTTATTTTTAAATAAGCTCGGTAATCTTATAAATGGTAGTAGGGATAACTAGGTTTTAAATAAGATTATACAGCATATATAGAAGCTTAAGGGTACTAGGCCTTACTAGAAGCAGAAGAGAAATAAGCTTATAGCTTATGCTAAAAATATTAGGGGCGGGTCTCTATTCTTTACACTTAGCGCTATTAATCTATATTAGTATAATCTACACTTTTATATACCTCTATTTAACAAATATAAGGCTACTAATAAGGCTTAGCTGTAACGGAACCTTATAGCAAGTACTATAATGGGCTCGTTAATAGGCTAGGTGTATAGGTAATGCAAATTAAAGTTAACAACGTAATAATAACTGGTAGAGTAGTTGCCTAATAGATTAACTCTAATTATATTCTAAGAATTACTATAAGGAAAGAACTATCTAGGTAGGGACTAAGGGTCCTTAAATATACGATTGTACTCCTATAAAATCCTTTTTATATATAATATATATATACTCTATCTACTCTATTGTAGATTATATAGATCCTATAGATTATATAGATTACCTTATATAACTTATACTACTATTCCTTATTATATAGTTCTACTAGCTCTATTCTAGACCGTACCTAAATTAACTAACTTACTTCTTTTAACTCCTTTCCTAGTAGTTATAATATTATACTTAGTGCGTCCGTAACACTATCTCCCTCCTTTTTATTTTTGTTCTTAAAGATTTAAAATATCTCTAAGTTATTTACTAGAGGTATAATATTCGTTTAATTAATTTAGTTAATATTATTACTTACTATACCTAAAGATTCCTCTTCCTCTTTAACTACTTATTATGCTCGTACTATTACTACAATATTATCTCTTAGTAAGATTATACCGTCTTCGTATTCTTACTATTTAAAAAAGGGGTTAGTTTATATTATATTAATAAGTTCTTTTTCCCAGTAGCCCTTTTTTTACTTAAAGTATACTAAAGCAAATATTTATTTATCCTATAATGTTTGCTCTATCTCTAATACTAAATATACGTAACCTATTATTCTTAATAGTCGTTTAGTTCCTTAATTAATCTATCTTAAAGTCTTATATTTAATCTACTACTATATAACTAGATAATAAACTATTTATTACTTTAGCGGAATTATATTATTCTTATAATACTAAATAAGAGGCTACTAATGCTTAGTAATGGGCCCTTAAGTCTTATCTAGCGGCGTCTACTTAGTTAATCCGTCTTAAGAAGGTTTATAAAAAGGTCCGCTTTAAGGAGTAAAAACTTATAAAATAAGGTTTGTAGGAACTTAATAATAAAAAAATGGACTCTTTTTTAACTAAGAAGGAAATAGATCTAAGTAGCTTGGCAACTGCTCTTCTTAGGTCCCCCTTAGGTAACTTATTCTTTAGTAATCCTTTTTTATTAATACTGCCTAACCTAATCTCTTCTAATACTTCTATACCTTTTTTATAGCGTTCTTTAAGTTCTCTAATAGTTTCTAGGTAATCTTAATATAGCTTATCCACTTAACTTTATACTATATTTTATTATTAGTGTTCTTATAGCTAATAAATTTTAAAACTTACTATTTATCTTCTTCTTATCCTCTATACGTGTCCACTTTATAAACTAATAATTTAATATTTCTATATACTAGCTCTAGTATTATAATATACTATATAGGGTAGATCTTTATTTTAGCTAGTAGGTTTAACTTAAATATAACTAGTAAAATCCTTTATTTAATTTTAAAAGGTCCTAGTTTAATATAGTTTAACTTCTTACTTAGTTGTTAACTCTTAAAATTTTTATATAGTAGCTATACTTTATCTCCCTCCTTAAGATCTAGTCCCTTAAATCTCTTAGTATTATAGTACCTTTTTATTCTCTCTTATACTTTTTTTAATAATTCTATAAGGTTTATATAAAGATTTATTAGTATCTTTATTCTTTCTTTAGCTATATTACTTATTTTCTTTGCTTATTATAGTAATAATAATATTTTTAGCTTATATCTATAGTTCGCCTTAAATAGTAATATACCTATCCCTTCTTATAGTATTATATTATATATAAACTATATAATTAGTAATAGTAATACCTAATTATTCTACGCGTAATTAATATAGTATCTTAGGTACTATTCTAGTATCTAATTTAATCTTTCTATTTAACCGTCTGTCTATAGATAATATATAGTAAAAGTTGCTACTCTAACTCCTTACTTAGCTAAGAATACTGTCTGAACGAGTTCGCACGGGAATTTATGGACGCAATCACGTGAGCTAAGCGAGCTCAGGAAACCCCTTAAATTCTACCTCTTCATGTACAATTAGAAGACAAGTCACCATCATCCAAAAGAGCATACGATACTACACGTATTTCGTGCCCCTGGATCTGACTCACTCGTGCTATTAAGTTAGTACGATCACTGATCAGTGAGCGCGCACAGATCAGCAATCACTCGATACCTCCCCCGAGCGATACTCGACAGCGACCACCCGTTCAGACTCCTAGTACGACCTGCTGGAAGGTCGGAAGTCGGGGATTACGGACTATCACCAACTCTGTATACTTATTCAAGTCTTAGTACGGTTTACCGGAAGTTATAGACGCGAATACAGACCTATACGGAACCCCTATCCTTAACCCCCTCGAACCTTAAACCTCTTCGGACCTTTTGCGGAAACCCCCTACCCTCCTGCGAACCATTACGGACCCGTTAATCGATTTTACGGACCGTTACAAGACCTCCCCCACCCGTTACAAGCTGCTATCACCCGCTACGCACCACACTACACTATATAGTATGGCAGATATCAGCAAGCAAGTCAGCGAAGGTCAAAAGAAGTGGAGACAAGGAGTCGACGTTACGTCTACAAACGACGTTAACGACTATATTAAGTTCAAAATCCTTGAATACGGATACTTTAAGCTTATGAACGATGACCTGTGGGAGCAATACCAGGAAGACTTTGCGGACTTTACGGAAGCTATTTTTAAGACTTGTGACCGTATAGCTACCTACAATTTACGAACCCTTTTACGTTACCAAGGTGTATGGGTTGAGAAGGATAAACGAGTTACTATTGCACGGTCTTTGTATAATACATTATGCGAAGAGGACCAAACGGAATAGACCAAAGAGGAAGTCCTAGACCACATCAATACCAATGGATTCTTTGCCTCTTGTAAACTCAACGGGATCTTTGTAGGACCTTCAATATATACAAACCCACCATTGCCTGGAGAAATAGGACTTTTGCCATATACAACGTCAAAAGAAGAGATCATTGAAACGTCAAATGAGGACGAGACACAGGTGGACTCTGGGAATCGACAGGTAGACTCCAGCGGAAATCAAGATCAAGCGATCGATCAAGAGAAGCTCAACTCTCAAGACGATGACGTAATAGGCCCGCAAGCTCCGTCCACGCAAGCTCCGTCCGCACAAGCTTCGTCCGTACAAGCTCCGCCCGCACAAGCTCCGTCCGCGCAAGCTCCACCCGCGCAAGTTCAGTCCATACAAGCCCTATCCGTACAAGCTCCGCCCATACAAGCTCCGCCCACGCAAGCTCCGTCCGTACAAGCTCCGCCTACGCAAGCTCCCCCCGCACAAGCTCCGTCTACGCAAGCTCCATCTACACAAGCTCCGCCTGTACAAGCTCCGTCCGCACAAGCTCCACCCCAAGCTCCATCCGCGCAAGCTCTGCCCGCGCAAGCTCCATCCGCGCAAGCTCCGTCTGCACAAGCTACGTCCGCGCAAGCTACGTCCGCGCAAGCTCCGCTAGCTTCACCCTTTTCGTTAACTAAAGCTAAGGAACCACGGCAGCCAAGCTTGTCCAAACCTCCGCAACCTGCCCAGCAATTACTACCTACGGCAACCGCCTCTACCCTCCCCCCACTGCATATGGACCAACCTACGTACGACCCCTGCCTTCCCCAAAACGAGCTACATAAGGCAAAGCCTATAGCTAAGGAGCCCGTTGTATGGGAGAAGGAACACCCTAGTCAAGGAACATATACTACCTCCTTTACGGACCGCCGCTACCGCCAGCAGTACCAAAATCCACCGCCTATACCGCCGTTTCGGCCACCTATCAGCCGAAAAGCTGTATAGAGTCCTTAAATACCAAGGGAGAAGGCCGTACGGTTCATTTACGGCCCATCGGAAGGCCGTACGGTTTATTCTACAGACCGTAAGCAGGACTTACGGCCGGCTTAAAGCACCGTTTAGAAGACGACCAAAAAGGTACTTCGGGAGGGATTTCCTACGCATTTCCTTTGTGTTTTATGGTTTTATTTTTACGCATTTCTTTTATATTTTATGGTTTTATTTTTATATATTTTGCATTTTATAGTTTTATTAAAGCAAATTACGGAGGCTATATACAAGCGGTTCTATTTTTCAAGTACCGCCAGTGTATAATTACAGCACCTGTTATACGGAGGAATTTCCTATATATTTCTTTTGTGTTTTACAGTTTTATTTCTTAATTTCTTTTGTATTTTATGGTTTTATTTCTTACATATTTCTTTTATATTTTACTGTTCCATTAAAGCAATTACGGAGGCTATACACAAGTGGTTTCAATTTTTAAGTACCGCCAGTGTCTGAACGAGTTCGCACGGGAATTTATGGACGCAATCACGTGAGCTAAGCGAGCTCAGGAAACCCCTTAAATTCTACCTCTTTATGTACAATTAGAAGACAAGTCACCATCATCCAAAAGAGCATACGATACTACACGTATTTCGTGCCCCTGGATCTGACTCACTCGTGCTATTAAGTTAGTACGAACAAATACCTTCTAAAATACTATTATAAATCTTAGATCTCTATTTAATATAATCTTATTTAGTGCTCTATATCTTATAAACACTTCCTTAATATAAATTCTAGTAATATCCTCTACTAATATTTCTTCTGTATATGCTATAAAGTATCCCTACTTTATAAGCTTATCTACTATTACTAAGATTATATTATAGTTTTATCTAGTAATAAGGTCTTTTAACTTTAGTAATTTAATAATAAAGTCCTATAATATAACCTCCTATAGTCTTTCTAGTATTTTAATAGGTTATAGCCCTCTATACGGCTTATACCTTATTAGTTTATTTTTTTTAGTAATTTAGATATTCTCTTATAATTTTTCGCGCTAGGCCCTAGATTCTATTAATAATATACTCCTTCTAGAGTCTTAACACTAAGCCTATAGCTCTATTATATCCTTAAGTTATTTCCTTATAAAAATCCTCTATAAAATGCTCTGCTATACTTCTTAGGATATACTTTACCTCTTTATACTTATATAATATTTCTTCTAGCTATACTTTAAAGATCCTTTATACCTAAAAGCCTTTTAGTAACTTATAAACTTTATTTAGTTCTTCTTAAGTTACTATAATTTTTAGATAATTATACCTAATTAATCCGTCTATATCTTTTTATAGTAAAGCCCCTAATAGCTTCTTATTATTTTACAGTTTAGCCTTTTAACTTAGAGTATTTACTTATATATTATCTATACCCTTAGTATACTAAATCTTAAAATAATATTCTATAAGCATTTCTGCCTATCTAACCTATCTTTAGTTAAGTTCCTTTATTATTAGAAATCCTATTAAGTTCTTATAATCTATTTTAACTATAAATAGTTTTTTTTATACCTTATAAGAATGCTCTTTATTTTTTAGTGCTGTAACTATACCTAATAACTCCTTATTATAGATGTTATAGTTTAACTTTAGTAATATTATCTTCTAACTATAATATGCTACTAGGTGCTATCTATTTTAATATTTCTATATAAAGTACGCCCTTAGTATAATATTTAATATATTTATTTCTATAACCGTTTCTAGTCCTAGTTAATAGATTTTAAAAACTAGCTCCTAGGTAAATAACTCCTTAACTTTTTTAAATAATTTTTACTATTTCTCTCCCTATACCTATAGTTTCTCTTTCTTTATTAGTTATATAAATAGTTTAATATCCTTTAACTATTACGCTATAAACCTTCTATAGTAATTATAAAACCCTAAAAATAATCTTAACTATATAACGTTCTTTAGTTCCTACTAATTTACTATAGCTTTAATCTTCTTAGGATCTATACTAAGTTAGCCTAGTTTAATAATAAATCCTATAAAATTAGTCTTCTTAGTAAAAAACTCGTATTTCTTAATTACTACTAGCATTTATTCCTCTTATAGTCTCTTTAAAACCTATTTAATATATTCTCCGTATTCTTCCTTAGTTATTAAGTAGATAATAATAATATTAAGATATACTATAATAAATTTATCTAAGTATTCCCTTAATATATTATTAATATGCTTTTAAAACGTTACTAGTGCGTTTATAAGCCTAAATTATATAACTAATAGTTTATATAGTCCTTCCTTTAACCTAAAGGCTACTTTTTATTTATTGCCTTCCTTAATTCTAATCTAATAGTACGCCTATCTTAGATCTATCTTTATAAAGATTTATATATTACCTATCCTATTTTAGATTTCGCTAATTAAGGGTAAAAGATACCTATCCTTTCTAGTAATGCTGTTTAACTGTCTATAGTTAATACACAGTCTTAGTTTACTATTTTTCTTTAATATAAATAGTACTAGATAACCCGCTAATAACTATAATAGTTTAATATATCCCTTTTATAAGTTCTCCTAGATAAATTCTTTTAATACTCTTCCTTTTTCTTTAGTAAGCTTATAGATTAAAAAGAACCTTAGACTTATTCTTAGTTCTAATTCTATTTTATAGTCCTATACTATATACTCTAATAGCTTCTTGCTTTTTAGTAACTATAGTTTCTTACTATACTTATAGTATCTTTTTAGTATATAGCTTAGTTCTTTTTCTATTTCTTTATAGGTTGCTTTAACTTAGTATTATATTAACTTAGCTTACTATTATATTTTATGCCGCTAAGTATCTTTAATATTAACCTAACCTATAATCTAATTAATCCTTAGATTATATTCTTATAACTAAGGCATTTCTAATACTGCCTTATTATTCCCTAATAGTAATATATTAAAAGGCATCTTAATTTATCTCCCTTTAATGGTTAGCTAAATAGGTCCTATTTTAAGATTAATAATATCTTCTCTATAGGCTATTAGATCTCCTAAAATTATTACTAATAGGTAAGGGTGCTCCTTTTTTCTATATAGTAATCCTATTTTTTTTTAACTGCTATTAAAAAGATATGGTTTCTTATTACTTCACTATCTATTAATGCTTTAAACTATTAATCTCGCCACTTAACTTATAAGTTTAGGTATTATTCTTAAATTCCTTTAAGGGTCTAAGGCTCTACTACTAGTTTCCTCTAGTTTTATAGGCCTCTACTTTTTCTAATTATTAGCTACTTAATCCTATTTATACTTAGTCTACTTTTAGCTAATACTTAGTTTGCTTTTTATCTTTAATATACTATAGGTATATATTTTCTAGGTATTTCCACTACTATTATCTATCTAGGTATTCTTTTATAAGGAATCTTCCTAGCTAAAGTATTAAATTCCTTTAGCTTTATACTTTTACTAGGTGCTAACTATATATATACTTAATATTTTTATATTTTACCTTATCTAATGCCTAATATATCCTTACTAGGTATTTCCGGTTTTTATCTTTAGGTACTCTATATATATAATCTATACTAACGTATAATATACTTAGTATTTTAGGTTAACTCTGTAACGGGACTAGCCCAGTTACAGTAGGAATGTCTCGGTAAAACACTCGACAGATAAATTCCAACGCTTTGACCAAAATCTGCTAGATTAATTAAATTACCGAAGTCCGTTGAAGACCGCGTGCGCACGTGCGTACGTATCGACCACTAAGCCCCTAACTATTTAATTATATAATTCTCTTATTATTCCTTTTTCTTCTTTACGCAACGTCTTGTTCTTAGCGAGAGCTATATACCCTTAGATTTAGATAGAATTTATATTATTCCTTTAAATCTTCCCTAAAGTCTCTCCGCGCTCTTATACTACGTTGCGTTAATATTAATACCCTTAAAATGGCAAACGAACTTAAATCCGCCACGTTAACTATTATAGCCCTAGTTAGGGAATAAATGACTATAATATAACAGTCCTTTATGGATACCTTAGCCCAATAACGAATTATACTAGAAGCTTAGCATTAGTAATTAATTAAAGCAATACGCAAAGAACTCTATGACGCTAAAGTACTCGCGTTAGAGACCCTAATAGTAACACCTATAAACGAAATTGAAATAACTATATATAAACCTAACCTATTAAATACAAACCCCAAACTAGTAACGGCAGCTTAACCTATACTTATAATAAACCCAGTACCTACCGCGAAATCTAAAAAGCTCCTTAACCCTCTAATATTCGATAGAAATTAAAATAATTTACGTCCCTTTATAACTAAGCTCCGTCTTAAACTTTTAATAAACTATAACTAATACCCTACTAAAACTAGCAAAATTAGCTATGGAATATCTCATTTAAGTAAAGATGCTATATAAACTATAGACCCATTCTTCTATAACGGCACCTTTATTAATTTTGAAATCTTTATCTCTCTACTAAAATAAATATATAATAACGCCAGCTATAAATATATAGCTATTACTAAACTTAAAAACTTATAATAACGGAACCAAGACTTTACCAGCTTCTTTTTAGAATTTTTAGGCCTTATTAGTGAACTAGATTGGAATAAAGCCGCTAGAGTTGCTGCTCTTTACTAAGCTATTTTAGATGAAATTAGAGTATAGTTAGTAGGTAGAGAGCTGCTAAAGGACTTACCCGAATTTGCTATAATATGTTAACGAATTAATAAAGACCTGTAATATAATAAATAGACTCGTTCCCTAAAGCCAACTATACCTTATATTTAAAACTCTATAAAACTAGTATATACCCTAAAGTATAATCCGTCTCTAAGACTTAAAAGCCCTATATATAATCTTATAGATCTTAATGCCACCTAATCCTATATACCCTTAGGAACCAATAAATAAAGAATACGAGCTATAAATGGAGAATATTTTGGATATGGAAAAAAGGGATATATTTAAAGGGATTATCAAACTTACCCTTTTAAAAAGGTCCGCTATAGCTCCTCTCGGTCCTTAAGTTATACTTATTTTATAAATTATACTTAGTCGCTATAAAGCATCTCGCCTTTAGTTAATTTAGAAAACGAATTATCCTAGGGCTAAGTTGCGCCTTAAGATAAGAAGTGGAAGAGTATAAGTATCTAGGCTCTTTTAGCGCTAATATATAATATAACTCCCTTAATATACTTAGCGAAATTTAAATACTTAGAAAATAGAAGGAAGTATAAATCCTTATAGATAGCGGAGCTACTAATATAGGCTTTATTAATATAAACTACGCGAAAACTTAACTCTTAAATTTAAAGAAACTTAATAAGCCCTAAGGCCTACGAGGCTTTAATAGTAAGCCTTTAATATATAGTAAACTAACGCACTACGCTCTTATAAAGATGCGGGTAGGCGAATACCTTAAATACGTTTCCCTATTTATAACACCCTTAAAGTATTATAAAGTAATACTTAGATATAGATAGCTGAAACAACACAACCCTTTAATTAGCTGGGTTAAAGAAATACTGAAATTTTATACAACCTACTGCCGAAGCTATTACTTAAAATACTACTTGCCCTATAAATATATATACGACTATTTAAATTTAATACAATATAAATTACCCTTGCTATAATTCTTAAACTAATATAATAAAGTTACGACTACTAATCGCGGTAAAGAATGCGAAGATAATGTACTAAAACCCCTTAAGATTCGTATGGTATAAGCCGCACCCTTTTATTTATTAGTAAAAAAACAAGACTATAAGATCTTCGCTATAATATTAAAAGATATTAAGAAGGCGTTAGAACCGAAGCAATATATTAACCCCTAACCTCTTATACCTAAAGAATATTATAATCTAATTAATATATTTAAGAAACGATTTATAAACTAACTACTCCCGTATTAAGACGAGCACGATTTTAAGATAGAACTTAAACCTAGTATAATGCTAAAGTTCGGCCCATTATACGGTATATCGCAAAAAGAGCTACTTATAATGCGATAATACCTTAAAGAACACCTAAAGAAAGGATTTATTCGCCCTAGTTAATTACTATTTACCTTACCTATACTATTCATTAAGAAACCTAAAGGAGGCTTAAGGTTCTATATTAATTATTAAGCCCTAAATGCAATTATAATTTAAAACCGATATCCGATTTCTTTACTTTAAGAAATGCTTAACTACTTAGCGAAAGTATAATACTTTATAAAGCTTAACGTAGTTACTACCTTTAATTAAATCCGTGTTTATAAAGGAGATAAGAAGTATATAGCTTTCTGTATATAATAGGGACTTTTTAAATACCTAGTAATGCTATTTAGTGTAAAAAACGGTTCTAGTACGTTTTAATAATACGTTAATAATATACTTCGCGAATTTCTTAATATATTTGTTACCGCGTATATTAATAATATCTTAATTTATTTATCTTTACTTTCTAAGTATTAGAAGCACGTCTAAATAGTCCTTAAACGCCTATAAGACGCAGGCTTATAATGCGATATTAAGAAATGCAAGTTCCACACGTCCAAAGTTACGTACTTAGGCCTAATTATATCCCGTAACGGAATTAAAATGGACCCTAAGAAAATTGCTGTAATTATGAACTAGAAAAGCCCTAGCAGTATATAAGATATCTAAGGATTTCTAGAATTTGCAAATTTCTATTATCGATTTATTAATTACTTCTTAAAAATTGTTTAGCCATTAGTAAACTTAATAAGGAAGAATGTAAATTTTAAATAGACTACTAAATGTAAATAAGCTTTTAACGACCTGAAATATCGTTTTATGACTACTCTAATTCTTGCTTACTTTAATCTAGACCTTAAATGTATTATTGAAATAGACTCGTCTAATTATGCACTAGGAGGAGTGTTATCGCAGTATAATAGAAACGGCGAGCTGCGCCCAGTAGCCTTTCTCTCTTAGAAACTTACCCCTACTAAATTGAACTATAAGATATATAATAAGGAACTACTTATAATTATTAGATACTTTAAATAATGGCGTCTAGAACTTAAAGGATTATTATTCCTAATACGCGTATTAACGGACTATAAAAATCTATAGTACTTTATAACTATAAAGCAATTAATATAGCGCTAAATTCGTTGGGCCGAATACCTTTTATAATTTAACTTTAAGATTACGTACTAACCTAGCAAACTTAATTAGAAGCCTAACTTATTAACATAATAATTATAAGACTTACCTATAAACGCCTCTAATGAACGGATTATAAATTAATTACGAATTCTACTGCCCCCTAAACACTTTAAGAAATTATGCCCTATATTCCTAGACGTAGAGCTTAATAGGAATAAATCGGAAATTAATAAGTGGGATATATAAATTAATAAATTAATAGAGTACGAATATAAGAACGACTCCTAAATAGTAGATATAATAAAAGCGATTTAAATAGGGAAACGGCAATATAAGGATATTATACTCGCTAAATATGAAATCCGTAATAATTGGTTATACTATTAACAAAAGATAGTAGTCCTAAATTCCGAACCCTTACGATTTAAAATACTCAAATTTATATACAATTCCCCTATAGTAGGGCATCCTAGCTATATAAAGACCTATAAGATTATCTAATAAGTATATTACTAGCCTATAATATACAACTATATACAAAAATACGTTTAAGTATATAGAATGTTTGTATATAGGAAAACCTCTTATATAAAGAAGCAAGAAGTACTTTAACCGTTGCCAATTCTAATATAAAGATGGCGAGATATCTTAATTAACTTTATAGTTTACCTACCTAATAGTAATAGGTTTACGAATGTTATGGTAGTCGTTAACTATCTTATAAAAATGCAATATATAATTCCTATGGACTTAATTAAT
>Ga0307515_10009915_pt1 | contig 18343 bp, 18 predicted proteins | sample 17_EM_MG_FD_194513 | JGI IMG/M metagenome (GOLD analysis project Ga0307515, IMG submission 194513) | Populus trichocarpa ectomycorrhiza microbial communities from riparian zone in the Pacific Northwest, United States - 17_EM | ecosystem: Host-associated > Plants > Roots > Unclassified | place...
CTCGGCGACTAGCTTGATTCTACCGTCCGTCATGGGCAACTAATAGTGGACAGCGGGTGGTGTTCAGAGAGAGAGGAAAAATGATGGCATCGGGAAATATATAAAAGCAAGGAGAAAGGGTGATTTCAACAATCTTGCTGGGTGACTGCGTGGGACCATTCGATATTGCATGGACCTCTAGCCTTATACCGGCATACCGAGGTCCAATAACTGGCTAAGGCTCCAAGTGGTTCTGACAAAGCAAACACACTTTCCCATTTGCCCATTCCTTGTGGTAGCAAACGCCCTCATCAATGGGTCATATCCTATCAAGGGATATGGGAGCACGGCGTGTTGTTTGCCATAGCCCTCAGGATGATGAGAATGATGTGCGTATTTACGAATCTGGAAGTGAAATGGCTCTGGGAACCCGATTTAATTGGTCAATCGACAGATTCAATTTCCAGTAGAGCTCTGGGCTGCAATCTGTGGCCTACTTTCTCCGAAAGACCAGCGTTCACTCGCCGAGCTAGTCGTGCAAGCGCCTATTCTTCATCGTTCATTTAAACCCTCCACCCACTGTGGTGAAGATAGACAACCGCCATCTAAGGTCCACGGAATGGGAAAGCAAGGATCTCTTGCATCTCCGCTCGGCCACCGAGCTTCACTGGAGTGGGTCGCGGCATGACTCGGTTGAAAACCTGCGACTTCACACAGTATTTTCCGTCCTATCGATAATCCCAAACATTCGGCTTCTTTCGTTGCGCCATGCAATTATCAACGAAGAGCAGCAGGCGGTCATTTTTGAATTATCCACCCTTCGTACACTTGTGGTAGATTTCTGCCGGTTCTATCCATTGAAAACCCTATACCATGTTCGCATGTGACTGCCCTCAAACTCACGAGTACCGCCATGGAAACAACTTGTTACCTCCTCACAATACTCGCTGCTACGGTAGAAGACCTTGAAGTTGAAGTTTCGGCTGTCAGGCACATTCAGCTAAGCGGGTTGATTACACTTCCCAAGCTTTCCACCTTTACCCTGAACGATTCTGAACCTGTATCCAGCCAAACGATTTTGAACACACTCAAACGATACACGTCAATTACAACTCTTCATATTCTCTTCCATCTCAGTCTCTCGGATGTGTCTTTTCACCACTCAGACTTACCTGCCCTGCGTAGCTTGACATGTTGCCACCGGCTAGCTCTGAACCTGATACCCGAACGACCAGTCACAACCTATGTGGAAGTCTATTCTGATTTGGAGGAAGAACCCTGGAGGCTACTCGACGCACTCTCCAAGACTCGTCCGGGGATCACGGACCTGAAACTCTTCGTTCCCAATAACGTTTGCTCACTCTTACCGTCTTTGGCTACCTCCCTCCAGCTCCTCGAGCAATTGACAATCAAACTGTGTTACCCCGTAAAGGTAGACCCCTCGTCCAATCACCTTTCAGGGAAGCCTCTCCACAGTCCTCCTAGAGCAGGGCCTGTGATGCTCCCCAAATTGAAGCGGGTGACAATTTGGGTGGACGGTTACAAAGACACAGGCTTCTCCCTTGCTGAGTGGCTTATAAAAGAGTGCTTCGCGCCTGTCAGTCCGGTGCTGGAGGAGTTTGAATACCTGTACTTTGCTGGTTCTATCTCAGGCTTTCAGTTTTATCGGCTCCCCGAACCAACGCGAGCATGGAATTTGCGGAGACTACCAGATGGGAGCTGGGAGCGACAGGGACCTCCACCCATTCCCACCCCCACCCCCACCCCTGCGAGACATTGGGTGCAGCACCGTAGTATTTTTATTGGCTGGATGGCAACCGTACGTTTACCAAGTGTAGTTTGAGTTTTGTGCGCGTGCCATGGGTCTATATACAATACAAATTGCGTGTATTTCTGGAATGAGAGCTCCCCTCACATGGATAGGTAAGAGTGTGCATGGAATGCCCTAGCTCCAGAAGGCCCCTGTTAATGTACTAATAGGGACAAGCAAACAGGCTGAGAGGCGTGCCTGTAAGGTAAGACCTAGTAAGTCTTATCACTTCTCGGAGTTATATTAGATCCAATTGTGGAAGTGGTAAATGACGTTGGTTGAGCCGGTGCAAACTGGTACACACTAATCCTTTGTCTCCTCGATCTCTCTCTCCGTCACCGGACCGTCTCTAGCTCCAATACTGCACTTACACTTCCTTTAGAGTGAGAATAGCAAGCACCTTCACATCCTGGACGTCTCCATATCGCCCCGAGCCTGCAGACCGTCTCTGCATGTGGTGCATCCCTCTCATTTCGATTGGATACGCCGATATACTTACGCTTCGAGTGTGACGAAGAGGCCCGTTGTAGACTAATTTACTCGCTTCCAGAAGGGTGCGCGCATGCGAATAGGGCAACCATAGAGTCAACAGACCGGTCTTCTGTTGGAGCATCACCCTATTACGTAGTTTGTTTGGTCTCTTTCTGTATTTATTCTGCGCGATGTTTGTCCCATATATATTTACGGTTTGATCCCCCCTTTTCTCGTTCATCATCTTCTACCGTGGATTTGCCGCGACAATATATGGACCGCAAGTTGAGAAAGAAGCGCGATATGTGTCAGACACAGCGTACAATAAACGCACACTGCACCTACGTCGCCTCCAAGCATATAACGCAATTTCCACCAAAGCAGGGTTGAAACGCGATCCTAATAATAAATGCTGTGCAGCCATGTAAGATTTTAGTGCATAATGTTTTGCTGTTCCGAATACAAGATCTTGTCACGTATCGGCACGATCAGCACGCAAAGTTAGGAATTCCGTTCGACATTGGCTCGGAATTAATTGGGGCCACACAGCCCACGGCACCCAAATTTCATCGGATTTGGGACGAATATATGGACATTCATTTCTCGCACAGAGAGAGCATTTAGTTTGGACCCCACCGTGACCTGCCGAAATGTCCCAAGGCGTTGGATCAAACGTTCGTACGTTTTCGACATCCACCAACTATAAATGCTGAACTAGTGCTCTCCAGACTGTTCTCGCCGATGTACGAACCTGGCACCATGCCGACGCTTCGGGGCCGCATCCTAGGAAATTCTCAGAGCGTATCGCAAACGTTCTCATAGTAACACCCTGTTGGGTGTCATCCTTGTTCCACTCATCGGAGTGCGAGTTCTAAGACCCTCTCTTAAAGACCCTGACAAGTCGTGAGCAAGTCTCGCCTGGTATCGGCATTCTCAGTTCATTCTTCGATTCAGATTGTGTGGGCTGCTAGCTTCGACTGCGAGGAAGGTTCACACAGGGAATCATGCGCCAAGAGCCGGGTTGGAGGAAGACCACCCGATAGGTCCATATGACATGTGCCCCAAGAATCACCTCGCTCTCTAAATCCCTTTAAAGGGCGCCGTGGAAACAAATCCCCAAGTTCGAAGCGTCACATCCAACCGATACTTTTCATGGCATTTACACTCCGCCAGCTCACCAGTATCATAGCTCAGAATGTGGAGAAGGTTATTGGCATTTATGATGACATTGGGGTTCCTCTGCCTACCCTAGATGTACCCAGCCCACCAAACGCCGCGCTTGCCTCAAACGCCGACCTGGTTCAATCCATCACCCTGGTTCAATCTGCGGCGTCCCAGCTTCTCGCCACGATCATTCCAAGCCGTTTGATAATTGCGGAAGCAGTCATGGGGGTACGCCATTTCATCCGGAACATTCCGAATTACTCAATAATGGAGTACAATTGTAGTTTAACCTTACTGGGGCACTCGGAGTGATCGAAGCCTTTCATATTGCCGAGATTATTCGCGAGGGCCATCCCAGTGGCATGCATATAAATGAGATCGGGATGAAGGCTAACCAGGATCCTGCAAAGATAGGTGGGCGACAAAGAAGGGTACAAGGATACCATTTCATTGAGAGTATTCTGAAGGGCGCCTTTTACGGTTGCTGGCAACCTCATACATTTTCAAAGAAGTAGCCCCGAACGTCTTTGCTCATAATCGCAACTCGGCCCCGATCGACACCGGAAAGACATTGGACGAGATCAAAGCGAGGTATGAGCGGAATGCGATAGTTTCTTCTTCAGGACTAAACTCCTCAGGCCTTTAGAAAAGTACACTAATAGCAACGGGCTCTCCGCGGCAATTGGAGCCAGGTACGCTTAAGACCACACATTGGCCTTGAAGAGTTTACACACTGACAAGCTTGTCTTCCAGCTGCGAACTCACGTCGAAGGCTTCTGCTTACCTCACCGAAACATTCAAGGACCCAGCGACTGCATTCCAGTACAGCCCCAATTACGCTGCATTCTGTCGTGCGATCGGGACCAACAAGAATGTATTTGAATGGCTTAAGGACCCAGAGAACGAGCGGTGTCGGAAACGCTTCGGAGTTATGATGAAGGCAACAACTGCTAGTCCTGAAAGTGTGCTCGGTGGATGGTGCGCGTCGCACACTCTTCCTTGCTGGCCTGACTGCTCTCCATACTGATAGGTATGACTGGAAATCTCTTTCGGAGGGCTCCGTTGTGGTGGATGTTGGTGGTGGGATCGGATCTGTGACGGGTATTCTAGCCAAGCACACCCACACCTCAAGTTCATTATCCAGGATCAACTCGAGGTCGTAGAAGATGGCCTCAAGGTGAATACTTCCATATTTTTGGCGCTTATCTGATTGTTCGATTAGGCATGGAAGGAGCATTCTCCTAACATACTTGATAACCATCAAGTCACGTTTCAAGGTAGGCCTTTACTTTACTGATTACCGTCGATATATGGCCGACCGTTGCCTCGACCACAGTCCAAGACTTCTTCGAGCAGCAGCCAGCCGACCTTCCACCCCCATCGGTTTACTTTCTGCGTCAGATCATTCACGACTGGGCGGATGAATGGTGTATCAAGATTCTCAAACAACTCCGTGCAAATGCAAGTCCGCAAACGAAACTCATAGTCTCCGACATTTTAATCAAATACGCATGTCGAATACCACCCGAAGATGGAGTATTCACGGGCATCCCTGGAGGCGTGCCGGTACCTGCGCCCGAACCTCTGTTAACAAACTTTGGGAGAGGAGCGGGGTTGGCATATACAATGGACTACGTAATGATGGTACTTCATAATGCACAGGAGAGAACCGTCGGGCAGTTCATCAAACTAGGCCAGGAGTCGGGCTGGCAGTTGACGAGCGTGCATACTCCGGGAAATAGCGCGCACGCGTATTTGATATTCGAGCCAATGTAGGAAGTGGGATGACATGGGAACCTTCTGCCTTCAGATGAATGCATCTTGGTAAAATGTAATAAGAAATGACGTTTATCTGAGATCCTTCGGAATGGGGATTGTTCTTTCATATTCAGATCGAGTAGTATACCCGCTACTTGAGACCCTCCTCCGCTCAGTTTAAGCTCGAACCCCAGGATGAACCTATTATTTCATTCACTGAATTCTTCGACTTCGACAATCCTGCTGGGTGACTGCGTGAGGTCATTCGATATTCCACGGACCTCTAGCCTTATACCAACAAACCGAGGTCTTCCAACTAGCTCGGCTCCAGGTGGCTCTAACAAAGCGAACACACTTTCCCCCTTGCCCATTCCTTGTGGAAGTAAACACCGTCCATCAATGACTGATATCCTATCAAGAGATACGGGAGCATGGTATGTTGTCGGCCATAGCCCTCAGAATGATGAGAATGATGTGCGTATTTACGAATCTGAAAGTGAAATGGCTTTGGGAACCCGATTTAATTGGTCAATCGACAGATTCGATTTCCAGTAGAGCTCTGGGTTGCCATCTGTGGCCTACTTCCTCCGAAAGACCAGCATTCACTCGCAGAGTCATGCAAGCGCCTATTCTCCATCGTTCATTTAAACCCTCCACCCACTGTGGTGAAGATAGACAACCGCCGTCTAAGGTCCACGGAATGGGAACGCAAGGACCTCTTGCATCTCCGCTCGGCCACCGAGCTTCACTGGAGTGGATCGCGGCATGACTCGGTTGAAAGCCTGCGACTTCACACAGTAATTTACGTCCTATCGATAATCCCAAACATTCGGCTTCTTTCGTTGCGCCATACAAATGTTAACGAAGGGCAGCAGGCGATCATTTTTGGATTATCCACCCTTCGTACACTTGTGGTAAACTTCTGCTATTTCTATCCGTGGACAAATCCTATACCATGTTCGCATGTGACTTCCCTCAAACTCGTCCGTACCGCCATGGAAACAACTCGTTCCCTCCTCACAATATTTGCCACTACAGTAGAAGATCTCGATGTTGATGTTTACGCTGCTCGAAACGTTCACCAAGGCGGGTTGATTAAATTTCCCAAGCTCTCCACCTTTACCATGAACCATTCTGCGGTCACATCCGGCCAAACGATGTTGAACACACTCAAGCGATACACGTCGATCACAACTCTTCATATTTCCAGTCTCTCGGATGTGTCTTTTCACCACTCAGACTTACCTGCCCTGCATAGTTTGACATGCTGCTACCGGCTAGCTCTGAACTTGATACCCGAACGACCAGTCACAACCTATGTGGAAGTCTATCCTGATTTGGAAGAAGAACCCTTGAGGCTACTCGACGCACTCTCCAAGACTCGTCCGGGGATCACGGACCTGAAACTCTTCGTTCCCAATAACATTTGCTCACTCTTACCGCCTTTGGCTACCTCCCTCCAGCACCTCGAGCAATTGACAATCAAACTGTGTTACCCCGTAAAGGTAGACCCCTCGCCCAATCACCTTTCAGGGAAACCTCTCCACAATCTTTCTGGAGCAAGGACCGTGGTGCTCCCCAAATTGAAGCGGGTGACAATTTGGGTGGACGGGTACGAAAACACAGGCTTCTCCCTTGCTGAGTGGCTCCTAAAAGAGTGTTTCATACCTGTCAGCCCGGTGCTGGAGGAGTTTGAATACCTGTACTTTGCTGGTTCTATCTCAGGCTTTCAGTTGTATCGGCCACCTGAACCGACGCGAGCATGGAAGGTGCGGAGACTAACGGATGGGAGCTGGGAGCGACAGGGACCTCCACCCATTCCCACCCCCACCCCCACCCCTGCGAGTACATTGGGTGCGGCACCGTAGTACTTTTATTGACTGGATGTCAACCGTTTACCAAGTGTAGTTTGAGTTTTGTGCCATGGGTCTATATACATTCCAAATTGCGTGTATTTCTGGAATGAGAGCTCCCCTCACATGGATAGGTATGAGTGTGCATGGAATACCCTCCAGAAGGCCCCTGTTAATGTACTAATAGGGACAAGCAAACAGGTTGAGAGGCGTTCCTGTAAGGTAAGACCTAGTAAGTCTTGTCACTTCTCGGAGTTGTATTAGATCCAATTGTAGGAAGTGGTAAATGGCGTTGGTTGAGCCGGTACAAACTAGTACACAAACAGGAGGATGGAGGACCACTAATCCTTTGTCTCCTCGATCTTTCTCTCCGCTACCGGACCGTCTCTAGCTGCGATACTACACTTATACGTCTTTTTGAGTGAGACTAGCAGGGAACTTCACATCCCGGACGTCGCTAGGCCATCATATCGCCCCGAGCCCGCAGACCGTCTTTGCATATAGTACGTCCCTCTCATTTCGATTGAATACGCTGGTATACGTATATATATACACTTCGAGTCCAACGAAGAATCCCCTTGTAGATTGATTTAATTGACTCGGGTGTATGCGAATAGCTCGGATCGGGGAGACCGCCAAGGTAACAGATCAAGCCTCTGCTGTGGATGAACCCCGACAATAAATGGACCGCAAGTTGAGAAAGAAGCGGGACATGGGTCTACCAGAAGACACCGCGTACGGCACAGTATACTAGGAATGCACACTACACCGACACCACCTCCAAGCCCGATTCCGCATAAATAACCACTTCCACTGAAGCAGGTCGGAATCCGATCCAGAATATTGCGGGTGATGGGCCATGGGTACGTACTCTTCGGAATGCTGGAACCATCCTCCTCCCGGGGTCAGGAATATAAATAGATAAACAAGTGAACAAGATAGAGCTACAGTGGGTAACTAATCACTTCCGTCTCCTCTTTTCGTTGGGATTCCTGCGTCCCATGCCGATGGTGGGTAAGCCATGTGCAGCCTGCCGCTTTCCAACGCCAACCAACATGTCTGGAATCCAATCTGGGTCGTCCCATTGTCCAATCTTTACCGTTCCACCCCCACCTTTCGGGTCCGCCGCCGCTTTCAGCAATCGTTCCTCTTCCCTTGCTTCTCTCTTCTTCTCACGATTCAAGGCCTTCATATACTCCGACTGGTCTTCTCTTAATATAATCCCGTTCCCAGTTCCCGTCTTCGAAGAGCCAGTCTTCGGCATCGGTACGGAGTACCTCGTTCCGCGGACCTTGTATTGAAAGTTTTTCTTGAGGTGTACTTGTACTTTAGGGCTTGCAGAGGGGTCGTTGGGGTCCGGAGCGGTGGTCGTGATCGACGTTCGTAAGAGGGATGGGTTGCCACACGAAGGGCAGAATTTCTTCGTCGGATCCTTGCAAAGCCTAGCGAGACGTCAGGTTCAAGTTTTCTCATAGACCCCATACTACTCACTTGAAACAGGCATGACAGCGAAGAATCCAGCTCTTGATCCTTGTGATCCTCTTCCCCTCAACACCAACCAAATCGAGACCCATATGCAACAGCACGTTCTGCATTGCAAAGTCCGCAGTCATACACCCCACTTGTAATTTTTCATTAGCAAGCTTGCCGGTCTTCCTGGCATCCTGAGGCAGTAGGTCGAGCGCTCGCGATTTGTGTATCCCAACGTTAGAAGGTGTAATCCATTCACCTTCACCGTCATCTGAAGAGCTAGGATCGTCGTAGATTGGTGGCGGTGTTGAGGGAGGTTCTGAAAAGTGCTCTCCACCAGACGCCGATGTGTTTGTGTTGTTGTGCGTGACGGCCTCATCTAGTGTTGTCCGTTCGAACCTGGAAGCGAGTGCGTCCAGTTTGAGATCCTCCTCAATGCAACCTGGAGAGTTGACAGGATCGACTTGCGTTTCTGGTGGAATATCAACACCAGAGGTAGCTTCTTCAGTTGGAAGATCGGTGAGCTCTAGAGAGGAAGTCTGCGTCTCATCAGTACAACTATGACATTCAAGTGACGAGTAACCGCGAGAGGGCGTACCGTGGCTTCGTGCTTTCCGCTCTCAATCTCTTCAGCCTTGGCAACGGCTTCATCACGTAGAGCACTCGTGATAGCAAGTATACTCAGATCTGCAGTCGATAGAGCAGAATAATCGCCGGTTTTCTTCGCGGCAAGGGTGACTATCGTTCCGCAACCCTCATCAGATCATTTTATTTCAAAGGGGGAATGGAATATCCACCCACCTTTCGCCAATGCAGCACTATTCGAATCTCGGACTTCTACATGGACGCCCACAGTCAACCGTAGTTTCTCGAAGTGCTCGCGCGCTTTCTGGTCTTTTAATTCTCCCAGCACTTGCGGAACGGTCACATAGCGGCTTGCAAGGCCTCTCAGAGGAGCTAAAGAGAGCAAAGGTCCAGCATCGAGGACTAGAGTGTCGACCGGAGGTGTGACCATTGATAGGGTTTCGACCAAGGTTTGGAAATGTTTTGTAGACTCGATCTCAACCACTTAGTTTTTTTTGGAGGATGTCTCGCTCTTCACTCTTTTCTGTCTCTGACTCAGATCTTGAAGACATGCTCGTGGGTGCGTCAAATACAGGTAAAGAAAGACCTCTCTGATTCACGGCATTTCTAGATGGAGATAGCTTTTCGGACCCAGGGCAAATATTCGATTCATTGGTGCCTCACGTTACTCCCAATCCATCTACCATCATTGGAGATGGTGCCATGGCCAGCGACGGGCACCAATCCAACACGGCTGCCGAGCGCGCAGGAGAGGATGGACGAGTTGGCTTAGACGGACCACTCGTTGGAATAAGGCCTGCATGGAGGATTACACCCCCAGTGCCAGGCCTCCATTATAACTTGGACCATCTTCGGATACCATTCGAACTTGGCACAGATTTACTTGACTCCATTAAGGGACACGGGTACTTCAGCAGCGGGTCCAACCAAGTCATGCTTTTCGGACGTGCTAGTTCGCGTTCCGGGGGGCTGCCGTCTTTTCTTAATACTCTCCTGGAAGAGCTGGCAGGAATTCTTCGACCTCACGTTCCGCCATCCACTTATAATCTTCTTTTCCCTAGTGTGTCGTACCAGTCTAGACAAGCTACCCTCAACAGGTACGAACCTGGGGAGGGGATCACACCGCATGTCGATCTCCTCAAGAGATTCGGAGATGGGATTATTGGAGTGAGTCTCGGCGCTGGATGCGCCATGGACTTCAAAGAGGTAGAGGGTGACGCACGCTGGTCAATCTGGTTGCCACCCCTGTCCATTATTGTCTTGGAAGGAGACGCGCGGTATCGATGGACGCACGGCATCGAGCGCGTTCGGAAGGATTGGGTGTCTAAAGGCGGATCTGACGATGAGGGTGAATGGATCGATCGTGGTTTAAGGACGAGCATTACTCTTCGGTGGTTCCTGCCTGGAGCGGATATCGTTGGAGGGACGGACGAGGACTGAAATGCAGACACTATCGTACATAGACACAGATTTTACACTGTATTCACGGATGGAAGATAGCGATATGTGTAATTTAGAAGAAAATTCGTGATTCCGACTTGATATCCTCAGTGGATGCCCTCTCCGCCATTTGTGCATCAAACTCATGCTGTAATCCGGCAATCCCCCTCCTTACCTAAGATTCGAGAGTCATAGAAGCGGGCAGTGGCGGCAGGAAGAAGAGCGCTCATCGGATCGGATCACATGGACATTGGGGTTCCCTGTATCTAGAATGATGCTTGAGGTACGTAACGCTATCTTGCTTATGAAAGGTGTTACAATTTGTCTTCAAATATAACAGGGGAAGATATTCGCCTACTAAATCCTCTAATATTCGTAACTAGGAATCGACTTATATACACCAGCATGTAATAATGGAATAACTATAGCCCGTGGCACAACAATGTGCGTAGCACGCGGAGGTTGGGCAACTTCGCCTCCAACACAGCCTATTCGGCATAGCATAGCCGGTTGGTTACGCTTGCGCGTGGCGGACATGTGGGGCCTTGTCGAGGACTCCCGATATCCAACGATCTGAGATTAGAAAGAGGAGCCATACGGTACGGAATGATGGATTCGCTGTCAGGGTAGTGCTGGGTATAATAAACCAGTAATCCATGGATGCCCAACTCCAGATGCAGGGAGCATTACACAGGCGATCGAGTTGGATCCGACCACGTACGTCCGGCATGCCAGCTGAGAGTCACTCAGAAGTCACTCGGAGACAGTCACCGATGCGAACGAGTGGAGCCCGACGGGATAGGCTTATCCCTCGTACCGCGACTGCTACGGCTGTGTGAAAGCGCGTGAAAACACGTCTGACATACTCTCCTTGTCCAAGGGATCGCTCGACTACTCTCTGACGGTCTGACGGTAGGCCTGGCTCGTGTAGCAGAGGTGACCGAGGACCCAGCGCAAGGGGCCTTTCGGTAGATGTCTCACATTCAAGACTTTCGCGCTGTGAATGTCGATCCCGGGCGAGGCGGGAATCGCGAGAACCAAGCACCTGCATTGAATAGTACACGTCTCAATCTACCTATCGAATACACAGCTCGGCCTTGCCTCGTGGAGCGGCCAGTCTCTTTTCGCTCAGATGCGTAGGGCGGTAAGAGGGCATCGAGGCGTGTGGAGTTCGCAGATTCCTTGGGCAGCGTACGTATATAAACACTCCAATCCGTACATATGAGTCATATCCCCATCACACCATGGCAGAGACACTCCTCCAACTTGTTGATCTCATCCAGACTCACGTCGTGAGCCTCACCGCTGCATACACTGATGCAGGCCTCCCTGTGCCCTCCTTGGACGATGCCACTCAATCTCCCCCACCTCCTCAAGAGGACATCAACCAGCTGACCTCACTGGTTGTATCCGCCGCTGCTCAACTCATCGCAACCATTACCCCTGCGAAATCGACCCTCCTCGGGACTGCACTGTCGGTGAGCCCAGATCCCGTTTTGATTAACGGCTGGCGTTGACTTCTTCACAGTACAACGTCGTTGGATCCCTCAGGGCTGTAGAGGCTTTGCATGTCCCTGAGATAATTCGTGAGGCCGGTGCGCAGGGCACCCACGTCCGCCAGATCGGGAAGAAGACCAACCAAGACCCTGCCAAAATCGGTGCGGCCCTCATATGTTCAAATATAAGCCTTCTCTAAAGGGTCATTATAGCCCGATTCCTTCGATTCCTTGCCACCAATTACATTTTCCGCGAAGTAGCTCCTGATGTCTTCACTCATAACCGAATTTCCATTCAAATGGACACCGGGAAGTCATTCGCGGATCTCAAAAAGAAGTAAGAATTTCACATCCGCCTCGATCTGTCACCTTTCTGACAGAGCCCCAGCCCGCTTGAGAAGTACATGAACACAAATGGGATGGCAGCGATGATCGGGCACAGGTTAGTGTGACCACCCCCTTCTTTAACAAGCTTTATTCCTAAATCGCCGACTTGTAGTACGGATGAAGTAGCCAAGGCATCGTCATATTTGACCGAAACATTGAAGGATCCTGCTACCGCGCTCAGCTATAACCCAAAGGAAGCAGCGTTCTCTCGTGGACTCAAGACGACAGACGGATATTTCGACTGGCTCGAACGTCCATGGAACGAAGCGAGGCTGCGACGATTCGGACCCGCGATGGGAGCAGCTCAAGTCGCCCCACCGGAGGCTTCTCGATACGGTATATCATGCTCTTATTTTCTTTGGTCCATCTCACTCGCCTCGTTGATCAGGTTTTGACTGGGCATCCCTTCCGAAGGGCGGGTTGGTAGTGGACGTTGGTGGTGGTGTGGGCACGGTCATCACCGTTCTGGCCAAAGCTCTTCCAGACTTGCGGTTTGTCATTCAAGATCGCCCGGCAGTGATCGAGGATGGAATCAAGGTTTGTGCGATTTCCTGAGGCAGCTTGAGCAGCTTAATGACAAGAGGTTCCGCGTAGATATGGCAGCGGGAACACCCAGAATATATTAGAAGTGGTCAGGTGCGATTCCAAGGTATGTAGGGAATAATCAACTTGTCCTGGTGTAATTGATTCTTCTCAATCTTTGAAGAGCAAGACTTATTCGAACCGCAACCGGAGAAAACGAAGGGGGCAGCGTTGTTCTTTATGCGCTTCATTCTCCACGATTGGCCGCACGAATTCTGCGTCACCATTTTGCGGCATCTGCGTGCGGCTGCCGGACCCGATACCAAGCTGCTCGTATCAGACCATGTCTTATCTTATGCTTGCGCCATCAAGGAAGGAGAAACAGAGTTTGCAAACATACCTGGGGCGATTCTTCCTCCTGTTCCACAGCCCCTGCTACCAAACTTGGGAAAAGGTGGCATCGCGCCTTATCAGATGGACTACCAGATGCTTGTGATGTTCAACTCTCAGGAGCGGACTGTCGGAGAATTCCAGAAGCTAGGAGAGGAGACTGGCTGGAAGCTCGTCTCGGTCAAACGTGGTTCACATGGTTTTATATTATTCTCGCCTATGTAAAATACCCAGGACAAAGATCCTCAGAATTGCAGGATGCGATTGCCTTCTCGATATCTAATTTCGTTGTGATCGCCTTCCGGCAGCCCGTTTCACCCTTCTTTCACATCCCAAATTTCGATACGCCTGACTTTGCGAGGGCGGAGGGTCCGTTCCGCTCTGAGAGGGGAATTCTGACAGGCTGCCCAGTGAATATGGTGCTGCAGGAATCGACGGGGAAAGGACTCCTTTGTATGCAGGATGTGCACCCCTTTGTGTGTTCGTTGCCGGGGCCGGAGACACGACGTTTTCGCTCAGATTTCAGAAAGGATCGAAGGGACTTGTAACAATTTTAATCCAACGTATAATTCCCTTCAAGTGGCAACCCAATCACCATCCCAACCCCCCCTCGTGGTTCGAGTCACGTCCGTCACGTAATTCCTTTGTTCGTGGGAGGTCGCCCTGTAAAGGCATGCCAGACAGCCTCTTGAACATCTTGCCCCCAACCACATTAGCATTTCCACTGGTGTATTACTGGATTCATAACAGAACGCCATAAGGGAAACCGGAGTTTACGTTTGCCACACTGGAGTTTGCCACTGCACTGGTCCGTCTCTGAAATTCAAAAATAGACCTAGCGGGGTTCTTACCATCTGATACGTTCAAAAGAAACCCTCGACTGAGTCGATTCGACTTCATTTTTGCAAGCATGGATACTCTGGGCGATCTACATTGGCGGATCGAGAAGTACGAAGGGGTCATCACAGACCACGAAGACACAGCTATAAAGCAAATAGAAGACATCTGGTCTTCCACTCAACCGGAGATTGATGTTGCACGAGATACAATTCGACGTCAAGAGGCCCTGATCGCTCGAATCGAAGCAGATCGGGAGGCGCGGAAGGCAGATATTCTCTCGATCGTGTCCAGGGTCACAGATCCTACGCGCCTTCTACTCGCTAATGCGAAGCATCAGCTTGCCGCTGTCTCTGCGCCTATCCTCCGGCTGCCTACAGAGTGTATTGCCGAAATAATGATGTACTTCAATGTGGATAATCCCACGTTGGTACTTCTACTCGTCTCCAAGAGGTGGAATGCTATTGCAACGGCAACCCCACAGCTCTGGTCGAAAATTGTTTTATCTGGAAACTGCCATCAACAATTTCGCCTCAAAGAAGGACATATTTGTAAATCACTGGAACACTTATCATTCGTACTCTCCCTCGCGAAGAATGTCCCACTGGATATTGAGCTTGCTTGCTTAGAGCCGTTTGGATTTCCTCGACAAAATATCAGGTTTCCTCTTCAACTTCAACATCAGATGCTCGCGGTGTCCCAAATTCCCGGAATCAGTAGAGATATGATGATGGGTCCCTTAGAGCCGGACGGCGATTGGCGCGATATGGCATTGAGGCTGCTCGGAGCAGACGGACAATGTCGACGCTGGCGCTCTCTTAATATTACATCATGGTATAGCACGGATTTAGCACCATTCACCGTCATCAACGGGCCATTTGACAACCTCAGGTCGCTCTACATTCTACCGCTCAGCGGCGTGTACACAGCGGCTTACGAATCTTTGGTCGCCTCCATAATCCAAGAAGCGCCTCGTCTTTCCACAGTGAATACGAAAGACTTTCTCATCGTTCAGCGAGTACAAGGTTGGAAAGACCGAAGGTTTTGGAGAAAAATCGAGTCATACCATAGTCTCGCAGGAATCGATGACTGGAGCTTCCTCTCTCATGCGTCCCGCTTATCAGACCTATCTCTGTGCTCTTGGCACACCGTGCCTCAGGGCGAACCAGTATTCTTACCCTCTCTGCGCACCTTGCGTCTAATAGAGTCATTCCCCGAGGCTCTGGGCGGGTTTCGCATCCCTGCTTTGGAGACAATATTTTTAGACGGCTCAAATATTTTTGCGCGTATTGATGACGCTATCCCAGTCCTCTCTGTCACATCCATCATTTCCACCAACCTCACGGACGTTCGCATTCTTCGGCGGATTTTCGCACCTAGCCTCTATCACCTCTATATTTTGTGCCTAGATTTCGTCGATCGCAGACCACGCTCAAAGGCTTGGCAAAGCACATTTACAGAAACCTTCGACGGGTCTCGGTTCATGCCCAGGCCCATATCACTTCACCTGGAGCTCCCAATTAGCGAATATCAGCTCCTCTCTGCGCTTCACCACCTCCCTCAGATCGAAGAGCTTAGGATTTTGCCCCTGCACCCATTGGGCACCAAATTTTGGACTGCGTTAACGCCTCGAGGGGTGGGAGGGAGAAAGAAGGCCAAGCAATACTGCACCAAGCTGAGAATACTGGTAGTGGAGATAAAAATGAGGCCGCACGGGACTGGTCAGGCCTTGTCGAGGGCTCGTACTATGGAGCTTGGAATCGAGATGTCGCTCGCCAGAGAACAGGAAGGGCAACCATTGACACACCTTCTTTTCAGCTGGGATGATGGGAGTAAAGATGAGGTTCTAGGCTCATTCAGCACCTTGCCTCTCTATCCCCTACCGGAACCTCCTAATAATTCCGCTTTGCAGTACGGTTTCTATTAACATCAACGTAGGTCTGTATCCCTTTATCTTTGCCTTCATATGAGTAACGAAATAGGTGCCTCTTCGATCAGGTGGGCTCACCCGAAGAAAGCCTCGTCGGTTAGACAAGAACCAGATACTTTCTGCGTCATGAGGCTAATGAAAATTCAATGCTAGCGCTAGCGAGTTCGGGGCATCTCGGGTAAGCGTTCAGGGGTCATATATGTACTGTCTAGGTCGTTATCATCATGCAAGATTACTAGGCTCGGGTATGTTTAATTCTGTCTCCCGTTGAATAATATGTAGTGGTAATGCCCTAAAATTTCCCATCGGATCAAGACAATGTGCAAACGGATCGAAGAGAACAAATCCATTTCTAGCATCTATTGTGCTAATAACTCCTCCTTGGCAGAGAATACAACCGGACTTCTGACTGGCTTCATGTCAACTGCCCTCGATGAACCCTGTGAAAGATGGTCTTGATACACTCGATGCACGCCTGACGAGCCCCTACTTCATGCTCTCTGCGTTGGCCGTCATTAATCAAAGCACCCTACCGAGTTCGAGTCACCTGCGCTATATACGTAATTCCTTTGTTCGTTTGAGCTGGTCCTTCGAAGACATGCCAAACAGCCTCTTGTACATCTTGGTCTTGACCACATTAACATTTCCAGTGATATATTGCTGAATTTTCTGAACGTCATAAGAGAAACCGGAGTTTGTGACACTGGTCCGTCGCCGAAAACCATAAACCAGTCAAGGTCCTTACCATCTGATGCATCAGAGGGAAACCCAAGATTGATTTGATTTGACTTCACCTTTGCAAGCATGAATACTCTCGGCAGTCTAGATTGGCGGATCGAGAAATACGAAGGAATCATCACAGACTACGAAGACACAGCTACAAAGCAAATAAAAGGCATCTGGTCTTCCACTCAACCGGAGATTGATGTTGCACGAGATACAATTCGACGTCAAGAGGCCCTGATCGCTCGAATCGAAGCAGATCGGGAGGCGCGGAAGGCGGATATTCTCTCGATCGTGTCCAGGGTCACAGATCCTACTCGTCTTCTACTCGCTAATGCGAAGCATCAGCTCGCCGCTATCTCTGCGCCTATCCTTCGGCTGCCTACAGAGTGTATTGCCGAAATAATGATGTACTTCAATGTGGATAATCCCACGTTGGTACTTCTACTCGTCTCCAAGAGATGGAATGCCGTTGCAATGGCGATTCCTCAGCTCTGGTCGAAAATCGTTTTATACGGTGGAAACTACCATCAACCCCTTAGCCTCAAAGAAGGACATATTTGTAAATCATTGGAGCACTTATTACTCGTACTCTCCCTCTCCAAGAATGTCCCATTGGATATTGAGCTTGCTTGCTCAGAGCCGTATGGCGGAGGCGATACCCAACGGAGTCTCAACTTTCACTTTCAACGGTCCCTGAGCCACCAAAGTCCTGTGATTGGTGAAGATATGGTAATGGGTCTCTCGGAGACAGATTACGATTGGCGCGATGAAGCATTGAGGTTGCTCGGAGCGGAGGGACAAACTCGACGCTGGCGCTCTCTCTATATTACATCATGGCAAAGCAATCACTCAGCGCCATTCAGACATATCAGCGGGCCATTTGACAACCTTAGGTCACTCCACATCCAGCCGCTCACCGGTATCAGGGCAATGGCTTACGAACCTTTGGTCGCTGCCATAGTTCAAGAAGCCCCTTGTCTTTCCGCAATCAATACGAATGACCTGTTCATCTTTCAGCGAGTACAAGGCTGGAAAGACCGAAAGTTTTGGAGAAAAATCGAGTCATACCATAGTCTTGCAGGATGCGATGACTGGAGCTTCCTCTCTCATGCATCCAGCTTGACAGACTTAGCTCTGTGCTCTTGGCAAACCATATTTCGGAACGAGCCAGTATTCTTACCCTCTCTGCGCGCCTTGCGTTTACTACACTCACTCCCCGAGGCTCTAGGCGGATTTCGGCTCCCTGGTTTGGAGACACTATTTTTAGACAGCTCAATATTCGTATATATTGATGACTCTATCCCAGTTCTCTCCGTCACATCCATCGTTTCCACTAACTGCACGGACGTTCGCATTCTTCGGCGGATTTTTGCACCCAACCTCTATCACCTCCACATTTCGTGCCTAGATTACACCGATCGCAGTCCACGATTAACGGCTTGGCAAAGCACATTTACAGAAACCTTCGACGGGTCTCGGTTCATGCCTAGACCCATATCACTTCACCTGGAGCTCCCAGTGAGCG
>Ga0307515_10009916_pt1 | contig 18343 bp, 12 predicted proteins | sample 17_EM_MG_FD_194513 | JGI IMG/M metagenome (GOLD analysis project Ga0307515, IMG submission 194513) | Populus trichocarpa ectomycorrhiza microbial communities from riparian zone in the Pacific Northwest, United States - 17_EM | ecosystem: Host-associated > Plants > Roots > Unclassified | place...
TCACTATCATCAAATAATTTTTCAGGAGAATTTTTTTTAAAAAAAGTCCTCGGAAATATGATACCGAGTTGTGGCCAAATAGCCCAAAACTGCACAAAAGTTAGCAACTAGGTAGAGTCGCTTGTTTCTAGGTAGCATTTACTTCACCAAGAAAGATTCGGGACACCTTCTGCTATAGGAGAGAAAAAAACTGAAAAAAAAAATTGAAAAAACCAAATCATAAAAAAATAATAATTAAATCGATTAAAATTTTAAAAAAACTGATCGGTTCGATTCGGTTTTTGGTTTTATAAGTCTGAAACCGAAAAAATCAAACCGAACCCAAACAAAAACAACTGAGTCAAACCGGAAAAAACCGAGCCAAACCGGTTTGAACTGGTTTTGTCCAAAAAAACTAAACCAAACCTAAACCGGTCGGTTTGAACCGGTTTCGGTTATTTTTTAAAAAAATTCATTTTTGTTATTTTTTTATAAAAACTGAATCAAATAAAAAATAATCATCTCTATCTTCTATACATTTTTCTTTCCGAAGTTTTTATGTAATAATAATAATAATAATAATAAAGGTAGTTAAGTTTTTTTGGCTTAATTATTTTTTAGTGAGAGGTGATGATCCCGCTACAACAACTTACAGCAGCACTCCATTTTCCAAGTTTATTTAATGTTGATATGAACACCTTTTGTCATTTATCATTTATTAAAAGTGATGATATCCATGGTTATCATACTTGATGTATATTTGATCCAATAAAAAGAGTTTGAGTCATTATATTAATCATGTTTTTTTGAACGGTTAACTGTATCGTCTTATTTTATTTTATATAATATAGAGTTTAATTTAAATTATGTTAAATCAATCAATTATGTTTTAATTAGGTGGACCAGATTAGTTATTTAATTTTAAACTAGTCCAATATAAGCTTCAAGTAGTTGGATTTCTAAATCCAACCACCTATAAATTATACCAAATTTCAGAACTATAATAATATTCACCTTCATTAATGGTGGCAAGATGCAAACATGAAATGATTTTTTTTGGTATGAGACATGAAATTGTCTTAGCACAACTCAAAAGAGTTTTTAGAGCATGTTTGGAAATGTGGTTTAACTTGTATTTTAAAAAAATTTAAATTTTTTTATTTAAAATTTAAATTTTTAGTATTTTTAGATTGTTTTGATATACTGATATAAAAAATAATTTTAAAAATTTCAAAAAAATAATTTAAATATATTTTTAAAACAAAAATTATTTTAAATTACAACCGCTAATCCATTACTAAATCACGAAGACAACTTAGGGACTATCTTATCCACATGTCCCTTCCAATTCTCGGTACTATTCTTCGAAACCAACGAAGAACAGTGATTCGGCTTTGATTCGGCTTCTTGCAACCAGCCAGTCACCGGGATTATCAGCATATGATCCTAGTCTTCTCGAATTACAGCATACAGACCCCCTATGTGTAGAGCCGTTTTCCGTTAAACATTGAAGAGGATACAGAGCGTGGAATTTCATGGCCGTTATTTTTTTGTCCATGTTTCTGTTTAGCTGTGTGCTCGTTTTGTGACGCAGCTGTACACAGCTACTAATTTGTTTCTCGTCCATATCTCACAATTACTTGTTTCTTTATTCCCTTCAAGAATAATTTAACGCGAGACATCGAGGGGTCGCTCCGAGGATCAATATACAATCAGCATTTGAGCATCGATGGCCAATTAAATAAGGAATTCACTTGGTAGGTGGTTTCCCAAGTAGCTCAATGAGTACAAATCACTGTCATATTACTAATTTCCTATTAGTGGCGCCCAAATTATTTCCACGTCTTATCATGGCCTCCATTTTGGTCAGACCATACATTATTTTAATTATATGGTAGCATTAGCAGCCGATCGTCTTCTCGACGAGGTATATCCCTCTCGCATAAAACACCGTCTTCTTACAGGCAGTACTCCAGCCACGCAACAAAACCATGTTGAAGAAGGGAGTTCCTACAACTGCAATTGTGTCCTTCGTGTTCGTGTTTATGGTGTTCTTCTTCACTTCCCAAATAAACCTCTCGTTGCTTTCTGGATCAAATGTGGCTTCTTCGATAGCCAGGAGTAAACCAGGTATGGGTTACGTAATCCTTCCATCGATAATCAGGATTAACTAAGTTGTGATTGCCATGATATTCTTCTCAATTACAAACTCAAATATCAAAATACCACGTTTCATTGCTTGTCTGATAGAGTTGACCTTCTGCAATTCCTTATCACCTAGCTAGTCTGGAACCATTTTCTTGTTTTTCGTTAATTCTTGTCTAGTTTTCATATAAGAACATGGATCATGTGTGTTGGTGCAGCTATTTCTTGTTTTGATCTTGTATAGCTTTGTATTACTTGTGAGGACTTCACATAGTTGTTCGCTAGCATTCAAGTCCCGTGTACGATCGTGAAAATAGACAAAATAAAACTGCAACAATTTTTGTAAGGGGATTAATTATCAGATGGACTTGTTCTGTGAAATTAATTATTATTAACAAATCACATATAAATATAAATATAATAAATCATTGATTCATAAAAAAGCTAAAAAACACAGATCCACTCTAAGAAAATATTAAATCAAGTATCCAACAATGATGTTCCACTGGACTTCGATCCAGGATTAATTCATGGACTGGACTTATTTGATTAGGTGTGTTTGATTGGATTTTTTTGAAAAGAAAAAAAAGCTTTAGTTTCACATTTCATTTTCATTGACTTGGAGAAATTAAACCAACGTGATTCAACAAATTGAGTTCTTAATTTCTGTGTTGTTTTTCAATCAATTCACTTAATATGCTTTCGTAAAATAAACATTGGGCTGAACAAATACGGTTAAATTGAAGAACTCCATCCATTCAGAGTATATGGTATACAGGTTTTGTAGGAAAGAAACGGGAAGAAAAGCCAGCACTCTCACACACCCTTTCAGGCATGCTGTTAGGATGAGCAGATTTCAGCCTAAATTGAATTTCTAAGCAAAATCGAGTTTATTAATTGGCGCATTCAATTCTATTAATCTGATTTTAGTTCGTTTTAAAATGGAAAGTAAATGATTCTTTTTAAATATCAATTTGCTATTCCTTTGCAACACAAATGGGCTGAAGGAAGTTCTTAAAGCGATCCACTTCCTCTCTCATGATCCATCTCTCAAAAATTAATGAACTCAAACAGCACAATTTGTAATTCGATCGATACATTCTGTTCAATCTGATCTGTTTTTTTAGTTAATTCAATTCGACCTTTCTTCTGAAAGCTAAATGACTGTTTAGGAACGTAATTGAAAGCATGTTTTTTGAAATTTAAATTTATTCTTGTTTGAAGTTATTTTTTTATGTTTTTTAATTTTTTTATTGCGTTGATGTAAGTTATAATTTAAAAAAATAAAAAAAATTATTTAGATATATTTTTCATTAAAAATTACATTGAAAAACAGCTACCGGTACACTCTAAACATCTCCTAAATCAAAATAGTCATCCTTGAACCAAAGCCATTACTTATTTACTTGTTTTTTCAATCACTGTGTCATATTACAAAGAGAAATTGGATCAATACGAAGTATTGGACAAAAGTAATACTCTGCTTATAATTATAATTACAAATAGGTTTGTAATAAATAGCATAGTATAAGAAAAAGAAAATGCCGAGGAAAGAATAGAAAAGTGATTTGCACAAATGATTGCCTGCATTCAAAATAGACATGCCTTGTGTTTTACAGTTACTGTGAACACGGCGCGGGGAGACAAGCGAGCTCCTTCAACTTCCCGTTCAGGGGTCAAGAACGTAATCACATGCGACTGCTCTCACGGATACTATGATGTGTGGTCTATCAACGGTCCAACGCTCTTGGATCCAATCACTTCAACATTCTTCGCAATCGGCGCCACTAACTCGACCCCACTAGACTCCACAGTGAAATTTCATCCTTACCCTCGGAAGACGGATAAAAATGCCAAGTCTAAAGTCAACGAACTAACACTCACCTCAGCTCCACCAAAATCCTCCTGCGGAATCAGGCATTCTAGTCCAGCCATAGTATTCAGCACGGGCGGGTACACAGGAAACTTCTACCATCAGTTCAATGATGGTCTGCTTCCTCTCTACATCACCATTAATTCTCTCACTCTAGATCAAGATGTCATCCTAGTGGTCACCAATTGGAGTGATTGGTGGGCCAAAAAATACGCTGATCTACTTCATCAATTCACCAGGCACCCCATCGTCAACATGGACAATCAGACCAGGACACACTGCTTCCCATCAGCAATCATAGGGCTAATGACACACGGTCCCTTAGTTGTGGACCCCAGATTGCTACCCCGGAATAAAACACTCCTTGATTTCCATGCACTCCTACAAAATACATATGGTCCCCGAGGTAATTATCTTTCGACATCTGGTAAATCTAAGGGTGCGAGGCCCCAGCTTGTTCTGGTGAATAGAAAAAATGGTGTCGGTCGTGAGATCTTGAACTTGAAAGAAGTTCTCAAGGCAATCAAGGAAGTGGGATTTAAAGCAATAGTGTTCGAGCCAAAGCGAAATGCTTCGGTGAGGGAAACATACAGGCTACTCCATGGAAGCCATGCAATGTTAGCAGTACATGGTGCTGCGATGACACATTTATTGTTTCTAAGAGTAGGAACGGTGGTGGGTGAAATAGTGCCGATTGGAACAGATTGGCCTGCTAAGACATTCTACGAGAAGCCGGCCAGAGTTTTGGGATTAGAGTATATGAAATACAAGATTGAAGTTAACGAAAGTAGCTTGGCAGAAAAGTATCGGGTTAATGATTTGGTGCTTAAGAACCCTTCAGCTTTTGTCAACGGAAATTATACAAAGGCCATGGTATATATGAAGACCCAAAATGTCAAGCTTGATATCGTCAGGTTTCGGGCATACTTAAAGGAGGCTTTTGTGAAAGCTCAAAGATTCATGGACAAAGAAGGCTAGCTAGCTTGCAGGCATTTTGATGCTGTTTTTTTTTTCATCGTATGAATGTTGATGTTGTCAATGATTTTGTATATACATCATTATTCCATTATTCTTCAAGAAATCCTCGTCCTTCTCCCCTCTCCTCCTTAATGCTTCTCAATCTCCCGCGATTATTATATGATGACATCGACTTCTGTCTCTAATCTACTGATATACAATCTTGAACTTAGTTTAATTACTGTTGATCACTTTTAAAGAAATACGTGCGTGTGACACAACCTTTCATATAATGGTCGGGACATTTTCTTTCCACCCATATAATAAATAGGATCGATAATCGCTGTGACAAGCCAATTGCAGGTCGATCCACTAAAAAACTGAGATGTGAGAAAGATTCCTTTCTTAATTTGGTTACGGGACTCCTTTTTTTATTTTATAGCATCACTAGTGTGTTTTTTTACGGACCTTGTAGCAAACATTGGTGTGGGCTCGATGCAGACTTAGTTACGGGCTAGACTGTCCAAGTCCAAGGTCCGATATGCCAGTCTAAACCTGCGATCATTTGAGAAGAGATGGATCTAAAGACTGGACTTCAGAAGGCAGTAATTCGTGGACCGGAATGGACCCCCCCCCTCCCGGGTGCCCGTCCATTTACCTCGATCTCCAAACTAATCAACGGAACAACACTCTTCGCATTCTTTCTCTAAAGTCTAAACCGAATAAAATGGCAAACAAGGCTGAACACTTGCAGTGATTTTGATTTTTTTAAGGCCAAATATGTTGTACTGAGCACAACCTCGTAGCCAAGAAGCACGATTGCAACATTAAACATATCAACAGTCCGTGGAGCCTCGCGTTGTTCGTGTTCTTCTTTGTATTAGATATCATTCACTCAAGATTTTCAAGATCAAATGGGCCTTATTTATCCAAGTATATTCCAGGTATGCATCGAGTACAAGTTAGAATATCAATGGAGTAATTAGTGCTCGTCTTATAACCACCAATTTAGTGTTCGCCAACTTCATTGCTCTCCCTTCTCATTTATCATCTACGGAGTCAAAGCTACTGAATGTTACCTTTTCAGGTACTTCAAGCCTCTAGACTCAAGATCGTACCACCTAATTCATATTAATTTGGCCCGCCATCATCAAAACTCCCTCAAATTTCTTCAGTCAAAATCTGGAGCTTCTGAGCATCGTCCTTTTCAAAACTCTTCATCTTTTCACACAAGGTACCAAGCACATAAATGCTTTATGTTCACTCATTGTCAATTATACATGCTTGTCTTTCATCTCATGTCTTCATACTCCATACGAGTAGGTCATTTGAATAGACATTTTGTATTTGAACCCATTTATTTGTTATGGCTGTCTGAAACACATTGTCCATTTATTCATTTAGTACAAAGAAAACATGCATGTTCAGTCCGTCATTGTTTCATATCAATTTCACTGTAACTACTTGGAGGGATTTCTAGCAGAGTTTCCCATCTATTCATGACTTAATTAGCTTAAGAAAGTTAGGAACATTTCCAGAAAAATGCATCTTTATTCTGCTCTGCATTACCTTAATTGTGACCGTAAAATCTTGTTAATGGAGCACTTCGCTATACCCTTGTTGTGCACATTCAACGCGGTGATACGTGAGGGTCTGACATATGAAGAGATGGAACTCCTGATATTCCTTGGGATAGACTTTGTGGTTATTCCTTTTTTAACTTCTCTGGAAGCTCAGGTACGACTGTGTAAAACTACTAAAGCATTGATTAGTTGCATGAAAGTACATACCTTGGAGTTTAACATGACAAATTTGTGAGAGAGCCAGGACTTACCAATTATCATATTTAACTAGCTATAATTCCTTCTGTATGGGGGAGCTTTTTGCTGGCATGGGTGATTTATACTCTTTGTTTGAACAGCAATATCTGACATTATTTCTCCCTTTCCATGTAGATATGCTCAAACAAGGGTGGATAGCAGACAGACCTTGACTCTTTATGTGATAAGGAATTCTTTAATTTTGCAAGAAGACGGTATAATTTTCAACCTTTTGCTCAGAGCACAGTATGCTTACAACGCAAACTCATACAACCATGATTTTCTATGCATGGACGGTTTCCATGGTTCTTTAGTCGAGTTCATTGTAAAAGAAACCGAAAGGCTCCATCCTCAGGTACGGTTTCAAGAGAGAAAAAAGGAAAACACTCTAACAAAATCATGATTTCATAAATTTTAAGTTCTCTCCTCTTAAATTATGTGGGGCGATGTAAAAGTCCAGATGAGAAACCCTTCTTTTCAGAAACTTTACCTGACCCAATGCTGCCTCCTTTGCAGTAACCAATGGTGAGAAATATTCTCTCTTCATACATTGTGATGGGCCTAATTCAAGCTCGTGAAGTATGCTGAGCATTTTACAATCTCAGAGTGAATAAATTTCTATGATTATGCCTGCTTTGATTTGACAAGTTTGGCCATCATCAACAAATTTATTCTGAACTCAACATAGCCTCAAAACCCCATCTCTCTGGATAGCTACAATATTTGGCATTATGGGCACCGAATCTAATTGCTTTGCGACTCGTGTTCACGGGAAGCATGTTTGTTGTTTGATACAAATTCAACCAAATCGGCGCCCCCTGTGGTTTCGACATCATTTTTAAACAAACTAGAATTGGGATAGGCTGTTAAAACTTAAAAGCATTAAGATGTAAGGCATTTCGAATAAAATGACAAGTACAATTTAATCTTGCTGCCAAAGGAACCATTTTGCACTCTGTACTAATTTCTGCGTAGTCAATTGAGTTCAAATAGTAGGTTTGTTCAATATTTGCTGGTTACTAAACATGGTAATGTAATAAATTTTTTTATCATGTACCTTGCATCATGCTCTGCTAAAATGTGAATTATGGTTTGGGATTCTGACATGATTAATAAACTTGCACCATGCTGATGCTTGCTCAGCAACTCATCTCTTTCTCACAACTTTCTTTTAGTAGGTAAGGTCTTGATCTACAATGTGTGTTTTCCGTGACACAATTACCAAACACTGCAATATATCTCAAGTGACCCTTGCTCATGCCTTCTACTTCAGTTCAGTTGAATAAATGAGCTGTGATTCTTTCTAAGATAGTCGAGTTTTGTGCTGAGTGGCTTCTCTGCTGACGGATTTGGTCTCTTTACTGATGTGATCTGAGGTTCAATATAAACAAAAAGGTTTGGAAGTTGGAACATGTACTTCAGGGATCATCTTCCAGGGCTGGTGAAAGCTGGGGATGATGGCGACTGTGGTTCTTCCATGGTTTGTGACATGGTTTGCTTGCAGGTATGCCATTGAACCGATCATTTTACTTTATTGCAAGTAGGTCCCAGTTTATTTATACACCATGAAGCAAGTGCCATTTTGATGGCATTCAATGGTTTCAAGACGTCTCCACAAGGACCCTGTACTTTCGTGGAGGTTGAAAATCGACCTCTTCTCTGCCTTGAATACGCCAAGCGGACCCCTATGAATGCTGAAGAGATTTACCGCGCTTTTCTTTTATTTTCTTTCATACAGAGGAATTAAATTTCGTTGATGATTCAGAAGATTTCGCTTTCCTTTTTGGGGAATGAGAATTTCTTGCGGAATCCATGAGGTGTCGAGTGTTGCCTCTGATCTGAGGATTGGCATGGTACGCCAAAATGAAACTTTACTATGGTTTCCTTAACCTCTCTGATACCTGAGCCAAGTAACATGCTAGTATTTGCACTGCCACTTTTGTGCTACGTGGATGCTCAATAATTTACTGGTAAATTAAAATGGATGACTTCTGCAAGAGAGTTCAATCTAAAATCCTGTATTTGTTTCTACTATTGGACTCTTATTGCAGGCTCTGTCACGGAGAATCCACTAAGGAAAATTTGTTGCAGGGGTTAAGGTTTGGGAATCCCCTTTTGATTACGAGGCTGCTATCAAAGAGCAGGTTAAACTGCTTCGATACTTGTCTCCTTTTTTTTTTTCCTTTAGTCACATTGTCATCCTTTCCTGTCATCCTTTGGGCCGTGGTTCTTGCAGGATCGAGCTCAACTCATGGCGTTGCTCACATATGAAGCCGTGGAAGCAGCTGTTAAGAACCGAGTAGAGATGAAAACAAGAAATTATGGTCAAGAGGTAAGGGTCACCCAGCAGGATGACGGAGCTGATTCCCTACACAAAGTGGAGCCAACTTTAGTTGCTAATCTGTACAAAAATTGGACCATGCCTCTGACACGAGAAGTTCAGGTTGAATACTTGTTGAGAAGGCTGGACTAATGCCCTAGTCATGTGTTTTTGTTTAAAAAAAAATCTGCAGACTGCTTTTATATAGTTATAAATGCCTAGCAATTTATGAACGACAAATGTTATACGTTATAGTGTATGTTTTATTAATAGATTTTTTCCTCGTTTGTTACTAAACAGCAAACACTGCCACCGATGAAGCAGTCTGCCAGGTGATCCAGCAAGATGGGGCTGTTAACACAAGAGGCAGCTGCATTGCTATAGTTGTCATTGTCGACTAGTGAGCTGGAAAAATCGTGGGTTCAGGCCCACCATGGTCCATTGCATCTTTAATTTTCTGGTATAGACAAATGCGGGGACATGAAGCAACCCAAAGAGAGAAAAATTGAAAGACTTTTCATCAGTATTAGCTCCAGGGGATCTATCCTTTCTACTTCATCTCTCCCAGTTTGGTAGGCAGTCGCTTTCAGAGTCTTGGGCCCTTGCTATATGCATTTTACCATACTTATGGCAAAATGATTCCTTCTTAATCATCAGCCTTGTTTTAGAAGCACAGCAAAAAGTACTTGCATGGAAGAAAGATTTGATATTAACTTGTATAAAATTGCTTGCACGATACGTCTGTCGTTGTAAATCCTAAATTGTTAGTATTATAAATTCCTGACAAATGCTGTTATTGAAACTAAAATTTAACACTGGGAATTTTCTGATACTTTCTAAAAAGGATTTGGATCTAATTTATAGCGTTAGAAATTGAAATGAAAATATCATACGAACAGTTTTTTTTTAAATGTAATGTTAATATGACATGAAACAGAGAAGAATTAGAAAGGAAACACAAAGCAAAAACACTTTGTGCGCTAGAAACTATGAAATCACCAAATGTTTACATTAACTTCTGCATAAAATTTTCATCTTATTTTTCTCGTGCATTGCTGTTACAGTTATCCATTTTAATAATAATAATAATCAATCAATCAATCAACAGAGGATGAATTATTTTTTCCAAAAAAAATAGTAATTGATAAACAGAGAATGATCCTGTGACACGAAAAAAGAAAGAAAGAAAGAAAAACTGGGACAGCAAATAGTAATCCAAAGGAATCGCGGCAAATTCTATCATCATCCCTTTCTGAAATTTACAGAAACACCCTCGGTTAAATTGAAAATTCAGTGCCTAGAGAAGCGTGAGCGCCGCTTTTTGTTTTTCAAATGTGCTGTGCAGCTGCACTTTTTGTCCCTTTGTGCCAGCCAGTGCTCAGATTTTAGCCAGAAAAGCAACCCCACTCCTTTCCATTTTGCTGTTTTCAGTCGTCTCACACCCTCTCTCTCAAGCCTCCGCAACAGATCGAAGAGGAGAAAGAGAAGTCTTGTACTCGGTGCTCGAGAGAGTTTGAGGCAATGGAGAAAGCATTAACAAAAGTGAATAGCTTGAAAGTAGGAAGCTTATGGATCTCAAAGAAAGCAAAAGAAGAGTTCTCCAACATTACTGAAGACATCAATGTAAGTGATGCCTGTACGTACTCTAATTCCCTTTTCCTTTAACTTTACGTCTGTGTCATGATGATTTTGTTTTACCGTACTTTTATTGAGCTAGTATGCCTTTTGTTTTAGATGATTTTGGTGTAATGTGGGTTGATTGGAGGATACCCATTTAGTGATATTGTGCTCATCTTAAATGGATCTGTTGATTTTCATGGAAACAAGAGTCATTTTGGAGATGGGTTTGTTTTTCAAATAGTAAATGATTATGCCATCATGGGGAAAAAAAGAATGTCTAATGTGGACAAGATATTTCCTTTTATTTTGTATTGAATCCAAGGGTTTCGAAAACTTAGAGGTTACATTTTAAGTTTCTTTTCTGGGGTTTACTGACTGGAAGAAAAGAAAAGGAAAAGAGACGAATTGAAGGAGACCCAATTGAGTTTCTTGTATGAAATAATTGTGTTTGAACCAATGAAAAAAGAAAACGAGTTTTAGGATTTCATTCGTGCATCTTGTATTGCCAAACGGAGTTATGGAGTAAATTCTGGATTGCTTGTGGTTGCAGACTATCTCAAATACTGTTGAAGAGAAGGCAAGATGGGTTTTCAACAAGTTGAAAGGTACGTAGAGAATTAAAGTAGCTAAAGCAACAGGTATTCTTGAGGAAATGACTAATGATGCACCGCGTTTGTTTTTGTGCACCGATGATGTTTAACATGCCACTGTTTTTTTTTTATTTCAATGTCTTTGATATTCATTCTCCACCTCATTGCGGATTGTTTCAATTAGATACAAGGTTTTGTGTTCATTTAACTGCATTACTGTTTTGAGAGGCACTTGAGGTGATACAATGCTGTCATTTGTAGATCAGAATTCTGGAGAATGTTCTGAAAGGAGAATCTTTTATCATTTGTATGTTCCCTGGCTCCATTTAGTGATTGTTGCTTTTTCGAAGAAGTTAGATAACCATGAGACTGGGCCAACAACGATACATGTGATGCCCACAACAGTTTTATAGTATATGCGTGTTTACACATTTGCAGTTCCACTAAATTGCTCGATACATTACAATCTTTAGTGAATGTTTTGCAATCTCCTTCTCATCTTTAATATGCATTATTACAATGGATATTAGTATATTACCATTTTGCTCGCAGAATTGAGATCTTGAAACTATTTAAAAGTAATTAAGGGCTCCATTTCTTCAATTGACTCGAGATTAATTAATATGGGATGGTTAACAAGGACATCAATTTTTAGAAGTTTCTTTCATTATTGAAGTCGTCTCTTTTATACCAGATGCTTAACTTTATGTTACTTTTTTCTGCAGGAAAACCACTAAAAAGTTTGCCAGATCTCCTCCGAGAATACAATTTGCCACCGGGACTTTTTCCCCAGAACATAACTTGCTATGAATTCGATGAATCAAAGGCTAAACTGATTGTGTACTTGTCTTCTGCATGTGAGGTCAGCTTCAAGGACTCTTCTGTAATTAGGTATGCACCTCGAGTAAAGACAACACTTGCGAGGGGAAAGCTGACAGGTATTGAGGGAATGAAGACAAAAGTGCTAGTATGGGTTAAGGTTACGAGTGTGGCAGTTGAGAGCTACAAGTCTGATAAAGTGTGGTTTACAGCTGGTGTCAAGAAGTCTAGGCCTAAAATTGCATATGATGTACCACAGGCTGCTATCAGGGTTGAGGAATTTTGAACCAAGGATGTGGAACACCATCATCTTCATCCATGGTCAATGCTCGTATTTTTAGTCATTTTTTGGAATTTAAGCATAATTCGTGCTCTGTAATCAACGGATGAAAAATCTCTTGCTATGGATGTAATGTTCGAAATCCAATTGCCTCTATAATGGAACTTGACTACGCGATTGCAATGAGTTTGAGATTTTACACTAACCATTATTAGCGTTTCTGCACGAGTGCATTCGTGGAATAAGGATCGTTGAGAGCCAAGAATGATGACATGTACACGATCACACTGACGAGAGCTTTGGCCATAGATTGCTACGGAGGAAAATCGACCTGATGCACGTGATGGATGGATACAGCAGAGCAGACTTGCATCATATGGTGGATAGCTTATCCGCCTTTACTAAAGATTTTCCATTTGATAATGGGCATAATGGATGGTGTTTATGCCATCTAAAGTCTAAACACCACATGTAAATTCCTCATGCTGGTACATAATGTCCTCCACGGGCAAATTGTGACACTTGTAGCTGCAAGTTTTCCAACTAATAGCAAATGTCACCACTTTGTTTCAATCAACAAAAATAAAAATAAAAATAAAAATGGAACCCGTTTTGATGTTGCGTAAAGAACGGCACCCTCATAACCAGAAGCAGACATTTGCTTTTGAGGCGTCAGCCCAAGATTATCAGGACGGTGAGGTCGATGCATGCCTGACCTACCTCCAGTCAGAGTTTTAAGGTTCTACCAGCAGCATTGCCCCCTGCTGCAATCATTACAATAAGAAGCTGAACTTCGCTGCAGGTGAATATGTTTCCATATTGATTTCAAAAGAGAAACTAAGCGTTCAAACATATTGTCCACATAACTGTTAATACATAGCCGTGCGGTTGAAAAGGTTGCCTTTCTGAATTTTCTATCAGCTAAAGTGACACTACAAAATGGACACCAGAAACTCTCCACCACGTTCTGTACTGCAAAATAAGATCATCTATTACAGATGTATATTGAAAAATTGATCTGCTCTACAAAAGATTGAATTGTTAATTTTCCATTTGGCGATCCTAACTTTCTCGTATGCCAGGGTATATCAAATCAGCTATGTATCTGCACTTCATCCTTGAACTATCTCATAAATTGATATTATATTCTCTATGCTCAGCAGGAATATAATGCACCATTCCAGAAGATCAGATCGTCTGTTTTGGATAACTTCTTGAAGGAAATGAATGTTGTGCTGCAAGAAGGGAGAGATGGGATGAGAGAGCAGCTCCCAGATGAATATATCACAATAACTATCACAACAAATTCAGAGACGTGAGATGTTGAAACTGTGCTTGTGGAGATTATTGAGCAATTGCCAGATGAATAGCCATTAATTTACTACTTGCAGTCCAACTGCAATATTTTGGAGGAAACCTGAAAAAGTCCTGAAAAATACTGCAAACCAATCAACTGTCTACTCTCTGTAAATATGTCTGCTTATTTAAATTTCTTTACATTTGATGAAATATTTCAAGCATCCTCTCATTCATGCAACTGCACTATCTCCAATGAGCACCATGTCTTATATGCTCTTTCACGCCTAACTCTCTATAAACACAATCACCACAATAACCGTACACATAGCTATTTAAAATTCAGTAATAACCAAAATCCATAATATTCATCAGGTACAATAAAAGCAGATGCGTACCTCTACAAATTTTAATTTGTAATCCAAACTTCCAAAGCGTTGAGTAACTTCATACTCCTCCCTGAGGTACTCATATATTTGAGCATATTTTGCATCCCTCCAAGCAATTTCAGATCTGGACAGTGAAAGAATAGAACTGGTAAAGGCTGCAAAATGCATGTTAAAAAATCGCAGCATATACAATGCTGTTTTGGACACTTCTAAAAATTCATCAATTTTACAATTTCATTATAGTCAACCTGTAACCTGCCTTTTCTAACTGAGGCTTGTCTCAACACTTTTTCTTAGATAAAGGAGTCTACACTTTAATGAGCAATGAGATTCTGTGAGGAACCTGAAAATATAATGAGGCTGAAGCACGCACACATTCATTCTCGTAATGATACCAGACTAGACCGACAAGCTTAAGAACAGCTTATTGAATAGCACTAAAGAACATCAACAGTTTATATGGCCTGTGGAATCATCATAGTTTGAACCAACATCCAAAGGATCCCATGCAGAACTCCTCATCTAAGATAAGCAGATTCATTCAGATGCCAGATGCGTTTCTTTAAATTGGAGACAACACTACCCAAGAAAAAGAGGATTCTTTTCTGAAAAAGTTTCCTGCTCTTTAAAATCTTCATGCTTCTTAATGACTGATGACAGTAAACATATGGGGAAATGGAACCGAAACCTAAAAGGTTCACTAGGTGCTTAACAAGAAGATCTTACTGAAATTTCCTTACAGCACATGGTTTTACATCTGAAAGGAAATTAGATAATAGAGTGTGTGAAAGAGACCATTTAATATTATAATATGCAAAGAGAAATTTAACAAGCAATGGTAACAATGGAGTACCTCTCAAAAAGACCGACTTTTAGAATCACATCAGCTAGATTTGAATTAGCCTTCCCAACAAGTTGAAGGAGCTTTTTCCTGTCCATTGTGAAAGTTCCAGTTTTTTCCATTGCACGATTTATGCCAGAAAACTCTTCAACCATCCCGTCAACCTTAGAGAGAGGGAGGGAGGGAGAGAGGGACAAAAGAAATTAACAATTTACTTTCAGTTTAAAGTTCCTACAATTGGCATCCCATTCCAAATTGTGCTAGCCATTTTTCAATAATAAATAAAAATGTTTCACAAGTTGAATCCTGACATCCAAATGATTAAAGCTTCAATTACTTGAAATCTGCCACACTGTGTTTTGAACAACCTAATGTCTTCTTCTACCATGTAGATTTCGATTTACATCATAAGTAAAGGATACAAATGCAAGATTACCTGTGAAACAAAATAGTCCAAAGCTATGCTTTGCCCAAGCACACTTCCAATAATGCGAATACTATCAGTGTCTAAGGTTTTGAGAACGATGTAATCTAGACCTCCCTGCATGTCCTCAGCCAGAAGTGGTTTCTCTATTATGGCATAATCTAATAAAAGAAGAAATCAAGGGCCAAACAAGAAATCATTCATGTATTCAGAAATTATCAAAAAGTTAAAGTGGTTACAAAACAAATTATGGGGCTGACAGAGCAAAACTTGGAAAAATTGAGAGACTAATAAAGCCATGAGAGTTCGACTCAACTCAACACAACCAAGCCTTGATCCCAAACTAGTTGGTGTTGGTTATGGATTGCGATGACTGTCCTAAATGCGATTGTCATCTCAATCATTAAAGCGCAGAATGTACCACATTTGCACAATATCACAAAACGTTAAATATATCTACTAAACACGACAAACAAACTAACTTTTCTGTTTAAATAAGACAAAATATAGGATCTTCTCAAAGAAATTTACCATCTTTCCTCATCTCGGAAAGCAATCCAGAAGTGTGCCTCCTTACTATTTCCAGGTACCTTTCAACTTCATGATCCTCGATATTAAATAGAACAGCAGATCCATATTGGAATACAACCATGTATCGGCAGCTGACATACCCTCCTATTCCAAGTGCCTGAATTAAAAGTCAGATGGTATAAGATGACAATCAACAAATCGGCTTGAAAGGCATAAATACATGTTAGAAAGGTTTTTTTTTTTTTTTTTTTAAAATAAGGATAAGATCTTAAGTATACATGATTCCCACCACTTTTATCCATATGCACAAGGAGGTAGAATGTTTGGAAAACTAACGAAGCTCAAAAGATCACAAAAAAAAAACTACGTAATTGTTTTCAATCAGCTTACACTAATGTCTGAAGAGAAATTGAAAAATCTGAGGACAGTATAATTTGTCGAGCGAGAGGTAGGAGGAACAACATTGCTTAAATTCTCTGCTTGCATGCTCTTCAAATTAATACTGCCAAAATCACGAATCTGAGAAAACCAAACCATCAAAGGAAAAAAAAACACAGAACCACAAATGTAAGAGGAACATAAAGCATGGAGAGGATAGCACGTAACGAACCGAAGAAAGACGCTCGCTATCAAAAACCAAAACCCAGCAACATAAACGTAGGCACTTCAAATCATCACCTTTTAGTGACCGGACAGTCAGTACAACAGACACTGTCTCTATCTAGACAACATTTTACTAACATTAAAAGAAGTCTCTCAGCAGGGGAAAAAACAATCTTTAAAGAGGGTTGTTGCATATTGAAGCCTAGTTTAATCCAAGTCACTTCATTTTTGCAAACAAACACAGTAAGCCACAAATTTCAGCCAATAGAAACCCACCAAAGAAAAAAAATTACTAAGTTGCAGCAAAAAAAAAGAACACATTTCCAGACACAGAACAAAGAAACCGTTAGGGAAAAAAAAGAACATTAATAATATAAAGTGGCAGACCTGGTACAAAGGAAGTAAGCTTTGACGGGAATCTTTCCAGTTTCCTCATCTTCTTTAGGTCCCAAAGGATAATTAAGAGCCAAATCATGAGACCCGGATTCAATTTCATTGCTATAAACCGAAACCCGGGAAGGGATCGCAGAAAATGGCCTGAATTTGAAGCCACGGACAGTATGGATTAAAGGGTGTGAGCGATTAAGAGGTTTGGGAAGGTTAGGTGAAAGAAAGTCAGAAGCTTTTGTGGTTATGTGGTCGAGGAGAAGAGAAGCAGTAGCTCTCCACCTGCTGCCCATTCACTTTGGACAGGAATGCTTCGTTCTTTTATTATGGGAGCTAACAGTTCTTTAGTTTGGAAAGTAGAAGGTTATGTTAGTCTGTTGTGAATTGTGAGTGATAGATCCATGCCCTATTCTTTGGCCTCTAACTTTCTTGGCTCTAGCTTCGCCTTCTACTCCACTCCTCTGATTTTGTTTGTTAACAATTATGGCCCTTTATTTATTCATTTTTTATCACTTTCTTTGGTCATTTTACTGTTTTGTAACAAAATTGCATTTATGATAGGGTTTTTTTTTGCAGTTAAATATATTTTAAATTGTTTTTGTTTTTGCTTGAAAAAATATAGAATTGAATCTTATTTATGTGTTTTTTTAATGATCCAAGGAAGGGGGAAATTGAAGTACCTTTATATCTCGTTATACTCAATATTCTCTTGCACAAAAAATTATATTGAATTTGATTTATATTAATGGGAAAATTTATTTACTATCAAATCTAAGTTAAAACTCACTTTTCAAATAAAAGAATGGATTTTTTGACGTATAATAAATCGATGTTAAACGATTAAATATGTCAAGTATTTTTTTTTAACTAGATTACTAATTAACTAAGACTAAATTATAATGATTTAAAAAACATATTAATTTATTGTATTTAAATTAATAAATTTTTATGAATGTGAATTTTAAAACTTGAATTCGATAAATTAAAAGAGACCATGTGAGGATTTGATCGTATAAATTTCCTATTTTAAATTAGAGACCATGTCTTTATTAAGAGGGGAAAAAATCATTTTTTATGGTAAAAATTAGGGTGGGGACTGGGGAGTACTCAACTACTATGATGCCGTTAATTCCGAAGTAAGACTTGGCTATTAGGTCTACAAGAACAAAATAATTGCAAATTAAACCATATAAAAACGCCGTCGTTGGAACAGGTAAATAATATATCACTCCACCCCAGGAAGGCAGCGTGAAACAGAATTGCCACTCCGCGAGCAAAAACATAGCAGCGAGACGGTGTAGGTGCGAGCGCCAGAGAGAGAGAGAGAGGAAAGAGAGCTTACAAAAATCGGAAATGGCGATATCAGGAGATCTGAGGGTCTCAGCGACACTGGCCTCTTACTCTAAACACCTTCTATGCTCTTTGCCTCCCTCGAATTCCAAGGTCTCCACTCCGTTTAATTTAGCTCC
>Ga0307515_10009917_pt1 | contig 18339 bp, 10 predicted proteins | sample 17_EM_MG_FD_194513 | JGI IMG/M metagenome (GOLD analysis project Ga0307515, IMG submission 194513) | Populus trichocarpa ectomycorrhiza microbial communities from riparian zone in the Pacific Northwest, United States - 17_EM | ecosystem: Host-associated > Plants > Roots > Unclassified | place...
TACAAAAACCTCCTATTAGCTAGAAGTTTCCTTACTTTAAAATTTATTTCACTTATATGAGCTATAAAAGTGGTATTCTAGTGCTCGCTTTAATGTCCAGCACAAGTTCTATATTAGGGGGCTTATGATTATTTCTTTTGTCTTCACCCTTTTTGAGGTTGTTTTTTCATTAATTTGTTAATGAATTTCAACAAATATATATAAACTCCTAGACCCTAGTAGCTCGAGATTATCAATTGTCGAGCTAATGGTGACATTGGGAAAGAATTGATTTGGATTTTTAAATCCGGTTAGGAGGGCATATACAAGCGTCTATCATGAACTAAGAAACCGGAGTTCCAATTAACATGCAAAAGAGATATTTGGTTATTCAAAAGACTAAAAACTAAAATCACTTTCTGTATTTTAATAATTGCGTTGGAGGTTCTCGAGAATGAGTCAATAACAGGAGCTCGTGTTGTGACCTGTAAAAACAACAATGCACCAAACAAATCCTGGATAGCTGTTCAAGCTTTTGATTTGCTTTCTAATAATCACGAGTTTGAGTTCTTTTAAGTCTACTAGAAACTTACATGGTTGTTAATTTCAGGGTCTATGAGATCAATCGAGGTGCGCGCAAGCTAACCCGAATACCCATATTAATCTTAAAAGAAATACACCAAACAAATAAAACAAGTGCAAGAAGTGAGAGGCATGGGAAAAAGAGTAGGCAAAATGCAAGCTGAGTGGCACACAAGTGATAGATAGGTGGATGGTAAAGTCCAAGCAAGTAAAGCTCTAAATGTTGTTTGGTGTGAGAGTGAGAGAGTGCTTTGAGATAAAGAGAGCACTAAATTGTAGAAGTAGGAATCCTCTCTTAACCTGTTGTGAGATTAATATTTATAGTGAAAAATGATTTCTTGGGGCTAAATTGTTAACAACGGCTAAAGGGATTAACAATGGCCTCTTAGCAGACCTTCCTTCAAGCCTACCAAGTTAATCTTTCTAATGCTTCAAAAAAAAAAGCATGGATATTGGTTCTGTTAGAATACTTGTATCTATCATTATGCATCGATTTGATACATTCAAGAAAATACATTATATCTAATGCTAGTTCTAAGATTTGAATTTGAACAGTTCAGAAAGAATAAACTTCTTTAATCACCATACCTGGTCTTGAAATTACAACGTATAATATTAACAAGGCAGTGCTTTTACACGTACAACAGAAATCTCTCTTTGTTTGGTGTATTCATCTAGTTTTTAGAGCTGTATTCAGAAAAAGAAAATTGATGCACTCATGTGGGAATGGAAGAGAGCGAGCACCCCGTGAATACATGTACTTTACAATTATGGCACGGGGTTTGAATGATTAAGATAATGCTCTTTGAATTATAACCTCAATTTCTAGTCAATCAAGTTAGAAGAATCCGTGAGTATAATCAAAATATCTTATCTATATATATATAGATGCAAGTATGCGCGTAAAGCAAATGATAAGAATCGGAGCCTCGGAGGTGATGGGATACAACCCAACTTTTATGCATCGAAGGTTTTGGCTTGTGGGTTTTCTATGGCTAACATTTGTTGCTCTATCGAGATGGAGCCTAGGACCTTACGTGAAGGACAACTCAGCCATGCCAGGGTAGGTGACGTCTCTTCCTCATTTACTATCTCTTTTAATTTAATTAGGTCTTACAAGAGTTGCTAATTTAGCAGATCAAGTCTCTACTTAAAATGTGTGAATTGATCTTGCCTTGGCTTTTTATCTAGGATGCTGAGTGAGTAGTTCGAGAGAAATGATTGATAGTAGCAAATCACTAGGTAATGGAGTGTTATTATAACAATAGGGTGGCATTATATATTATCACTTGTGATTTAAAAACTAATCAAATTTGGGATACATTTTCTTCTTATCTCGAACAAGTTCTGCTTTGTTTTGTTTTTCCATAATATATATATATGTATATATAGCACATTAATTAGCAAATGACAAGTTTTGTTTCTTATATTTCTGTTGACGTGACCAAACAACATCAGGTGTCGAAAGCTTTTGATTTACTACAAGCCCTTAACGTTTCTTTCTTCCAGGAAGTGGCTGCGGATGTAGCTCAAAAGATGGAACCAGAAGAAGCGTCCGATGTATTCATAAATGTAATTTTCCACATCCAATCTCTAAAAAAAACTACATTTTGCATGAAAATTGAACTTAATTTGCTGCTTGTAGCTTGTCTTTGCAGGGGCTGAGACCGGTTGTTTCAATCAAGGAGATGAGTCAGATTGAGGGAAATGGAGATCGACATGATCACAAAGTTGTAGAGTGCAAGGAGAAGACTGCTGAGATTATTGACAGACCTTGCCAATGCTCATGCATCCCTCAAGACATAGAATCCCCTGATCAATTGAATCTTAAGGAGCCGCTTTCAGCCCCATTTTGATGATTTATGTGTGGTATTTTAAGGTGTCTGGTCTTTGTTTTATTTTATTTTTCTTAGAGAATATATAATTAGTCATTTATTTTTAAGATGATTGGGAACAATTGTTCTGTTAAACACTTCTGATTTGAAATTGATCTCCTTAAAATTATATTGGCCTCGTGGTTTAGCTTAATGATTAACGGCTTGCATTAGAGGTGCTTCTCGGGTTCGATAATTTTCTATTTAGATCATGTAGCTAGACCGTGGCTTGTAATATAAATCTATGGAGTAGCGAATATATTTGGAATCTTCTTAATTGTTATAATGAAATTTTATATTTGGAATTAATTTAAGGGTGAAGAATTCAATCTCTAAAAATAATATAAAAGTAAATTCCTTAACATATGTGTTAATTATTGAATATGGCAGTTGATTACGCATAACATTAATTTTATTCATGTAAAACATATTTATTATTAATATAGGCTTTATTTATCTTTAATAATTTTTTATATTTGATTAATGAATCTAATGTTTAATTAATAAATTTAGAGTAAAAATAAAATTCATAAGACAAAAATTCTTTGCAAAGAAAATTATGAAGTTGTTATAATTATAAAATTCATATTGTATCAAAGCATTGTTCGTAACAGTATCTGGTCAATATTCTATTAAAATTGCACATTAATTAGAGTTGTTGAAACCATTATATATTATGTTTTTTCCTTTAACAAAGGAAGCAATTGTTATCATAAACTGAGATATGAGGAATACCTGGAACTAATATACAAGTTCTTGTCAAATGACATGTACACTAAACTAACCTGCAAGAGAATTTCATATGGAGAGATCACTTATGTCTATGGATAGGCTCTCGTAATAGTTGTGTAAGTGATCTTTAAATTTGAGATCATTAAGTTATCTTATATAAAGAATGTTATGTTTTGATCCTGACCACATGTTGTCCTAATCAAGAGTAACAAACAAGCAGATATTAGGTATAACATAAACTATATGAAGGTATTTGAGTAATCAAGAGATGATTCATCACTTTAGGTGAATAAATAAAATATTTAATTTGTTCTCAAATAATATTAATTGTGAAATCATTGGTCAATGTGAAATGAGTTTTGAAAAGAGTCTTAAATCCATCTGGCACGACTGACATGTGCTGTGTGCACAGACCACCTTGCTGCTAGTTGGCGAGGTAACGATGAAGGCTACTTCTCTACCAAGCATAACATCTGGTGGCGTGCCTGTAGCCCCTGAAAGGGCTGCACAACGCAAGGTTGCTGCCTTGCGATCACGTAGTTGTACATAGCAGCGGCTAAGTTGTCTTGCACTGCTTGGCTCAATACGGCCATGGCCACTGCTTCGTATGCTATCACTGGTGGTGGGTAATATACCCACTAGTTTCTGTAGCAAGAAGAAGAAGAAGAAAAAGAAGGGGTACAATTTATGATTCTACCCCTGTAACCTATCTTAGGGTATTTTAAGGATTATAATTATAATTCTACTTATACAACATATATCTAATCATATTTAGGTATATTTGGGGTTGAAATTATAATTTTAGCTCTCTATATATAAAATAATGATTATATATTAAAAAGAATTATTAAATTAAATTAATTATAGAATTAATTTTTCTTATTTGATTATGGTTTAATTAAAATTTTTAATTCAAAATTTTTGAGTTCGGTTATATCCTAATATGATTAGGATTTAATAAAATGTCTAATTAAATAATGTTTACAAAAATATATTTTTTCTGAAGTAAAGAGAGGTTTTAAGCTAAAATATTTTTATTTAATTGATCCTAAAATAGTTTATGATATTAACAAGAATTTTAATATGATTAATTTTCTTATTAAATTTTGAAAAGAAATTTCTCAACGAAAAGATTTATATTAAACAAAATTTATTAAGTTTGAGAAATTATCAAATTGGATTTGCTTTAATATTTATAAGTGTTAGAAATTTTTATTTTAAAAATTGCACATAAAACCAATAATTAGAATTGAAGCATGCAATATATTTATTTATGCATATTAATGTGTTATTATGCATGATGGATGGTTATGGACATTAAAGACCAATGTGATTATGTTTTTTATGGTTGAATGATTGTAATATTAAATAAGGCATCTGTGTTGTGATTTTTCTCTATTTTTCTTCTAAGGTTGTAAAATTATTTTCTCATCTAATTCTCCTTGAATATAACTCAAGGTTTCTTAATTAATTATGTAAATGTTATGTAATTTAAAAATATAGAAATTTAGATAGAAAAATTATTTTGTAATCCAAGACGAAGAAAAAATGACGATGAAGGATACAATCATGCTGCTCGCAAAGGACTTATGAAGATTTGCAATAGCTACCTAAGATGTTAGTCAAAATGACACCTGAACTTCAAAGGCAACATGAGAATATGGATGTTAGTCAGTTATTTGATGCAACTAGTAGGACTGAGAGGTATGAGACATTTAAGGAATTGTTCTGCTATAAGATGACGGATAGTTCCTTAATGAACACCCATGTTTTGAAAATGATTGGCTATATTGAGAAATTAGGCTAATTGGGTTTTGTCATGGACCATGAGTTAAGTGTTGACTTGGTCTTGCAGTCATTACCCCAAAGCTTTTAGCAATTCATTACAAATTATCATCTGCATAAATTGGATAGTACATTGTTAAATATGCTTAGATTTATTGAAGAGACTCTTAAGAAAAAGGTCATGTTTTTCTAGTTCAGTCTTCTAGAATGTATAAGAAAAAGAACAATAAGAATAAGGGTTCTATCTTTAAAACAAGGAAGCCTACTGGGGGCATCAAGAATGACGAGGGTATTTGTCATCATTGTGGCAAGGAAAACCACCATAGGAGGAATTACAAAGATTATCTTACAACCGTGAAGGCTAAAAAGTTTATTGAAGTGTATGTTTCATGTGTGTTTATGGTTGAATAAAAGTAAAGTGGGCCTACAAATTAGTAATGAAGCAAGGGTTATTGCATTAACTTTGTCAAATGAGCTTATACTATAACTTATAATTGTTATTATATTCTAGCACTTTTTAGAAATATCATATCCATTTTTGAATGGATTTAAATTTATTATTGAGGGGAAATGTTATTTTTTATATAATAATGGTGTTTGTTTTATGGATCTAATAATTATACAAATGGTTTATATATACTTTATTTTGAAATGTCCATGTTCAGTATAAAACACAAGAAGAATATATTAGATAATCAATATTCATATTATTTATGGTAATGTAGATGAGGTCATATCAATGAAATAAGAACCACTAAGTTACATAATGAAGGATATTTGATCCTTTTTTTATTATGAATCATATGAAACTTGTAAAGTTTATTTATTGATTAAGATGATCAAAACATCTTTTTTTTTTAGAAAGAGTGAAAGGTTTAAAAAATTGTTAAGTTTAATATATATAAATGTATGTGGACCAATAATGATTTGTATCATAGGTGGATATACTTATTTTATTACATTTACTGATGACTGTTCTAGATATGTTTATGTGTATTTAATGAAACTCAAGTTTGAATTATTTAAAAGGTTCAAAGAATTCAGAAATAAAGTTGAAAAACAAACTGGAAAGAGTATCAAAATACTTTAATTGGACCGAGGTGATGAATACTTGAGCCAAATATTTCAAGATTATCTAAAAGATAATGGGATTTCTCTCACAATGGACACCTCTTAAACACCACAACTTAATGGAGTTTCTAAAATAAGAAATTGTATCTTATTGGATATGGTTCGATCCATAATGAGCTATACAGACCTTCCATCTTCTTTTTAGGGCTATACCCTGAAAATTACTATATACCTTTTAAATAGAGTTCCATTAAAATATATTGATAAGACTCTTTATGAGATATGGAATTATAAGAGACCAAACATATCATACAACATATCATACATAAAGATTTAGGGATGTAAACTTATGTAAAGAATAAAGTATTTGAAAAGCTATGAGCTAAGTTAGATAATTATAAGTTTATAGGATATCCAAAAGAATCTATCAAATATTATTTCTACCATTTTGTTGAACGAAAGGTGTTTGTCCAAAAATATGCTACCTTTCTAGAGAAAGAATTTGTTCTTGAAACGAGTAGTGAAAGAAAGATAAAAACTTAATGAAGTTGAAGAACCACAAATAAACATCCAAATGAAACAAGTGTCTGAGGCTATAACATTTGATACTCAACTTGAAACTAAAAAAACACACGAACTCTATAGATCTGGTAGAACACGTTATGCACAATTGAGATATCAACTTCTCATGAAAGTTGATGATGGTGAATTGCTCATACCTGATGAGCTTACCAATTATATGGAAGCAATATCTAATATTGATTATAAGAAATGACTTAAATTCATGAAATCTTAAATGGATTTTATGTACACTAACCAGGTTTGGACTTTGGTTAGTCCACCTAAAAGGATAAAACTCATTGGATATAAATAGATCTTTAAAAGAAACACTAATATGGATGGCAATGTGCAAACATACAAAGCTAGATTATTCGCCAAAAGTTATAGACAAAAACAAGCGTTGACTTTGATCAAACATTTTCACCAATAGCTATGTTAAAATCCATAAGAATTTTGCTTGTTATAGCTGCATCCAATGATTATAAAATTTAGCAAATGGATGTCAAAACTGCATTCATGAATGGAAATATACATAAAGATGTGTATATGACACAACTTGAAGGTTTTGAATCTAAGAAATTTACTAATAAAGTATGCAAGCTACAAAAATCTATTTATGGACTTAAGCAAGCTTCAAGGAGTTTGAATATCTATTTTTAAAAATGAGATAATCAAACAATTTGATTTCATAAAAAAATATGGATGAACCTTGTGTTTATAAAAATGTTAGTGGGAATATAGTCATTTTTTTACTATTATATGTAGATGACATATTATTGATAGAAAACAACATTCCTTTACTCCAATAAGTAAAGATATGGTTGTTCAATAATTTCTCTATAAAAGGTATGGGAGAAACATCCTATATATTAGAAATAAAGATATATATAGATAAATCTATAAGGTTGTCTGGATTATCTTAATTTATGTAAGAGTCCATGATAAGATATTTATCTATTTCGCAAGGAATACATCTCTTCAAAGATATGTGTCCTATAACACAAATTGAGAGAGATATGATGGAAAAGATTCTCTATGCTTCGACTATAGGATCTATTATGTATGCAATGCTATGTATAAGACTAGATGTATTTTATGCTTTGAGCATAACAAATAGAAACCAATCAAATTCATATTAAAGTCACTAAAAGATAGTTGAAAGCATTCTTAAGTACTTAAGAAGAATTAAGAATATCTTTATGGTCCATGGAGGACATGAACTAAAAGTTTATGATTTTTCAGATGTTAGTTTTTAATCAGATATTGATGATAACAAATCTCAATCAGGGTATTTATTTTACTCTAAATGAAGGTGTTGTGAGTTGGAAGAGTTTCAAATAAGAGACCACAACTAATTCTACAACTAAATTTGAATACATATATGTGTCTAAAGCAGCAAAAGAGACTGTTTGGATCAAAAAGTTCATTACTAAACTAGATTGGTTTATAAAATTATTAATCTATAAGCCGTGTAACATGATAACAATGGAGATATTACATAAAACAAGAAACCAAGATCTCATCAAAGACCCAAACATGTTTGTAGGCTAGAGAAATCATAAAGAGGAAACATGTAAAGATAGAGTGAGTACCCTCTGAAAATAATCTTATAGATCCTCTTATTAAAACATTATCCCAACATAAACATGATCACCATATAGAGGGATATTGTATTAGATACATAAATGATTGGTTTAGTGCAAGTGAGGCATTGTTAGTAAATATATCATGTAGTCAATCAGTTGGTTACATATAGTACTGATTTTATTCATGTAAAATATATTTGTTATTAATAAAGGCTTTCTTTATCTTTAATATTTATTTATATTTAATTAATGAATCCAGAGTATAGATAAAGTATATAAGACAAAAACTCTTTACAAAATAAATTATAAAGTTGTTATAATTATGAGATTCCTATTACTTCAAAGCATTATTCTTAGATGTTCCTAGTCAATATTCTATTAAGATTGGACATTAATTAGAGTTGTTGAGATCAATGCATATTATGTTCTTTTCTTTATGAAATAAAATAACTGCTCTTATTAACTAAGGTATGAGGGATACCTGAAACTAACATGTAAGTATTTGTTAGATGACATGTACATTGAACTGACCCGCAAAAGATCACTTATATCTATGGAAAAGCTCTCATGATAGTTATGTAAGTGATCATTAAACTGCTATTATTAACTAAGGTATGAGGGATACCTGAAACTAACATGTAAGTGCTTGTTAGATGACATGTACACTGAACTGACCCGCAAGAGATCACTTATATTTATGGAAAGGCTTTCATGATAGTTATGTAAGTGATCTTTAAACTTGAGATCAATAAGTTATCATATATAGAGAGTTTAATGCTTTGATCCTAGCCACACGTTGTCTTAATCAAGGGTAACAAACAAGCAGATATTAGGTATAACATACATTATATGAAGGTATTTGAGTAATCAAGAGAGGATTCATCACCCTATATGAATTAAAGAAAATGTTTCATTTGTTATTAAATAGTATTAATTGTGAAATCTTTGGCCAATGTAGAATGAGTTTTGAAAATAGTTTCAAAATATTTTTCAAATAATCAATGACTATAATGTTAAGAACTAAAACGATTTAACAAAATAGACATACTATATACTATAATGTCTTAATCAGAACATTCTTGATGAATGGAATAATAATTGCACTAAGAAACTGATCACTAAAAGGTTAAGTCAAACCATTTATGATTTTCGTAATATTTGGAAGATAATGACAGGTTGTTATACATTATACTTGATCTTTAAATATAAGTCAATCAAGTTTTGAATTGATAATAAATTAAATTATTTAATTTATTTAATCTTATTTTATATGGAATTGTGATTTATATTTAGGCCAAATTATTAGGGAATCTAATGGGTCACACATAAGAATCATTGGTCAGAAATTAAAATGAGATGATTAATTAAGTGTGACTTGATTATAAATAAAATTTAGAAATTAAGGACTATAATATAATTAATACAGAGTATTACAATTATATACCTAGAAACAATCAAGGATTTGATTGAATAAATTTATAAAATTAGCCTAAAATAACATGTGTGATATTATTTAAGGGGCAAATTGATATTTTATTATTTATAAGGTTTTTACTTTTTTCTATAAATAGAATGTTATATGATTAGTACTTAAAAGTGCATTCTCATTAAGGTTTTATATCATCATTAGGGGTGTTTAAAAAAAACCGAGAAAACCGAAGAAAAATTAACTGAAAAAACCGAACCGAGATAAAAAACCGATTAAACCGATTTTCAAAACCATAAATTCTAATAGGTCCAGTTCGGTTTCGGTTTTAAAACTGAAACCAACAAACCGAACCGGACCAACCAAAAAACCAAAGCTATATAAATTAAGAGGGGTATAAATAGTTAAATACTGAAACCTAACCCTAAAAGCCGCCGCTTGACCCTGAGAATATTTATCTCAATCTTCTTTTCCCTTTCAAATCTCAATTGCTCTGCCTCTACGTTTATCTCCATCTCAAAAGTGAGCCTCATCTCTTCATCTATGTTTATCTCCATCTCAAAAGTGAGCCAAACACAAACTCATCTCTTCATCTCCTTAACTTCTCTTCTCTTTACTTTTGCACAAGCCTTCTTTATTTCTGCGCAAGTTGTTGCAGTTGCAGTAGAAGGAGATGGCTCCTGTAGAGAAGAGATAACAAGGTAATTTTTGACCCAGTACTTGGTGTTTGCCCAGGGATCCAAGGTATATCAACAGGAAACAATGATTAATGATCGAAGATGAATTTATAGCTTTTGTTGTTTACTGCAACAAAGATGGATCTATTACAAAATCCTCTGAATGGTTAGCTAAACTGCAGTGTTCCTCGCTTGTCAGCTCAAGATTGTAATAGCAGGAAATATAAAATTCCAAACAAGGAAAAATTAGTGTTTGATTTGTGAAGGGATTCGATTTCCCGGTTTTTTGCTAAAAAAACCGGATTTAACCGAACCGAACCGGTTCAGTTTGAACCGGATTTCGATCCGGTTCGGTTAACATTTCATAAAATTAATATAAATCGATTTGGTTGGTTTTTTTAGTCTAAACCGAACCGAACCGAACCGTGAACACCCTTAATCATCATATTGCACTTAAAATACCATTAAATTCCTTAACTTAAGCATGTTTTATAATAACAAGTCTGATAATATAAGATAGCTTTAATTTATGGTAAATGTTCATTTTAAATGCAGGCATATCTCACAATTCAAAGAATTGACTGATGTGATTAACTATTGAAAGTGAAAGGAAAAAGAAAGGGTTAAGCTTGGAGAAGAGATGTTGGTTCAAACTGGAACACCATTCGATTATTGGGTCATAATTGGAGTTGTAGACTTGGATTTAGGTCTGGTTTATCTTGATGGAAAGCTAAGACATAGGCCTAAAACATTCATGAAGAGTCCAAGACTCAACTCCGCCGTTTTGGAGTTCAAATCTTAGCATCAAAAGAGAAGTCGGAATCTGCCCTGCAACCCAGATACTATTCAGTGTTCAGTCCATATCTCGAGGTCTAGAAGTTCAAATGAGCTCATTATTTGTTTTGTGGAAAGCTGAGATAGATTCCTACAACTTTTATGAAGACCACTTTACCAAATTCTGATCGTAGCAATGCCATTTCATCTAGAAAACAAATCCATACCTAAATCACCAAGTCCACTAAGTCATTAGTTGGCCACTAATTCAATAGTTAATTACCAAATGAATAGTTCTTTTAGCCTATAAAAGGAGACATTTGTCATACATTTAGGCATCTTGGTTTTCAAATCAAGATCATTTTTTTGTTTTTTTTCTCTGTATTTTTATTATTCAAGTTCTATTTCATGTTATATTTTCATTAATCTCTTGTTTATACTTTTCATTTCTTTTACTATACTTAGTTAACTATGTTCTTATCTTGTTTATTTATGTTCTTCTTCTTCATTATGCTTAGCTAAGATTATCATGTCAAGGTGAAAAGGTTTCACTAATGGTGTTGGAATAAGTATAATATAAACTCAACTTGGACTTCAATGCTTATATCCAAGAAAATTTGCTATTAACATGTCTTATCATTTTTATCTTACCAATTCTTAATACCTTGCTTGTTAAATGATTAATTTAGATTTGTGTTGTAGAATCCTTGGTAAAATAAATGCTTGATTCTTCATTGTCTTCGGCCGACATCGTTGTTATGAGAGGAACTTGATTTATTGTTAATATAAGTTAGTATCATGAAACCTGACAATAGTTAAAAGTATGGTGTTACTTAAATAAGATAATTAATATAATCATGTTAATAATTTATAATGAGTTATTAATTAAAAATCATCCGATTAATAAAAAGAGTTTATACTATACTTATTTGAAATATCATTAGTGGGTCCTCTAACATTGACAATTGTTTTATCATTGTTTAATCCTTACATCAATATCACATCCTAAAACTCTCTTCAACTCTTTTTCTGTTATTATTCTTTTCAAATCTTTTTCTTTATTTGTAATTTATATAGTTGACCTACCTCGGACTTGCTAGGTTATTTATTACATTGACACTCTTGCACTTGGGATAAGACATCAACTCTTTGATTGTGTCATTATACCTCTTATTTCCTAAGAGAATGTGAGTATAGTACAATACAGAAACACCTAAAACACGAAATAAAAGAGTTGACACTCTAATGTATAACAATCTCTCTCTCCTAAAAAAATTTAGAAGATTTATTATTTGTGGTTCATGTGGGTTACTGTTAAAGGCCGGATATTTGAACGGTTTGTGGTTTGCAATAACCCAGCCTTGAAGTAATTATTCAAAGCCAAAAAGAATATCTAGTCTTTAGGTAATCTTCGTTTAAACCCTAAATAACTCTAGATTTATCTAACGGGATCCTTAAGACTCCTAAAAAATTTTAAATTTATTATTTTCGTTGCGTATATGTGTTTTGAGAAACCTAACAATATAAACTTTTAATAATGAATCATAAACAACCTCTAACAAGTGTTAAAGTTTATGTTCACCAACCCTATTCTACTGAGGTGTATTGGAACAAGTAGTTTAATGACTAGTTCCATGTGTTTTCAAATACATATGAAGTTCAGAGACTATGATATTCTCCCTGATTATCACTACTAATAACTTAAAATTATTTCTTGTATTGAGGTTTAACCGTTTTATGAAAGTTTTGAAATAACAAATCTTGTGGATTTCATCAAGTTAACGTACGTCATCCTTGTATTGTCACCAATAAAGGTAACAAATTCACTTTCATCAACAGGATCTATCCAAAGTAATGACTTTGGATGGATCCTTTACATAATAATATATAATCATAAATGGACATGGAGTTTTATTCAAACTTGTTAAAAACAAAGTTTGATGCTTTTTGGTAGTTCACAAACATCATATTAACAACTAGGAACATCAATTTTTTTCAAATAAACTCAAAATTTTTTTTTACATAACCAAAAGAAGCATGCCCCAAATGTTGATACCATAACAATATTTTATTTGTCTTCTTCTTTCCCTTAAAGAAATCCACTATTAAAGCTTGATGTAACATGACAAAACTTTTTGACGCTAAATCCAAATAATATAGCTTCCCTTGTTTAATACCACAATTAATTGTCTATCTAGTCTGGATGTTGTTAAGCACACAATATTCAGGCCATTAGATTACCACACCAGATAAAGCTGGGATTATTTAAGAAATTAACAACAAGTTATAATCTAATGATGGAACAACTAGAACAAATCTAAATTCAAAGTTAGTAAGGGTCAAAGAACTCTCTCCAAAAGGTTGGAGTAACATTGGTAGTAGAAATAAATTTTCATGGGGATGGTTTAAATGATGAAACATGTTTAGAATCAAATTTTATTGATCTGTAACACCATAATTAATTATCCATACACTATTAGAAATAAATGTAAAAATATTTAAAACCTTAGTATCATTATTTGCAACTACTAATATTGAGGTTTTTTCAGTAACATCATGTTTTGTCTTTGTTTTAACTATTGTTGCAATGGGGGTCTTCTTGAAATTCTTTTTTCATGAATCACGAGTATGATCCTACTATTATGGATATCCCACATTCTCGTATCATCAACTTTTAAATATGACCCATCTTATTGCAATGATTGTATTTGTAAGTAGACTTGTCGACACCATTATTATTTTTAGACTAGTTGGGTCTAGTTCAGTATGTAGTTGTTGTGGCAATATTATATGCTTTAAGTGATTGATTAACTACCTCCTTCCTCCTATTATTACCATGAAATTTTGCTAGATATTTGGTAATAACCATCTTTGATTTTATAGTAAAACACAAAGGAATTTCAAGCTTCAAATAATGAAATGAGATGCCCATCAATCATAGTTATAATAACATTACAAATATGAGTTAAATCTACTTCTACCTTCTTATACTCTTTTATCCTTTTCACATTGGTTTTCATTCCGTTTTGAATACTCCTCTTGCACAATATTCTCTATGATCCCTTCATCACACCATTCATATTAGAATAGCCAATAAAGAGTAAGTGTTTCTTCTTCATTGTTAATTCAATATCAAGTTTTTATCATTTTCTTCATTGCATCAATCATTTTATAATAGCATTTAGCTTACTTAGCGAGCTTGACAATACAGATGAAGTTCTTATGATCTTTTTCTATGAATCTATATCTATTGATGAACTCTCTCTCTCTCTCTCTCTATATATATATATATATCTCTATCTCTCTCTATATATAAATTCAAGATTCCCAAACCAATCATAATATAACATAAATGTTTTTTTCTCTCCCATTATGTGAATCACAAAATTGTGATTACTATTCACAGACAAAAAACACTAATTATGCTTCTTAAATCCAATCTTCACCATTTAGATTATAGACCCTTGTGTCTTCAATGTGTCTATAAAACTTCAGCCATAAACAACTCCAATTAAAGCATTTGATTTTTGACTACTCAATATCATGGATGGAACAATGTTTTCACTTTTTTTTTTTTATCATTGAAGCATTTTCTAGTTTAGTTAATAATTATTTTTTTTGCAATTTTTTTCTTACACATTGTGTTGTCTGGGACTTGAAGCTAATAATTTATTTAAATTAGCTTGCTATGGGTTCTCATGGTCTTGAAAAAGCATTCCAATGTTGAGCCGATACTCGATTTGGCAGAATATATTTCAATTTTATTGATTAAAAATAATTGAAACTTTTAGGATCAAGTTTGACACTAAAACAAAAAAGCATCCATTTTTTTTATAAAAAAAAACTACTATTCATGAAGTGTGCTTTTTAAAATGTTGGTCCACAAAATTTTTACATTTTCATTTTTAATCCCCTTGTTATTTGGATTTTAAATTTAGATCCAAAACTTTATTTTGTTCATTATTCACTCTTTGAGTTTAAAAGGGGAGAGAGAAAGTAACTAAAAAAAAAGAAAAAAAAAAGTTATTGGGTTGTCATTTTTTAGCAACAAAAAACATAATCTTGGTGTCAATAGATTTCATTTAATAAGAGGAATACTATTTAGGTTTTGGTGATCCATTGACTTGTCAAAATAAGTAGATTGAGCTTCGAGAATTGTTTTCTTTAGGTTAGTTTTGTGTTTTTTTATGGATTAAAAGGTCATTTAAGGTTAGAAATGAGTTTACTGAGATCTTTATAGTGTTTCTTAGATGTTTTTAAGTGAGAAAAAAGTTGAAAAAGTTTTAAAAAATTAAACGGATGATGCATCATCCATTCAATTTAATAATAATAAAAAATACTAGGCATACAAGCTTGTCCTTGTAGGCCTACACATGCCTGTCATACTCTATTTTAGGCCACGTGTTATCCTAAATATAATTTTAATTAAAATTTATTAAAAAAATAAAAAAAAACTCATAAAAAGAGTAGAGGATAGAGTATTATTTCATTAAATACCATTTAAATTTGAAATTTTTTTAAAATAATATTATAGTGTTTTTTACAATATCATCAAGCGCTTCTTTTGTACAATCCTTCATGATTTTTTTAAAATCTTTTCTTAGATTTTAATTAAATTTAATTATAATGAAATAAATAAATTCATATTTAAGATATTACTTCATTAGATATTTTTTACTTTGACATTTATTTTCAAATAAGATTCTAGCTTTCTTTTTTAATATTAGCAATCATATCTTTAATTATTATATGCGAAATAGCTATGCATTTTATTTTTTTTATGTTTTTCATCACGAATTCTCTATGAAAATGACTCACAATTCACTATAGTTATTGCCAATATTGTTTTTAATTACTTTTGACAATGAACTATTTTCTTATTAAAAACAATATTATCAAAAAATAAAAAAAACAAGAGGTTTTGATGAGAAAATACATTTTATTTCTTGTATTTTTAATTCTTTGTCTTTCATACAAACTTTTTTATTGTATTATTAATAAAAAATAGATTCCAAAAAACTCCTCATAATAGCACCAAGTATTATAATAATGTTTTCATTTCAAAAACATCTTTCTAATACATTGGCATAAAAAATATCAAAACATATATATTTTTTTGTTTTTATTAAAAAAAAATTTTATGGTTCTGATAAACAATTGTCTAAAAAAATAATTATTTTGGTAAAAAATATTGATAAAAAAGAAATGTATTAATAAGATGAAAGAGTTTTTGAATTAAATATTTTTGCAGATAACTTTTCTTTGTACTTTCTAATACTCTGCCTCATGATTCTTCTCTCTCTCTCAAACTTTGATTTGAATTTCTTTGGATCTCTAGAACTCCCAAGTTTATTAACTTGTAATTAGGGATTGTTTTCCATCAAATATAAGAAATATAACAGTCAACAAATCTAGGTATATGCTAGGTAAGATCCTGGTGTTTGCATGGGTTGTTTGATTTGTATATATTTACTTGCCTTCCTTACGGAGAGGCAGTGTGAATTCGTCCGCTGTAAATTCTTGATATAATTAATTTAAGGGAAACAAGCAACTTCATAATTGCTCATTAACTATTAACTATCTCAATGATCTTCAAATTTAAGAATCAACGGAGGGATTGTAGTTCTTTTATAGTTCTTTTATTTGTTTATTTTTATTTTTGTTGTACCGTATAAATGTAACCTGTATGGCATTTTCCAAGGAGGATGACGATGATGATAATATATATATATATATATATATATATATATATATATATATATATTAAAACTGATCAAAGTTTTATTATAACACGGAATACTATTCATTGTGGATTGCATTGTGCTACATTGTAGATGCATTGTGAATGCTTTCACTGTGGACTGCATTGTTTGACAGAGGTGTGGTTAGGCTGGGGGCAGGGGCGTCAGCTTGGAGGCAAGCCCCCTGGGGCTGCTGCCCCCTAGCGCTCAGTCCCCTAGCGCTCAGTCTGCCCAGCCATGGGGCTGGGGGCAGACTAGGACGACAGGCGCATCGCCACGTGGCGCTTGGGCAACACCACCCCAAGCCCGCAGCACAACACCACCTGGTGCTTGGTCTGCTTGCTCTTGAGTGCAGCCCAAGCGCCACGTGGTGCTTGGGCTACCTATACTTTTAGTGTAATTACAAGTATTGGTATTAAAAATATTATTATTAGTTTTTTTATTATTCTTTTTTTAGTATAATTATTTTTTAGAGTATTAATAGTAAAAATATTATTTTTTGTTTTGTTGATATTTTTTTTTGTATAATTACTATTAAAAGAATTGTTATATTTTTTCTTAATATAAAAAAAATATTATTATTAGTTTAGTCTAATTAATAGTGTTGATCTCAAAACTATTATTATTTGTTCTCTTAATATTATTTTTTAGTATAATTAATAGTATTAATCTCTAAAATATTATTATATTTGGTGTTATAAATAATATGATTTTTATAATAATTCATATTATTGCTACTAAAAATATTATTATTTGTATTATAAAAATTTTAGTATTTTCATTAAAATTTATAAGAGCATAAATATTATTATCATCATCAATAAATTTTAAAAAACTGCTATTACTATAAAAAAAATCACGTTGGGACACATGGCGCTTGGGTTCCCTCCTGGGGGCGGACAACCCAAGCGCCACGTGGCGCTTGGCCTGCTTCCTCATGGCTGCAGTCCAAGCGCCAGGTGGCGATTTGGCTTGGGCACTCAGAGGCATGGCCCAAGGCTAGCCTTGGGCCTGGCAGGGCAGGGCCAAAAATAGAATTGGTTCCTGGCCGCGAACAGACCAAGCGTCACATGGCGTTTGGGCAGCACCACCCCATGCCCGCAGCACAGCGCCACCTGTCGCTTGGTCTGCTTCCTTTTGGGTGCAGTCAAAGCGCCACGTAGCGCTTGGGCTGCCTACACTTTTAGTGTAATTGCAAGTATTGGTATTAAAAATATTATTATTAGTTTTCTTATTATTCTTTTTTTAGTATAATTAATTTTTAGGGTATTAATAGTAAAAATATTATTGTTTGTTTTGTTGATATTTTTTTTGTATAATTAATATTAAAAGAATTATTATATTGTTTCTTAATATAAAAAATTATTATTGTTTTTGTAGTCTAATTAATATTGTTGATCTCAAAACTATTGTTATTTGTTCTCTTAATATTATTTTTTAGTATAATTAATAGTATTAATCTCTAAAATATTATTATATTTGGTGTTATAAATAATATGATTTTTATAATAATTCATATTATTGCTACTAAAAATATTATTATTTGTATTA
>Ga0307515_10009918_pt1 | contig 18339 bp, 14 predicted proteins | sample 17_EM_MG_FD_194513 | JGI IMG/M metagenome (GOLD analysis project Ga0307515, IMG submission 194513) | Populus trichocarpa ectomycorrhiza microbial communities from riparian zone in the Pacific Northwest, United States - 17_EM | ecosystem: Host-associated > Plants > Roots > Unclassified | place...
AATCTGACAAAAACTCTCAACCGCCGTGCCGGGTCACTGCGACCTGTCGTCCAAGCAAGTAGGGAGCAATATCGGAAAACCTTGGAGCGGCTTTCCAAACTGTGGGCGGCATATAGCCTTAAACACCGTCTGCGTCAACGCGCTATTTTTGAAAACATGGCGCACGGGACTTCCTCGTCGGCTAAGCTATTTCTGGCATTTCGGGCAGTAGAAGGTTGAGCGCCCTGCCTGAACGACACGGGTGACGGTACCGCCGCAGCCGGGTGTCCGGCAAGGCTCGCCTTCGCGATCGTAGACCGAGAACGAATGCTGGAAATAGCCAAGCGTGCCGTCGGTCTGGATATGGTCGCGCAACGACGACCCGCCGGCAGCGATGGCATCGGCGATCACGGCGCGGATGGCCTCGGTCAAGAGTGCCAGCGTCCGCTTGGGCTTTCCATTGGCATCCACCAGTGTGCCGGCGGCCCGCAGGGGTGACAGACCGGAACGCCACAGCGCCTCGCAGACGTAGATATTGCCAAGCCCGGCAATGTTCTTCTGGTCGAGCAGCGCCGACTTCAGCGGCTGCGCCTTGCCGGCGAACCGTGCGGCCAGATAGGCGGCATCGAGTACATTGCCGGTCGGTTCCTCGCCGAGATCTCGGAAGAAGGCGTGACTGGCAAGCGTATCGCGCCGGGTGATGTCCATGAAGCCGAAGCGGCGCGGGTCGTTGTAGATGACACGGACAGGGCCGTTTAAGCCTTCCAGATGGAAAACGACATGGTCGTGCTTTTCGCTTTTGCCGCGCGGATGATGGAAATCTCCGGGCGCCTCCTGTGCCGTGCCATCTTCTACTCGAAAAGAACCGGACATGCCGAGATGAGCAATAATGACGTCACCGCCCTCAAGGTCGATCAAAAGGTACTTCGCCCGCCGCCCGAGCGAGATGATGCGCCGGCCGGATACCAGCGTGGAGAAATCGGCAGGGAAGGGGAAGCGCAGGTCCGGACGGCGCAGTTCGGCGCGGACCAGCAGTGCGCCCTCCATGGCAGGTGTCAGGCCCCGCCTGACAGTTTCCACCTCGGGAAGTTCCGGCATTCACGTCTCCTTGCCCCGATCGTCCGGGGTCATTTGGCAATTCCATTCGCCGCGCACATATCCTATAGCAGGCCGGTCTTAACCACGGGCGCGAATGCCGCAGGCCGCTATCTGCCGCAGAGATAGCGTGGATGAAGCGAATTCGCTATGCTCAGTGCAACAGCGATGGAACGGAGTATGTCTTGATGACTGGTGAGCGCACGTCTGCCGATGGCGGCATGGAAACCTCCTACGGTTTTCGCCAGGTTGGCCAGGGCGAGAAGCAGGCGCTCGTCAACGATGTTTTCCACAAGGTCGCCAAGCGCTACGACATCATGAACGACGTCATGTCCATGGGCCTGCACCGGGCCTGGAAGGATGCGATGATCGCCTCGCTCAATCCGCGCCGATCCGAGGACTACAAGGTTCTCGACGTTGCCGGCGGTACCGGCGATATTGCTTTCCGCATCGTCGAGGCATCGGACCGCAAGGCGCATGCGACCGTGCTCGATATCAATGGTTCGATGCTTTCAGTCGGCGCCGAACGCGCCGAAAAAAAGGGGCTTTCGCCCAATCTCACCTTCGTCGAGGCCAATGCCGAGGAACTGCCGTTCGAGGCCAATTCCTTCGATGCCTATACGATTGCCTTTGGCATCCGCAACGTGCCACGCATCGACGTGGCGCTTGCGGAAGCCCATCGGGTTCTGAAGCGCGGCGGTCGTCTGCTCGTCCTTGAGTTCTCGGAAGTCGAGATGCCGCTGCTCGACAAAGTCTACGATGCCTGGTCGTTCAATGCGATCCCGAAGTTCGGCAAGATGGTCACCGGCGATGCCGAACCCTATCAGTATCTGGTGGAATCGATCCGCAAGTTCCCCAACCAGCGCGATTTCGCCGCGATGATCACCAAGGCCGGCTTCTCGCGTGTCACTTTTACCAATTACACCGCCGGCATTGCCGCGCTGCATTCCGGCTGGAAGATCTGACGCATGATATCCATTCTCGTGAAGCGCTCTGAGGGGCTGCCCCGGCGCGGCAGCAAGCTGCTATGAGCACGCCCGGAGCCTATCTCCGCCTCGTCCGGATCGGCTGGGTATTGGTGCGCGAAGGCGTGGTCTCGGCGTTGCCGTCGGAAGACCTGCCGCCGCTGCCGAAGGCCGCGCAATCCTTCGCCGGGCTTTTCGCACGCCGCCGTGCCAAACGGGAGGATCGCAGCGATCGGCTCGCCCGGGCGATCGAACGGCTTGGTCCGTCCTATGTGAAGATCGGCCAGTTTCTCGCCACCCGTCCCGATGTCGTCGGCGCCGATTTCGCCCAGGATCTCTCCTTCCTGCAGGATCGGATGGCGACCTTCCCGGTGGAGGAGGCGCGCGCCGCGGTCGAAGGCTCGCTCGGCCGTCCGGTCGCCGACCTCTATGCCCATTTCGGCGAGCCGATCGCCGCCGCCTCGATCGCCCAGGTTCATCCCGCGATCGTTTTGCGCGACGGCGTCGAGGAAAAAGTCGCGGTCAAGGTCATCCGCCCCGGCGTGCGTCAGCGTTTTGCCCATGATCTGGAAGCGATGTTCCTCGTTGCCGGGCTGCAGGAACGTTTCCTGCCTCATACCCGCCGCCTGCGGCCGGTCGGAGTGACGAAGACGCTGGAGCAGACCACCAAGATCGAGATGGACCTGCGGCTCGAGGCAGCGGCCTTATCGGAGCTTGGCGAGAACGCCGCCGATGATCCCGGCTTCCGTGTGCCGAAGGTCGATTGGGAACGCACCGGTCGCGATGTCGTGACGATGGAGTGGATCGACGGCACCAAGATGTCGGATGTCGAGGGCCTCCGCCGCGCCGGCCACGATCTGAACGGGCTGGCCGACACGCTGATCCAGTCCTTCCTGCGCCATACGCTGCGCGACGGTTTCTTCCATGCCGACATGCACCAGGGCAATCTCTTCGTTGACCCAAAAGGAATGATCGTCGCCGTGGATTTTGGTATCGTCGGCCGTCTCGGCAAGAAGGAGCGCCGGTTCCTTGCCGAAATCCTCTATGGCTTCATCACTCGCGATTACCGCCGCGTCGCCGATGTGCATTTCGAGGCCGGCTACGTGCCCGGTCATCATGACGTTGCAAGCTTCGCACAGGCGATCCGCGCCATCGGCGAGCCGATCCATGGTCAGCCGGCCGAAACCATCTCCATGGCCAAGCTTCTGACGCTGCTGTTTGAAGTCACCCAGCTGTTCGACATGGAAACGCGGCCCGAGCTGGTCATGCTGCAGAAGACCATGGTCGTCGTCGAGGGTGTCGCCCGCACGCTCAATCCGCGCTTCAATATGTGGAAGGCCTCCGAGCCGGTGGTCGGTGGCTGGATCCGCGACAATCTCGGTCCCAAGCGCATTCTGGGGGATCTCAAGGAGAGGCTTCACGCGGCCGTCAGGCTTGCAGAAGCGGCGCCGGAAATTGCTGCGAAAACGGAGCGGTTTTCCCGCGAGATCACCGCCATGGCAGAAAACGGCTTGCGTTTCGACGCGCAGACTGCCGAAGCCATCGGCCGCTCGGAAGCCCGCCACAGCCGCTCGGGCCGTGTAGCGCTCTGGGTCATCGCGCTGACGCTCGTCTACATCGCCTGGAAGCTGTTCTGAATTTTTCGATATTCCGGACTATCCTGTTCCTTTTGGAACTGCGGCGCCCCGTGATTGAGGTATTCTCCTTCTCAAGGATGAGGCGGGCTCATCCAGCCAATCACTTGAGGAGAGACCACCATGCGCAAACTGATCATCGCTTCCATCATTGCCGCTGGCGCGGCCCTTTCTTTTGCAGCCCCGTCTGAAGCCGGCGGCTACTATGGCGGCGGCTACAACGACGGCTATTACGGCGGTGGCTATGACAACGTCGATCAATATTACGGCCACAAGCGCCACTACAAGCGGAGCTACTACGAGCCCCATTGCTGGATCAAGAAGATCCGCAAATACGACTATTATGGCAATCTGGTCGTCAAGCGCATCAGGGTCTGCAACTGATCCGGCCTCCCCGGAGAGCAGCCACTGACGAAAACCGGCGGTCTCCCGCCGGTTTTTTTATGTTCGCCATGCAGCGCAAGACAGCCGCGGTGGAAACACTGTGAAACGAAAAACAGGAAACATTACAAAGATTTCATGCCGTTGGACTTCATTAAGGCGTAGTTTCGACCTAGCTATCACGGAATTGTAAGTCCCATGTCCGAACTAATCTGAAAGATGCTTGAATGGCGGATGCCACCCGGAAAGTTGCCCCTGTGATCGAGAAGGACGAGTTGCCCGCCGCGCAGTCCGTCGTGGTACCCAAAAAACGCGTGCGCTCACGCAAGCGCTGGCTCATCCTTCCGGCCCTGCTTCTGGCCATCGGCGCTGGTTGGTACGGCTGGTCGACCTATGGCAAGCAGAGCGCGACCGAGACGGTCGTTACCGAAGCGCCGGTGCGCGGCGATATCGAAAACAGCGTCACGGCGTCGGGGCTTCTCAGTCCCATCAAGGACGTCGATGTCGGCGCCCAAGTATCCGGCCAGCTGAAAAGCCTCAAGGTCGAGATCGGCGACAGCGTCAAGCAAGGCCAGTTGATCGCCGAGATCGACAGCGCCTCGATCGAGACGCAGATCGAGATCGCCGAGGCGGAACTTGCCAATCTCCAGGCCCAGATGATCGACAAGACCGCGCAGGTCGTGCTGTCCGGGGCTAACCTGACGCGTCAGCGTGTTCTTGTCGCCGGTAACAGCGCTGCACAGTCGGCGCTCGATGAAGCTGTTGCGGCGCTGGCAACGGCCGAAGCCAATGTCGATGCGCTGAAGGCGCAGATACGCAAGCAGCAGGCGACGCTGAAGGATGCCCGCATCAGCCTCGGCTATACCAAGATCTATGCGCCGATGACCGGCACCATCGTCAACACCTCCGCCAAGGAAGGCCAGACACTGAACGCCAACCAGACGGCGCCGACCATCGTTACTATCGGCGATCTCTCGACCATGACTGTCGAGGCTGAGGTATCGGAGGCCGATGTCGGCAAGCTGAAGGTCGGCATGAACGCCTATTTCACGCTGCTCGGCCAGCCCGGCAAGCGCTATCCCGGCACCTTGCGCCAGATCCAGCCGACGCCCTCGACCGAAAACAACGTCGTTCTCTACTACGCGCTGTTCGACGTGCCCAATCCCGAAGGCACGCTGATGATGAACATGACCGCGCAGGTCTTTTTCGTTCAGTCGTCGGCCGAAAACGTGCTGACGGTCCCCGTCGCCGCCGTTCGTTCAGGCTCTGAGGGCAAGTCCGGCGAAGTCACTGTCGTCAATGCAGCGGGCGCGCGAGAAACCCGCAAGGTCGAGACCGGCATCCGCAACCGCGTCCGTGTCGAGATCACCAAGGGTCTCGACGAGACCGATGCCGTGGTGGTCGGAACGGGCTCGGCGGACAAGGCCGCGTCCGCCAGCCGCTCCAATTCGCGCCGCGGCATGCCGCCGCCGATGTTCTAGGGGCGCTTCCATGACCGCGCTCATCTCTCTCAAGGATATCCGCAAGACCTTCGTCAACGGCGATGTGGCCGTCGAGGTTCTGCGCGGCGTCTCGCTCGACATCCAGCCTGGCGAATTCGTCGCCATCGTCGGGGCCTCCGGCTCCGGCAAGTCGACGCTGATGAATCTGCTTGGCTGCCTCGATACGCCGACCGGCGGGCAATATCTGCTGGAGGGCGAGGACGTGTCGGGGTTGAACGCCGACGAACTGGCCGCCAGACGTCGCCAGATGTTCGGCTTCGTCTTCCAGAGCTACAATCTCGTGCCGACCGCGACGGCCCAGGAAAATGTCGAGATCCCGGCCATCTACGCCGGCATGCCGGCGCGAGACCGGCGTGAACGGGCAGAGACCTTGCTGCGCTCGCTGCGGCTCGGCGACCGGCTCGATCACCTGCCCAACCAGCTTTCCGGCGGCCAGCAGCAGCGTGTCTCTATTGCCCGCGCGCTGATGAACGGCGGCCAGATCATCCTGGCCGACGAGCCGACCGGCGCGCTCGACAGCCAGAGCGGCAAGGAGGTGATGGCGACCTTGCGTCAGATGAACGATGAGGGCCATACCGTCATCATCATCACCCATGCGCCGGAACTGGCCGAATCCGCCGATCGTGTCATCGAGATCAGCGACGGCCTGATCGTCGCGGACCGTATCCCCGGCAATATCAGGCGTATCGGCCGCAGCAAGCCGACGCTCGCCGCGAGGGTCGCGGGCAAGGCTGCTATCGTGACCGATGTGGCCGAGGCCGTGCGCATGTCATTCCGGGCCTTGCGTGCCAATCTGTTCCGCACCATTTTGACGCTGCTCGGCATCGTCATCGGCGTGAGCTCGGTCGTCGCGATGCTGGCCATCGGCACCGGCGCACAGGATTCGGTGCTGAGCCGCATCGCTGCCATGGGCTCCAATCTGCTGGTGGTCCGACCGAATATGGCGAACTTCCGCGGCGGCGAGGGGGGCAGCATCGTCTCGCTGATCCCGTCCGACGCGGATGCTATTCTCGACCTGCCGAATATCAGCTTCGCGGTTCCCGAAATGTCCAGTTCGCTCACCGTGCGTGCCGGCAATCTCGATACGCAGACCACGGTGAATGGCACGGTGCCGCAGTTTCCCGAGGCGAAGTCCTGGACGATCGAGGATGGCGCCTTCATTGAGAGATCCGATATGGACGCCTATGCGACCGTTGCCGTTCTGGGCCGGACGGTTGCCGATACGCTGTTTCCCGACGGCGCCGATCCGCTTGGCCAGTATATCCTCATCAAGAACATCCCCTTCCAGGTGATCGGCGTCATGTCGAAAAAGGGTGCGACCGCCGGCGGCAACGATCAGGACGACACGGTGCTGGTGCCGCTTTCGACCGGAAACCTGCGCCTCTTTGGCGCGAAAAATGTGCGCTCCATTACCGTGCAGGTGAAGGACGACAGCGCCATCAACGTCACCCAGGACCAGATCCAGGCGCTGCTCGACGAGCGGCACAAGCGGCAGGATACCCAGATCACCAACCTCGCCGCGATCCGCGAGACGTTTACCGAAACCTCCAACATCCTGAAGATTTTCCTCGGCTCCATTGCCGCCATCTCGCTGCTGGTCGGCGGTATCGGCGTGATGAACATCATGCTCGTCTCCGTGACCGAGCGCACCCGCGAGATCGGCATCCGCATGGCAACGGGCGCCCGCGGCCGCGATATCCTCACCCAGTTCATCGTCGAGGCTCTGGTCGTCTCGGCGCTCGGCGGGCTGATCGGCGTCGGGTTGGGCCTGAGCATCGGCGCGATTGCGCAGGCCTTCGGCGTCGCCGTCAGCTTTGCGCCAGGCCCCGTCATCCTTGCCTTCGGCAGCGCCTTTTTGACCGGGCTCGTCTTCGGCTACCTGCCGGCTTACAATGCCTCGCGCCTGCAACCGGCCGTGGCGCTGGCTTCGACCTGACCCGGCAGTCATACGCGATCCACCTGTCATGGTTGACGCCGCCGCCCTGATCGTTTCCACTGATGCAGGCGAAACAGGAGGGAGCCCAATGTCGGACGCAGATCGTTTCATGACCGAGGCCATCGCGCTTGCCCGCGAGAATGTCCGCAGAGGCGGACGCCCGTTCGGTGCCGTGCTGGTCATGGATGGCGAGGTTGTCGCCCACGGCGTCAACGGTCTGGTGGAAACGCATGACCCGACGTCCCATGCCGAACTGCTCGCCGTGCGAGCAGCGGCCATCAAGCGCCATTCGCCCATCCTGAAGGGCGCCACCATGTATGCCAGCGGCCACCCATGCCCGATGTGCCTTGCCGCCATGCGTATTGCCGGCATCACCGATATTTTCTACGCTTATTCCAACGAGGACGGCGCACCCTACGGGCTGACTTCGGCCGGGCTCTACGACGACCTCAGAAAACCCTTGGCCGAGCAGCAGATGAGTTTTGCCTATCACCCGGTCCGACCGGAGGGCGAGGACGATATCTATGAGCTCTGGGGAAGGATGCAGAAGGGGTAAAATGAGGCTCCGGCAAGCGCCGCCGCCGAAGCCTCTTCCTCACGCATTCCGCACCGGCGCCAGCAGCCGAAGCGCATTGATCGTCACCAGCACCGTCGCACCCGTATCGGCAAGGATCGCCGGCCAGAGCCCGGTAATGCCGGCAATCGTCGTCACCAGGAACACGGCCTTCAGCCCCAGCGCGATGGTGATGTTCTGGCGGATATTGCCCATGGTGCGCTTGGACAGGTCGATCATCTGCGCGACGTCGCCGACCCTTCCGTGAAGCACCGCCGCATCGGCGGTTTCGAGCGCCACGTCGGTGCCGCCGCCCATGGCAATGCCGATATCGGCTGCCGCCAGTGCCGGCGCGTCGTTGATCCCGTCGCCAACCTTGGCGACGACGAGGCCCTGTTGCTTCAATTCGCCGACGATCCGCTGCTTGTCTTCCGGCATCAGCTCTGCCCGCACCTCGATGCCGAGTTGCTTGCCGATCGCGGTTGCCGTGCGCTTGTTGTCGCCGGTTAGCATGACGATCCGGATGCCGGCATCGGTTAGCGCCTTCAGCCCGGATTTCGCGTCCGTGCGCGGCTCGTCGCGCATGGCAATGGCGCCCGCCAGCGTCTCGCCGATGATCAGCACGGATACGGTCTTGCCCTCGTCGTTGAGCGCTGTGATCTGTGTGGTCTGCTCCGCCGAGAGTGCAACGCGATCGGCGGCTGCCTGTGGCGAGCCGAGGAAGATCGCCTTGCCGTCCACGGTCGCCGTCACACCCTTGCCGCCCAGCGCCTTCGCCTCGGATGCCGCCGGGATGGCCACCTTGTCCGCCGCTGCCCGGTCGAGGATTGCCTTGGCGAGCGGATGGCTCGATCCGGTCTCCAGTGCCGCTGCGAAGGTCAGCACATCCGCTTCGGAATGATTAAAGCCGATGATGTCGGTGACCTTCGGCTTGCCTTCGGTCAGCGTGCCAGTCTTGTCCAGCGCCACCGCAGTGATCGTCCCCAGCGTCTCCAGCACCGCGCCGCCCTTCAAAAGCAGGCCCCGTCGCGCTCCTGCCGAAAGCGAAGCGGCAATCGCCGCCGGCGTCGAAATCACCAGCGCGCAGGGGCAGCCAATCAACAGAATGGCGAGCCCCTTGTAGACCCACTCGCCCCAGTCTCCGCCGAAAAGCAACGGCGGGATGATCGCAACAAGCGCCGCGACGACCACGACACCAGGCGTGTAATAGCGCGAGAACCGATCAATGAAGCGTTCGGTCGGCGCCTTGGATTCCTGCGCCTCCTCGACCAGCTTGACGACGCGGGCAATGGTGTTGTCGGCGGCAGCCGCTGTCACCCGCACGCGCAGGGCGGCGTCGCCGTTGATCGTGCCGGCAAAGACCTTGTCGTCGATACCCTTGCGCACCGGCGTGCTTTCGCCTGTCACCGGCGCTTCATCGATGGCGCTTTCGCCCGAGAGGATCACACCATCAGCCGAGACACGGTCGCCGGGGCGCACAAGGATGATCGCGCCGACGGCGAGCCCTTCGGCCGGAACCGCCCGCGTCTGGCCGTTCTCTTCCAGCAGCGCTTCCTTTGGTACAAGCGCCGTCAGCGACTGGATGCTTTGACGCGCCTTGCCCGCCGCCACACCCTCGAGAAGCTCGCCGACCAGGAAAAGGAAAACGACGGCGGCTGCCTCTTCGCCGGCATCGATGATGACAGCGCCGATGGCTGCGATGGTCATCAGCATCTCGATCGAAAACGGCGTGCCCGCCATGGCGGCCATGATGGCACGCCGCGCGATCGGTACGAGGCCGATCAGCATGGCGGCGATGAAGATATAGGACGCGATCGACGGCACGAGATGGCCGATCGCATAGGCGACGACAAGCGCGGCACCCGACAGGATCGTCAGCTTGCCCTTTTTGCTCGCCCACCAGGGGCCTGTCGTCGGCCCATGGTCGTGTCCGTGCAGCCCCTCGATTTCGGCTGCTTCAGCCTTTGTGGCATGGTCATGTCCGGTATGGTCATGATCCGCATGCGTGTGGCCGTCCGCGCCATGATCATGGCCGCATCCCGCATGCGTGTCTTCGGTGACCGTTGCTGCCGCTTTACCGGCGAGCTGCGAGACCGAATAGCCAAGCCCGGTCACCTTCTTGGCGATTGCCGCAAGGTCGCTCACCTCGTCGTGGTTGACGGTCATGGTACCTGCGGTCACCGAAACCGAGACGTCCTTGACGCCAGGCATGCGCCGGACAGCCGTGTCGATCTTGCTCGCGCAAGAGGCGCAATCCATGCCCTCCACCCGGTACCGTGTCTGCGTCGCCTCTGCCATGATCCTGATCCTGTATGCTTGCTTGTCAAACCCTGGCATCTTTCCTACATCCTCTAGCGACTAGAGGTGCAAGAGGAAAATTCATGAAAAAGATCACCATCGGCGAGGCGGCCCGCCAAAGCGGCGTCAAGGTGCCGACGATCCGCTATTATGAAGGCATCGGCCTGCTTCGCGAGCCCAGCCGCAGCGAGGGCAATCAGCGCGCCTATGAGCAAGCGGACCTCAGCCGTCTCACCTTCATCCGCCATGCCCGTGAACTCGGCTTCGAGGTCGAGGCGATCCGCACGCTTCTCAGCCTTCAGGACAACCCTCTGCAGCCTTGCGCTTCCGCCGATGCCATCGCCAAGGCCCGGCTCGTCGAGGTCGAGCAGCGCATCCGCAGCCTGATGGCGCTGAAGGCCGAGCTGGAAATGATGGTCGAAGGCTGCGGCCATGGCCGGGTCGATCAATGCCGGGTGATCGAGGTGCTTGCCGATCATGCCGAGTGCAAGCATCACGGTCATTGATATCGGCGCTGGGATATCCGCGCCGGATCGCGGCCGATTGCACGGGGGATGCCTCTCGGCTACGGTCGTCGCGCACAAAGACATAAAAGACGGATCGTCATGACGCTTCAGGGAAAACGCATCCTCCTTATCATTTCCGGCGGTATCGCGGCTTACAAGAGCCTCGATCTCATCCGCCGCCTGCGCGAGCGCGGTGCGTCCGTGCGTCCGGTGATGACTGCAGGCGCACAGGCTTTCGTCACGCCGCTTGCGGTCGGCGCGCTGACCGCGGACAAGGTTTTCACCGAGCTGTTTTCCCGCGAGGACGAGCAGGATGTCGGCCATATCCGGCTTGCCCGCGATTGCGACCTGATTATCATCGCGCCTGCCACCGCCGACCTGATGGCGAAGATGGCGAACGGCCTTGCCGATGATCTCGCCTCGACCATCCTTCTCGCAACGGACAAGCCGGTGCTTGTTGCGCCCGCCATGAACCCGAAGATGTGGTCACATGCCGCGACCCGCCGCAATCACGCGACGCTTGTTGCCGACGGCATCCGCTTCATCGGACCCGCCTCGGGTGAAATGGCCGAAAGCGGTGAGAAGGGCGAAGGCCGCATGGCCGAACCGCTGGAGATTGCCGCTGCCGCCGAGGCCCTGCTCGACACAGGCCCGAAGCCGTTGGCGGGCAAGAAAGCCATCGTCACCTCCGGCCCGACGCATGAGCCGATCGATCCGGTGCGCTATATCGCCAATCGCTCGTCCGGAAAGCAGGGCCACGCCATCGCCGGCGAACTTGCCCGGCTTGGTGCCGACGTGACGCTGGTGTCCGGCCCTGTGACAATCACGGACCCGAAAGGCGTCACCGTGATCCATGTCGAGCGTGCCGAGGAAATGCGCGATGCTGTCCTAGCAGCTCTGCCCGCCGATATCGCCGTCATGGTTGCCGCCGTTGCCGACTGGCGTGTCGCCAGTGCTTCCGGTAACAAAATCAAGAAAAAGCCCGGCGAAGCCCCGCCGCAGCTGCTGCTGACCGAAAACCCGGATATCCTGAAGACCGTCGGTCATCATGCCAAACGCCCGAAACTGGTCGTCGGCTTTGCTGCGGAAACGCAGGATGTCGCGGAAAACGGCCGCTCGAAGCTGGAGAGGAAGGGCGCCGACTACATCGTCGCCAATGATGTCTCTCCCCATACCGGCATCATGGGCGGCGACCGCAATACAGTGAAGGTCATCGGCAAGACCGGTGATGAGGACTGGCCGGATATGGACAAGCAGGCGGTGGCCGAACGGCTCGCCCGGCTCATTGCCTCACATTTTTCCTGACGCTACCCGTCCCATCCGGGACGTGTCCGGGGCAGCACCTGCCGTTCCGAACAGGCGCACGTCGACGCCATTTTCGCCGACGATGACCGCAGTGCCGTCGGGGATTTCCACCCAGGCATTGTCGTCGTCGTTGAGCGGCTCTGAGACGAGGCAGTAACCGCCGCTCGGTCCCATCGGTGCCGCATAGAGCGTCGGCGCCTTCCAGTCGGAGGCGTAGCGCACGGCATAGAGATCATGGCCATCGGAAAGTGCCGCGGTAAACCGCACCAGAACCTTACGCTCGAGATGCTCGGCCAGCCGTTCGACGAAGGCCAGCGTCTCGGCAATGGCACCCAGCGGGTCCTGCTCCAGCCCGAATTGCAGCGCCAGCAGGAACAGCAATTCGCTGTCGGTGGAGCCGGTACGGGCGGTGTAGAGATCGTTGTCGAGCATGGCCTCCATCGGTCGGCGCAGATGTTCGAAATCGCCGATCTGGCCGTTGTGCATGAAAGACCAGCGGCCGTGCACGAAGGGATGGCAATTGTCGCGCCGCGTGCCGCCGCCGGTCGCCGCCCGCACATGGGCGAGAAACAGCGGCGAGCGGATCTGCCGGGCGATGCTTTTCAGATTGCAGTCCGACCAGGCGGGCAGGATATCGCGATAGCGGCCGGGCTCCGGATGGTCGCCGTACCAGGCGATACCGAAGCCGTCGCCGTTGGTCGCGGTCTTGGCGCGGGTGGCGCAATGGGATTGCTCGATCAGCGAATGCGCCGGAGACGACACCAGTTCTTCGAGATAAAGCGGTTCCCCGCGATAGGCTGCCCAGCGGCACATGAAGGATACTCCGGATCGCGGGGATGGCCCGCCTTGATGGTTCGTTAACCATGATATTTGCCGATCATCCGGCCGAACATGGTAAAAATGCGTTAACGAACAGGATCATTTCCACATCTTACCGGTCAATCTGGCGGTTTTTGGTCGTCCGATCTGTTTCCGTGGGAACGAGGGCCTATGAATATTCAATGGACGGATACGGATCCACAACGGTTGGGCAAATCGTGAAACGGTGGGAAAAATGGAATCGTGGAATGAATATTCTATTCTTCATCCCTTTCTTTGCATAAGGTCGTGAAGATGCCGCAGAGGCAGGAAAGAGACCCGCTTACAATGTCCGAAACGGAAAACAGCACCGCAATTCCGCAGGATTTCGATGGCCTCAAGGCGATCATCCTGGAGCGCAAAGCGCAATTGCCCAAGCGCCTTCGTCAGGTAGCGGCCTATGCGCTCGACAATCCGGACGAGATCGCCTTCGGCACGGCGGCCAGCATCGCCACGTCGGCCGATGTGCAGCCATCGACGCTTGTCCGTTTCGCCCAGCATTTCGGTTTCGAGGGCTTTTCCAGCCTGCAGCAGATTTTCCGGGCCCGCCTGCGCGAACGCACGCCGGGGTATGACGAGCGGCTCAAGGCGCTGAGCGGTAACGACCACAGCAAGCTGGAGAGCGGCTCGATCTTCAACGGCTTCGTGGCTGCCGCCCATCGCTCGCTCGACAATATCGCCACCTCTGTCGAACCGGAAGCCTTCGAGCGCGCCGTCAATATCCTTGCCGATGCCGAGACGATCTATCTGGTTGCCAAGCGCCGTTCCTATCCGATCTCCGGCTACATGGCCTATGCCTTCGGCAAGTTGAAGGTGAAATATCAGATGGTTGGGACCGCCGCCGGGATCGATGACGACATTCTGGCGATGGCAGGGCCGAAGGACGCGGCATTCGCCGTCAGCTTCTCGCCTTATGCGTCAGAAAGCGTCAATCAGGCAAAGCTTCTCGCCAGCCGCAAGGTGCCTGTCGTGTCGTTGACCGATTCGGCATTCTCCCCCTTGGCGGAATCCTCGAAGGTCTGGTTTGAACTTGTCGAGGCCGATCATGCGGGGTTTCGCTCGCTGTCGGCCAGCATGGCCTTCGCCATGGCGCTGACCGTGGCCGTGGCCGAAAAACGGCGACGGGTCAGCGAAGATCGTGTAATAGAATGAAAATTCTATATTGACTAACGTCCGGAATTTATGTTTCATAAAGGCGATACCCCACCAGCCAATAAAAATGTCGGCGCGACGCAAGCGCCCGCCGGGAGGAAGCAGTGAGCCAGACTAACGGGACGCAGGCAGACAAGCCGCTTGACCTCATCACCATCGGCCGGGCTTCGGTCGATCTTTACGGCCAGCAGATCGGAACGCGGCTGGAAGATGTCGCCAGTTTCGCCAAATCCGTCGGCGGCTGCCCGACCAATATTTCCGTCGGAACTGCGCGGCTCGGCCTGAAATCGGCGCTTCTGACCCGTGTCGGCAAGGAGCAGATGGGCCGCTTCATCCGCGAGCAGCTGGAGCGGGAAGGTGTCGAGACCAAGGGCATCGTCACTGACCCGGAGCGTCTGACGGCACTGGCCATCCTCGCCGTCGAAAGTGATCATTCCTTCCCGCTGCTGTTCTACCGCGACAACTGCGCCGACAGTGCGCTTTGCGAAGATGATGTCTCGGAAGACTTCATCCGTTCCGCCCGCGCCATCCTCGTCACCGGCACGCATTTTGCCAAGCCGCATACGGATGCCGCCCAGCGCAAGGCGATCCGCATTGCCAAGGAAAGCGGTGCCAAGGTTGTGTTCGACATCGACTACCGGCCCAACCTCTGGGGCCTTGCCGGACATGACGCAGGCGACAACCGCTATATCGCCTCGGAAAAGGTTTCGGCGCATCTGAAGACGGTTCTGGCCGATTGCGACCTGATCGTCGGCACGGAAGAGGAAGTGCTGATCGCGTCGGGCGACAGCGACCTGCTTGCCGCTTTGAAGACCATCCGGGCCAATTCCAAGGCGACGATCGTCCTGAAGCGCGGCCCGATGGGCTGCATCGTCTATGACGGTCCGATCTCCGATGATCTCGAAGACGGCATCATCGGCAAGGGTTTCCCGATTGAGGTCTACAATGTGCTTGGTGCCGGCGATGCGTTCATGTCCGGTTTCCTGCGCGGCTGGCTGAAGGGCGAGCCGCATGCGACATCGGCCACCTGGGCCAATGCCTGCGGTGCCTTTGCCGTGTCGCGCCTGCTTTGCGCCCCGGAAATCCCGACCTGGACCGAGCTGCAGTTCTTCCTCGAAAACGGCAGCACGGAAAAGGCGCTGCGCAAGGACGAGGCGATCAACCATGTGCACTGGGCAACCACCCGCCGCCGCGACATCCCGCAGCTGATGGCGCTTGCCATCGATCATCGCAGCCAGCTGGAAGATCTGGCCGGGGACAATGCCGAGCTTCTCGCCCGCATTCCGGCCTTCAAGGTTCTCGCCGTTAAGGCCGCCGAGCGCATCGCCAACGGCCGCCCCGGCTTCGGCATGCTGATCGACGACAAGTACGGTCGCGACGCCCTGTTTGCCGTCAACAAGAACTTCTGGATCGGCAAGCCGATCGAGCTTCCGGGTTCGCGGCCGCTGCAGTTTGAATTCAGCCAGGATCTCGGTAGCCGGCTCATCGAATGGCCGATCGATCATTGCATCAAGGTTCTGAGCTTCTACCATCCGGACGACCCGGCCGAGATGAAGGCCACACAGATCGCCAAGCTGCGCTCGGCCTTCGAGGCGGCGCGAAAAGTCGGCCGCGAAATCCTGATCGAGATCATCGCCGGCAAGCATGGCACGCTCGATGACCAAACCATTCCGCGCGCGCTCAACGAAATGTATGATGCCGGCCTGAAGCCCGATTGGTGGAAGCTTGAGCCGCAGGCAAGCCGCGCCGCCTGGGCTGCGATCGACGCCGTCATCGAGAAGCGCGATCCGCTCTGCCGCGGTGTCGTCCTGCTCGGACTGGAAGCGCCCTATGAAGCGCTGAAGGAGGGCTTTGCCGCCGCCCGCACGTCAAAGACCGTCAAGGGTTTTGCCGTCGGCCGGACGATCTTTGCCGAGGCGAGCAAGGCTTGGCTGGCTGGCGAGATGACCGACGAACAGGCGATCGCCGACATGGCGGGCAAATTCGAGGCTCTGGTTAACCTGTGGCTTGGCTTGGCGGAGACGAAAGCGGCTTGATCGATCGGTGCGGCATTCGCGGCTGCACCCCCTCTGTCCCTCCGGGACATCTCCCCCTCAAGGGCGGAGATTGCCATAAGCTTCTGACCGCCCCTTACGGAAATAAGGGAAAAGAATGATCTCCCCCCTTGAGGGGGAGATGTCCCGAAGGGACAGAGGGGGGTAAAACTTTCCTCGAATGACGAAGCGTCTTGAGGCTCAAACGCAGCCTGATAGACATCAGACAATGCGAGGCAATGTCCTCGTTCGAGGAGGAAACGATGAGCCAGAAGACCGTTCGCCTGACCATGGCGCAAGCCGTCGCGCGGTTTCTCACCCAGCAGATGACCGTGATCGACGGCGAGAAGACGCCGATCTTCGGCGGGGTCTTTGCCATTTTCGGCCATGGCAATGTCGCCGGTATCGGCGAGGCGCTGCATGGCATCAAGGACACGCTGCCGACCTATCGCGCCCAGAACGAGCAGGGCATGGCCAATGCGGCGATTGCCTTTGCCAAGGCGAGCTTCCGCCGCCGTTTCATGGCCTGCACCACCTCCATCGGCCCCGGCGCGCTCAACATGGTGACATCGGCAGCGCTCGCCCATGTCAACCGCCTGCCGGTCCTGCTTCTGCCCGGCGATGTCTTCGCCAATCGCCGCCCCGATCCAGTATTGCAGCAGATCGAGGATTTCGGCGACGGCACCATGACGGTCAACGACTGCTTCCGCCCTGTCTCGCGCTATTTCGACCGCATCACCCGCCCGGAACAGATCATCCCGGCGCTGCGCCGCGCCATGCAGGTGCTGACCGATCCCGCCGATTGCGGCCCCGTCACGCTGTCGCTCTGCCAGGATGTGCAGGCGGAGGCCTATGACTATCCGGAAAGTTTTTTCGACGAGAAGGTCTGGACGACCCGCCGCCTGCATCCGGATGCGGACGAACTGGCACATGCTATTAGGGTGCTGAAGGCTGCCAGAAAGCCGGTGATCATTTCCGGCGGCGGCGTGCTTTACTCCGAGGCCAGCAAGACGCTCGCCGCCTTCGCGGAAAGACACGGCATCCCCGTCGTCGAAACCCAGGCCGGAAAGTCGTCGCTGCCGCACAGCCATCCGCTCAACATGGGCTCGGTCGGCGTCACCGGCACATCTGCCTCCAATCAGATGGCCGAGGATGCCGATGTCGTCCTCGCCGTCGGCTCGCGCCTGCAGGATTTCACCACCGGTTCCTGGTCGCTGTTCAAGAACGACGACCTGAAGATCATCGGCCTCAACACCCAGGCCTTCGACGCCGCCAAGCATGAGGCCCTGCCGCTGGTGTCCGACGCCCGCGTCGGTCTCGATGCGCTGAGCGCCGGCCTCGGTTCGCACAAGGTCGATGCCGCCTGGACGAAAAAGGCGACGGATGGCAAGGCCGAATGGCTGAAAGCCGCCGACAAGGCGACCGCAGCGACCAATGCGGCGCTGCCGTCCGACGCCCAGGTGATCGGCGCCGTTCAGCGCGCCCGCAAGGAAAACACCACACTCGTCTGCGCCGCCGGTGGCCTGCCCGGCGAATTGCACAAGCTCTGGCAGGCGGAAACGCCCGGCAGCTATCATATGGAGTATGGCTTCTCGACCATGGGCTACGAAGTGGCCGGCGGTCTCGGCGTCAAGCTGGCCAGGCCCGACAGCGACGTGATCGTCATGGTCGGTGACGGCAGCTACATGATGCTGAATGCCGAGATCGCCTCGTCGATCATGCTCGGCGCCAAGATCACCATCGTGCTGCTCGACAATGCCGGTTACGGCTGCATCAACCGGCTGCAGATGGCAACCGGTGGCGCCAACTTCAACAACCTTTTGCGCGACACCCACCACGTCACGCTGCCGGCCATCGATTTCGCCGGTCATGCCGCCGCCATGGGGGCGCTCACCCGCAAGGTCGCCTCGATCAGCGAGCTGGAAATCGCACTGAAGGAAACCGCTGGCGAAAACCGCACCACCGTCATCGTCATCGATACCGATCCGCTGATCACCACGGACGAGGGCGGCAACTGGTGGGATGTGGCTGTACCGGAAGTCTCCGCCCGGCCGGAGGTCAACGAGGCCCGCAAGGGCTACGAAAAGGCGCTCGCTTCCCAGCGTATCGGTTAATCACAAACTCCGTCATCGTCGGGCTTGA
>Ga0307515_10009920_pt1 | contig 18338 bp, 14 predicted proteins | sample 17_EM_MG_FD_194513 | JGI IMG/M metagenome (GOLD analysis project Ga0307515, IMG submission 194513) | Populus trichocarpa ectomycorrhiza microbial communities from riparian zone in the Pacific Northwest, United States - 17_EM | ecosystem: Host-associated > Plants > Roots > Unclassified | place...
GGTAGCCACCTCATTTTTTACCCTTCCTTACATCCTCCCTACCTAGGAAGACACCAGAACGACAGCCAGCAGACGACCGTCGCCGGAGCTAGACGACCGTCAGAGCCAGACGACCGTCGTCAGAGCTGGACGACCGTCGCCGGAGCCAGATGACCGTCGCCAGAGCTAGACGACCGTCGTCATCGCCACACGACCGTCGCCAGAGCCACACGATAACCGTTCGAACGACCAGCCAGCGAACACGATAAACGATTCGATCGATTGATCGAATCAAGGTGATATAGACAGGTAGGCACAGACAGGTAGGCACAGATAGGTAGGCATAGACGGGTAGGTATAGACAGATAGACAGATAGACAGACAGATAGGTAGGCAGGCAGGCAGGCAGGCAGGCAGGCAGGCAGGCAGGTAGGTAGGTCGGTAGGTAGGCAGGTAGGTAGGTCGGTAGGTAGGCAGGTAGAAGAGAACCGTCGCTGTATTATATTAAATTATCTAAAATAATATAATTTATTTTGCACCAACTGCGTAGGAAGAGTAATACTTATTTATTGCTTAAATTAAGTAAGATATATAGAATGCGCGAAAAGGGCATTATATACAGAATGTGCGAGGAGGGCATTATATATAGAATGTGCGAGGAGGGCATTATATATAGAATGTGTGAGGAGGGCATTATGTACAGAATGTGTAAGGAGGGCATTATGTACAGAATGCGCAAGGAGGGCATTATATCTTAATTGCGCATTAAGTGCAAAATGTATAATTAGCTGCACTGCATTATTAAATACAGTAGTATACCGCACTGCATTATTAAATATAGCAGTATGCCGCACTGCATTGTTGAACATAGCAGTATACCGCATTATATTGTTAAATATAGTAGTACGCAGCAGTATGCCGCACTGCATTATTAAATACAGCAGTATGCCGCACTGCATTGTTAAATGCAGCAGTATGCCGCACCTTAGTTGATACTATACGCTACACGTTATAGTGCGCGGAATGCGCATTTGGCCGCCAAATGCTGCCAAATGCTGTAAAAATGCTGGTAAATTTTTTCCTGACGAAAATACCTTTAATAGATATTACTATAAAACAGATAACTCGCCCCTTTACGCCGCTGCACTTATTCTTTATTTAGCCCGTTATATAAGATATATTAAATAGGTTTAAAAGAAGGAGTGGCGTAAGCCTACACTTAATAGCGTTAAAGAGCTTTAGGAAAGATATTAAAATAGGAGTTTTATACCTAGAAGTATGTTATTATACAAAAAGCTAACTCTAGCTTAAGACCTTAATAAGTTTAATAGGATTGCTGAGGATCTTAATAGTATAATATTTTAACTAAAAAGTTAAGATAAGTATAAGGACTTTATCTTTAAGATGCCGTATAAGATTTTATTAACTATACTTTAGTAGTGGTCTTAAAAACAGTAACGAAAGCGCTAGCTATAGCTCTTACTTATAGCAATTAAAATTCTCTTAATTCTAGTAATAAGCGATAAGCTAGAAAGAGTCTTTTTAGGAGGACGTTGTATGGTATTATAGGAGAGAATATAAATAGATCCTGAAACTCTTAAGAAAATAAAGTATTTAAAGAATTAGTATTAGAGAAGAACTATAAGAGAAATAGGTGATTTTTCTTTAAGTATTTAGCTATTATATAGTTAGGGGGGGGAAGGTAGATACCTACTTATTCCTACTGTAATATCCGCAATATCTGCAATATCCGAAATATCCGCAATATCTGCAATATCTGCAATATCCGTAATATCTGCAATATCCGCAATATCCGCAATATCTGCAATATCCGCAATATCCGTAATATCTGCAATATCCGCAATATCCGCAATATCTGCAATATCCGCAATATCTGCAATATCCGCAATATCCGCAATATCTGCAATATCTGCAATATCTGCCAAATTCTGCCAGAACTGAGTCCTATTCTGCCTGGTTGGGGTAGAAAAGCTCCGCACGGGCACTTTTATCCTTATCGATTGCGATATTTTATGCATTTTCTATTGGATAAAGGATATTTTATGCTCGCTTATTCGCATTATCCAAAACAACCCTGCGCGTAATGGTAGCGAAGGTTAGAACATAAGCACTTATATTCACTCTATAGATAATGTACTTATTGTAGTGGCTTCTGATGAACTGAATGATATTGGAATGAATGAATGTGTCTATTGAAATCTAACTACGACGAATATAGGCCTTAATATAGGCCTATATCTTCGGAAGTCCGAAGTAGTTGCTATGGACACCGACCAAAAAGGGAACAAAGGGAGTCTGCCTATGTAAGCAGGAAACGCGTGTGGATGACTCTTCCAGAACCCTCGTCAGCTTCCTACGATGCAGACTTTTGACAACTCCCCGAGTACATCTTTTGCTTCTTCATAGTATCGAACTCGGATACTCGTCATAATAAGAAAGCCCGTCTTGCAAAGTCCGGAAACGAGTCTCCGGGAAGTATTTCTCTCTGTGGGCTTGAATCTTGTCCGGGGGGTTTGCGCATGCCTGGCTGATGGACAACAAGTAAAAGTCGGCCAGCACCAGCGTGTTCTCGTCTTTAGCTGTCTTCACCATCTCTACAACAGCATGTAGCGACAGATGTTGTATCCAGATATGAGGACGGTACTTCTGTTGAATGAGCTTTACTGTGTCGTTCCAGCAACTGCGCTCTCCTGACATGAATGTATAAGACTCCCATGAGCCCGGTGGGGCTTTTACTAATGATGCCAGCCCTCGAACAACATCCCGTGCCCATGTGAAATCTACGGGCTCATTTCCTGTCCCTGGGATCACAATTCTGTCCTCTCCCCAGTTTACAGGGTGGAACTCGCCAATGTCTTTGATGTGCCTATTCTCAGCAGGCACAAAATAGTCTGTTAACCAGCCAATACAGACCAAGGTCCACTCGAGATCCTTCTGGCTCCGTAGCATCTCACGTATGGGCTCGTGCGGGCCATAGTAAAAGCCAGGCTGGTCCGGATACGCCTCAATATTTGCCGCAAACTCCGCGGGAATGAAGCGTTTGCACTTCGGACTCTCCTGGCAGGCCAATATGAGATTGCGGTGGACATCCGTATAGGCTGAGGACATGTCTGAAACCGTCGATATCAGGACTTCGCAATCGGCTAGCAGAGTCCTAAGAGATGGCAGGGTATAATCCGTAATAGCCTGAGCAACTCCCTGGTCCTCCAGTTGGGGTTTGTATCTCCGTGTGAGAATGACTAATTCGTGGCCGGCTTTTACAAATTCTTCACAAATGTAGCGCGTTAAGTCGCCGTGACCAGCAATCGCCACACGCATCGTGGTCGGAACGATGGAAGGGATGATAACGGTCCAGGTACACAATGCGTCAAGATGCAAAGTGTCACGGTTGCCATGGCCGCCTCGCCACCAGCTGCCAAGCCTCCTTGCCCCGGGCCACCCGCGAGCTCCCGCTCGAGGACTTCGTCTCTAAGAACTACCACTTAGAACTCGTACACGATTCTGTTCTCAAATTAAATGACTGCCCCGTCCTCTTACATTATCGTGTACCGTCTTCAAGACACCAACGGTACCGCGGGGAGCCCCAGGCGCATGAGCGGACCTTAGTCACAATCACCATTGGTGAACCACAGGCGCGCGAAAACACCACATTCGCCGCACCCCAAGTTTTTATCTGAGTCGTTTCCTACACGGAGTCCCTATATGACATGGTGAGACCCACAAGCACTTCTAGCGTGCAATAGCGGCACAAGGGAGAACCGTGTCAACCGCTATTCCCCGGACATAGACACAGTCCACACAGTTTTACAGTCAACAAGAAACACAAACTTTCAAGCTGAGTATGATCAGGCAGAAACTGGAGTCGCTGAACACATCCACCCCTCCCGGGACCAAAGGTCCCCTTCGCAACCGCCGTATTACTTTTGCAGACTACATAGAAGACGAAGATGAGGCTGCTGATGCGTCAGAACTTCAATTCCTATCGCTTCAACAGTTCGTCAACCTCTTCAGCGATCCCAACGAGCGGGAAAACATCTACCAAGCCGTATATAACGTCATGCCATTGCTAGACAAGCGACTAAGAAGCTGCAAGCCATCGAGAAAGCCAATTCCATCAACCGCGATCAAGCTGAAAGAGCTGGATTAGCGAAAGAAGATCTTCGGGAGGAATATGGCAACGCAGTAGATGCTCTGCCGGCGATGGAAGGAGATCCTGGGGACTTGGCGCAACATAAAGCGGACCACGACTACTACAGAAACGAGCTGCGTAAACCCAAGGCAGATGTAGAGACATTGTACCCAGACCTCAACCCTCTCTCCCCGCCAACGCGCAAACCTCCTTCGATCCTACGCCGTAGTAGGGATGGCGGCTTCCGAACTGTGTTGCATAGTGCGTACTTTCGGGATCCCCATTCAGGCTCCCTCTCTACCACCGGTGGAGATCATTTTGATGCAGTGCTTTGCTTGAGTGCCCAGCCTGCTCTGAAAAAGGCTTCGATATTAGTTGGTTGAACTTCAGGGAAAAGCTCAGCAAGGTTCTTTCCGGGTAAGACGTGCGCCTTGCTCAACATCGAAAGCATGATCTGGTGCTCGACCTGGCGAAGGAATTCGCCACTGGCTGGATCGCTCATTATGGCTTGATTAGACGGCAAAGGTGTTATTCGACCCTTGCGAATTGCTTCTTCTGGCTCATAAGTGACTTGGAAACCTTTCCCTATGACCAACATTAGAAATTTGATATGCGTTCCTTGGCCATTGGGCTATATACCTGTGACCTTCCTGATGAGGGAGTCGAGATCTTTTACTTGGAGCTTGTTAGACGCGATGAGTGACTCGCGTGGCCACTCCTTGGCCGGAAGGCCGACTAAGCGCTCGATGTATGCCGCGACGTCCGTTGAGTGCGTAAGAATAAGTGGATATGAACCGTCACCAGGGAAGACACACTGTTCATGGTCTATGTCAACAAATGCCCAGAATGGAGCAATGTATGTCTTCTTAGGGTTATGGGGCATCGTGAGATGATCGAGGAAGATCCCGGCTCTGATAAGCGTCCAAGTCAGCTGCGGGTGGCGCAATAGTTCTTCTTCAGCCTCAAGTTGGAAGTTGGTAAACAGGTCAGAGCCACTATGCAAGAGAAGTTAGCATTATGGCCTCGAATGAATAGTTCAAGAGGTCTTGCGGAATCGCGGCATGGAAATCAATGTAGTACTCAGTGGGAATGAATCTGGTCACGGTCCTTGATTGAGCGGCGGCTCGGATCAGGTTGATCTGCGACTGTGCAGAGCCTTCATCGACTAGAACCAAGCATGATACAACAACGTCAACCTTGTTCTCTTGAAGAACATGCTTAATTTGGTCTACGTTGTCGTAATCCAAGGCAAAACGTCTGAACGCGTTGGTTGCGGTGGCATCCGCTGCCTGGATAGTGTGAGTTGGATAGGGTTGAACGTAAACTACAGCGTTAGGCGAGCTTACTGTCCTTGATAAGACGATGGCATTGTGCTCCCCTGACACGGCAATAGCGTCCAGAACAGTGCGACCGACACCACCAGTGCCACCAGCAATGGCGACGACAACCATCGTATGAGCGAGGAAATAGGTACTTGAGTGTGGATGGATGATTTCCAGAGCTCGACGCCTTGATAAGGCCTAGATCGAGCCATAGGTGGGGACATCAAGAGGCGCCCTCATACGCAGCGTCAAGCTGGTGTAGCCAAAGCTCCGGTGAGTGTGGCGTCCCTCGGTCCGGCAGGATACAGTAGCGCCAGCGTGCGGAGGCCGCTCAGTGGCCGATGGCAGTGGCGTGCTAGCCGATCGAAAGCGGGCCATTCATTGAGCAGAGTGAACGAGAGACGGTGTTCCTCGGATGGCATTGGCGCAAGCCCTTTGAAGTCCAGAGATTTCAATGTGGCCCACATTACAGGGATAATTTCACTAAAGAGCGCGATCAGCACGACATCAAGTGCCCAACAAATCGGGTGGCAATTCGGGGTCCGTGCTATGCGTCATATAGTATACAGCATCCCGGCGCATCCCGTGGTTAGCGTGTTTCGTCAACTTTCCCCTAAACAGCAAAATTACCAAAATTTCCCCTACAAAAAGGCCGTGCGGGAGTGGCTGCGCTAACCACCGGAATTGAAGAGATGCTGTACATATGCAAACACCTTCGATACTGGCATTGGAGCGAGGGGCAAGATCCGCATCTCATCGTCGAGGCTAGCGAAGGACTAAGGTAGCCCGAGAAAGGCAGTCACTAAGCTTTGCTAGATTTGATTCGCTCGTACCCCGTACATGCCCGATCATCACAAGAGAACGAGACCGGATTCTCCCGAGTCGCAACACCCAGGTTCTTTCTAAGTAAGCAAGCAGGTACGCTGCTTTATTCACGCAACACAACACGCCTTGCTGCGACAAACAAGGAACCAGCCCACGCGTCGGAATTGATATCAGGACTTGTAAAGATGCCTGCATTTCCTCCACCTATCGACCCGTCGTATGTACCGGCCGCCTCCATTACGAGAATCGCCGCAACGGCCCCAACCAAAGACATGGTCGCCATCCTTGAGCGAGATGGCGCCCTCGTCCTGACTGGTCTCGTTTCAAGTCAAGACATTGCCGCCGTGAACGATGAAATAGAGCCTCACGTCCACAAAGCAAGGGCCGAAACCCATCAAGCGTATGATCTGATCCCCAAACAAACGGTTATGGTTCCTGGTGTAGTCGGAAAATCGCCGACCATGGCCAAGATTGCCGAATTTGGAGTGATCGATGCACTGAGGAGGTCGATCTTGGAGAAAAAGTGCACTGCAACCTGGGAGGACCGGACAGAAGAGTTTACCATTGGCCCTTTGTTGAACAGTAGTCTAACATATCACATCAGCTACGGGGCTCCTCGTCAAAGGTTGCATAGGGACGATATGATCCATGGGATCTACCATTCTGGCGAATACAGCATCTCAAATGAGACCATGCTTGGCTTCATGATTGCTGGATCCCAAACTACTCGCGAGAATGGAGCAACAATGGCCATCCCTGGCTCTCACAAATGGGACCACTCTCGAGTTCCTCGCGCCGATGAAGTGTGCTTCGCGGGTAAGTCAGATTCGGTTCTACATGAGGCTTTGGCACAACATTCTGACGAGGAGAAATTACTGATACGTGATGTTACCTAGAGATGGAACCCGGTTCGGCATTTGTTTTTCTGGGTACGGTCTATCACGGCGCCGGGTATAATTCCGTTGTGGACCAAGTACGCAAGCTGTACGGTCTCTTCTTCGTACCGGGCACACTCCGTACGGAGGAAAATCAATTCTTGGCCATCCCTCGGAGTAAAGTACTTGGAATGAGTGACAACATGCTCTCACTTCTTGGATATAAGACACCAGGAACTTATCTCGGTATTGTTAATAATAGTGATCCAGCAGGGAATCTAAGAGAGATTCTCGAAATGGCAAACTCCTAACGTTGTGCCCCCACACCGCTCATTTTCCATCGGCTGATGAAATCCGCCAGGTTGTCTTTTCTCCTCACGTGAGTCACGTTGGGCATCCACGCCTGCACTAGCGTGTGCCATCTGGCTAGTCGTGGCGCGAGTTCTTCTGATTTCCGCGTGGCTAGCGCGGCATGGTCTGACTATACTCTCGTGGCGGCTTGTGATTGGTGGAGAAACAGCTTGAACTTCGTGACTGCAAACTCTAGTCCCAGGTGTTCCCTGTCAGTAGCGCTGTACCTTGTTTCACGAGCATCTTCTCATAGATAGTAGCGAGGTCCTGGATCTTCATTCTCCAGGTAGAGTCTGAAGCTTTCATCTTTAGCATCTTGCTTCGAGGATTGCATGAGAACTGATTCTCCTCTTGACATAGACTTGTGAGGATGTGAAGCAAGGATTTGATGAGAAAACAGAACCGTGTATGACGCTGTATGAACAGACGGAGGTTTAAAGGTTTTGAAGCGGTTCTCCGGCGGGTGCTGCCGTATGGCTCAAGGCACGAAGGCAGGCGGGAGCAGCCGCGACAGATTCCGCCACGAAAGGCAAGATCGAAGATCTTCCGGAGCTAGCCAGGCATGACGCTGTGTCCAGCCATGAGCCAAAGGCATGTCGATCGCTCCTGTAAGGGGGCAGTGTAAAAGCAAGCTCCGCTGCCCTGCATAATCACGCAAGCCGCTATCGAGGGTCTGCGCAACTCAAACGTGCATGTCACAGTAGTCAGGATGAGCCGTTATACCGCACGGATTATGAGCCAATACGGAAATCGGTTCGAGAAGCACATCACTAAATGATACTCGATGGCGCCTAGAACGCCGCGGCGTCACACTCAGGACTCCGCCGCCACACAGCCGGAATGACAGTCGGCCCGGCCCCTCGATACGCCAAGTGGCGTCGCCCGACTTGTGATAAATAATGGTGCGTCCACGTTTTCGACATGGACGCAGGGGGGTACTCTGGCCGCAGTGTCCTATAGAGCCTTAATTGACGTCGATTCGCCATGCATCATGTTACACCGACCCGGGACAGAACCCACCTTACCTTCATTGGCGGCGGGACTATGGCATGTGCCATTTTAGACGGCCTTGCGGAGTTTGCATCGACAGCGTTTGGGCCTGGCCAAAAACCGGAGTACTCTTTCAGCATCACTGCGCGCCGGCAGGAGCGAGCAGTACAACTTTCAGAGCGATATCCTGGAGCATATGTCGCTGACAACAACGACGACGAAAAGCTTTGGCTGTTTACCAAAGACGACAAGCCGGCAGCTCATATCATTCTGATCTGCACGAAACCGCAGTCAACGTTCGATGTATGTGAGAGCATCCGTCTTGCGCACGAAAAAGCGCCGATGCCATGCAACTTGCCGACTGTGGTCACAATGTCTCCTGGCATCACGATTTCGAAGCTTGAAAGCTGGCTGAGCCCACAGAACCATTCAAAGCGTTTCACAGTGGTCAGGACAATGCCAAATACGCCAGTGTCCATACGCCAGGGCGCCACCGCGTTGATTGCAAGTCGGCACGCAACAACCGCCGAAGTCGATCGTGTAATCGCACTGTTTCGCGTCTTCTCCCCGTGCGTTGAGACATTACCCGAGGAAAATCTCTTGGACGTGGCTGCGGCGGTCTCAGGGTAATTCTTCTGCCTTCCATCTCTCTGTACAAGAAAGCGGTTGCTAATGTGCGTGCAGTTCTGGACCGGCGTATATCTTCCAATTTTACAAGTTTCTTGTTACGGCTGGAGTCCAGTGGGGACTTCCCGAGAGTCTCGCGCGCTCCCTTGTGATGCAGACTGGTGTTGGCGCTAGTATGCTGGCGATTAATCAACCTGAAGTATCATTGAGTAGCATGATCGGGAATGTATGTGTGCCTGGTGGCAGCACTGAAAAGGGTATAAAAATCCTGGTAGATGTCGGCTTACAGGCGGCTGTAACAAATGCTGTAAGCACTAGTCTTGAAGCTAATCGCGGGATGAGGGGAGGTGAGTAGCTGCCAAAATCTAAAACGGCTTCGAAGATTCCATGAGAGCTTCTTGCTTCCAGGTATTCGTAGCCTGGCATTCCTTTTTGCGATTTTTGCACGCAAGTATCTAGGATATTCTTTTAACCTAGGTGGTTTATATAGGTATACAGCGTAAAGTACTCTTAGGCTAATTGCTCGCCACTATAGTAATACCGTATAACTATATATAGGTAGTTTAGCTTTAGGTGCTAAAGAGCTAGAATAAGCAAAGCCTAATACAGGCTATTATAGGCGGATATTAACTTAATAGATTCTCCTTAACACGACCGAATAAGCTTTACGGTCTTTTAATCACCATAAATTAGAAACAGTTACTCCTTAAATACTTCAAGGTAGGTGTACGCGTTCAGTTAACAGATATACGCGTCGCTCGGTCGATCGTACGGTCGGAAAGAGGTTACTGCCCGGCACGTGCTTCCCCATAGCATAGGCGGCCGTTTAGTAGAGAGAATTAAATAAGAAGAATTGAATAAAAACAAAAAGAAACATGAGGGTGCCTGCGCGGTATAGGGACTAAGCTTCTCGCAACCCAGCTACCACAGGACTTTGGTCCTTGCTTTGTTATAGAAGTGTACATCTCCTTCCTTTGCCTGCGTATAGGGCTCCGTCCACCCGTCCACTATAGGACTTAACCTAGATTATAACAGCCTACGTCTAACTAAGGGATCTTAATATAATGTTACAGCGACTTAGTTAATTAAGGTATAAGCGCCGTAAAGAACGTATGCAAGCCTGTATAATTAGTAGTCTATAGACCCAGATATTAAGATAAGGAGCAGAAGGTGGAAAAGGACACGTCTATATATATATGCCAAGGCTTAAGCGAGCCCCCTGACTAGATCCGTTACAGTGCCGTAACAGGTAGGCTACTAGAGTTAAATAACTATAGGAGCTCTACTGGCGGCAGTTTTATATAACCCTCTTCTCCTCTATTTTGCTTTATAGAGTCTATAGAATAAAAGGTACTTAGGGAGCTGTAGAGCTGCGTAAAGATAGCCTTATTAATCTTAGCAATAGTATTATTCTAAATAGTTAGAATAGCGCGATTGGGGAAGGTATCTAGATTATAATATACTCGCGTAAGTAGATATGGAGGGTATATATACCTATAAAAGGATTCTTAGGACTAGAACTAGGCTATACTAGGTAGAATAGTAACGCTACTAGCTAGGGACGTATTATAGGATAAGCTTCGCACCTAAGCGGTAAACTGCTAGTTTATCTTACCCTGGTAGACACGTATATTTAACTATAGGGAGAGAATATAGAAGGTAGGCTAGAGGAACAACTGCTATAGGCAAGCACTTATAATAGCTATGCGGTTCCCCCATAGGACGATAGGTAGTATTTAAGTAAAGTCGCTGCCTAAGATAGTAGGGAGCCCACTAAAGGTAGAGTTGTTAAAACGGATATCCGTAAGTATACGGTGTACGGCCTTAAAGTAGTAGTGGTACTATATTAGCACCTTATTCTAGATAAGCAAAGAGGTATAGCGTAGAAGCTTGGCTAGATTTAAGCTTTTAGAGATATTATAAGTAGACTTTTTATATAAATTAATAGGTATCCGAAAACGGGAGTAGGTAGTATAGCCGCTGGGTAGTAAAAGGGCCGCGATACTAGAAGAAGCCACGTAAAGAACAATCCTATTACGTAAGCAATAGTAGTAGCAAAGGCAGTAATAGAGAAATGTTTTATTAGTACCTATAGGGCCCTAGAGGAAGAATCGGGCCGTTTGCGGATCTATATCTATAGCGGTAACAACAGTATTAAAGCACACTGCTTGGTCCGTATTTAGCTGCTAGTATAGCTTAATAAACTAGCGTTCTTTCTCTATAGGGTTATATTATAGTAGCTCCGCTACAAGAAGTGGGTTACTTCCCTCTATAATAATAGCCTACTAGTACTAGAACTAGGGCAGGCTATAATCCGTAAGCATTTTTTAGTAATTTGTAAGTATCTAATAGATAAGGTATAGGCCGTAATTAAGATAGGCGTTATTATCCTCGGCGATAGTAGAAGGAGTATTAGGTTAGTAGGCTAGAAAGTAAGGCAGATTATTATAAATAGACTGTTTAAAGCGGTTCTATAAAGCAACTAGCTCTATAATAGGGCTGTAAAGTAAAGTGGTTATAAATAAGGAGCGTAGCTAGGCATTAACAGTAAAAACGGCGGCCTCCGTTAAGCAATTAATCTACTTATAATTATCCTTTAGTAGCTCTAGGGCCATATAGGCGGCCTAGAAGGTTAGATAAACTATACTAGCAATAGTATGGAGGTTTTTAAAGGAGGTAAGGCTAGGAACAGACGTTAGTAGTAGCTGTAAGTAGAACCTCTCGCTTATAATAGGACTATAGTAATATATACAGCCTATTACAGTGCCCTGCTAGCGTAGATACTACTCTTATTACTTTATATAAAAGATATACCGCTTAGGGAAATCTTAATATAGGCAGTTACGGCTATCCTTATGCTTGGCGTTATACTTAAAGAAGGCCGTTAAGGTAAAGTAGGAGAGCTTAAGGCGCTGCTAAATCTCCTTGGCAGACTAATTAGGCTAAAAGTATATAGGCTGCTTGCCTAAAAGGTATACCATAAGCTAGATTATAGGGGGGGACTCGTTATAAATAGGAAACTTAAATAGCCGCTAAATAGCCTTGGAGGGGCCAATATAACAGCCCTATAAATACTGGCTTACCTTATTGCCGTTAGTAAGCCGTAAAGTGATATAGTCGTTCCCCTTATATATATACTTATAGATATACTTAATAGACTATACGGAGGCGTAGACCTTAATAGTTATATAGGTATAATACTTTACGGATAGATATAGGGAGTATGGAATAATTTAGCGGTTGTTTATTTTAAATATAGCTCCTTTTAGTAAGCGGATAAACTATAACTCTAAATTATTATAACGGCGGTATTCTGGATAGCCGTCCTTATATACAATAGTAGTAGGGTTAAAAGGCTTAGGGTACTGCTTTAAGTAGGTTAGCGGAAGGCCTAGCCCTAGCGCAACCATATAGGGAGCTCGCGGATTCTAGGAGCCATAAGGGCCGTAAACTATTATAGACTTTACAATCTTAGTAAGACAACCAGTAGGATTGTCCTTAGGCTGTAAAAGCTCGGCGGATATAAAACGGTTAATAATAGCTAGGTTTAGCAGCCTATTGCGGTTATATAGATATAAGAAAAGTAATAGGTATAAATAGGGCAGGTTCTATTTCTAGTACTTAATAGTTTAGACAGAGCTACGGTACTAGCTAAAGATCTACTTCCGTTTTAGGTTATATAGGAGGTAGGTAAGCTTTATACGGAAGACGCGTATAACCAGATCGGGCCTATCTATAGCGGTTTAGCTAAGTAGTAGCTTGCGGGTAATCTCGTCCTACTTAAGGCTAATAGTAAATGTAATAAATAGGCTTAGATGGCCGTATTTATGGATAATAGCTATTAAATTCTAATAGCACTGGCTAATAAAGCGAGCTCCGCTAAGAAAACTTTATAGAAGGACTCCGCGGTAACCTAGTAATCTAGGGTCTAAATTATAGCGGGTAAGAGTATTTATAACACTATTATATAGTACCGCGCGGAGGGTAGTTTAGTTAGAGCGGATTTAATTAAGCTTATTCTAATTATATAGCGCCTATGCATCTACAATATACTGCTAAAATAGCTAATAGTAGGTAAAAGGGACTAACTTAGAGTGCCTATAGACGTATAGATAGAACCAAAAGTAGGCCCGCTAGGTTAAACGGTCTTACTAGTAGGCTTAATTAGAGTTGCGTAGCTAGAGACCTTAGTACTAGCTAGTATTACCGCGGGGGAAGAGTAGTATATAGTGGAGCGGTATATATACAGCATATATTAAGTTAATACGGTAATATTACGGCTGCTTATTAGGTATATAACGCTCTACAAGCATAATATTATAAAGGGTAGTATTACTATACTCATCTAGTATAATAACGGCCACTTTGTTACTTATTAGGAGATTTTTATAGTAGCAATTAGTACTAGCCTTTAAGATAAGCCGTATTTATGGGTTTAAGATAATCCGTAATAGGGTTATTATAGGCTAAGCCTAAAGCCGTTCCTTTGCGGTTTAATAGAGGGAGATAAAAGAGTTCTATACCTTAGATAGTATAGTAGTAAGGCATTATAGAATAGCTACATCTAGCTAGGTATTAGGATAGGCCTATAGGCGGATATCTATAGTATAACTAGGGTTGTAAAAGTATAGCTAGGTATACCGCGGAGTAATATCAGTAGGAGGCTCTAGCGGGCCCTATAGATAGTAAAGCTTACTATATATCTGGAAGCAATTTGGGCCGCTATAGGCTACGCTATAGTTAGTAACGGTATAGTTTATAGACGTAAAAGCTAATGCTATATTATATAAGCGAAGCTACTCCCTAAACTACCTAGTAGAAGTAGTACTAGACTTTAAAAGATTGCGTAGATATTCTAGCGGAGGCTAAAATAAAGGGAGGGTTATATTGCCGTGCTTATAGTAGGCCTTAAAGTATAGTTTACTAGGCTGCGATATACTAACACGTTTATTAATCCAATGTAAGGTAGCGCAGAAGTTATAGGTAATGTCCATAAAACCGAGATTTAGCTACTCCGTAATATGGCAGACTGTAATAATAGGGCCACGATCTAGCTGCTCGGCGATAGGGCGGATAATAGTAGGTCACGGCTAGATTAATATAGGTGGTCGCGGCTGGATTAATACGGGCGGTATAAGGGGAGAAGCAGCGGCGGAAGCAGCGGCGGAAGTAGTAGTACCTATATTTTGGGGTATAGGCTGCGGAAGGCCCGCTAAAGGTCGTCGTCGGGACCGTTTCTTTCTTTTCTCCTATATATAAAGTTAGAAAGACGGTAAATAAAAAAAGGATAAAAAGGATTAACCTTATAAGATTTATAGGTCTTATACGGAGCTCTTTAGCGGTTATTTAGTATAAAGTCAGCGGAAGGGCGATACCCCTTATAGGTAGTATAGAATGTATAATTAGAAGGCATTTAGGTAATAGGTAGAGTAGTAACTGAGGTAGAAGATATAAGGGGTAGGGTAGGATTTAAGGTTGGGGTTTTTTGATAGGGTAACACGTGGGTAGCACGTCCCCTATTAGGTGACTGGACCAAATTTTAACCAATACTTCTCTTAGGTTAGACCCAAATTCAGTACAACGTAAATTGCCCTTTTTAATAGGGTAAATAAACACCCTTCTATACTATATCTGTTTATTAAGTTATTTCTAAATATTATATTACTTGCCTTTATAAAGGCTTAACTCCCTACTAAATTTTATCCTAAGTATTTAATTATAAAAGTCCTTATCTAATATAGATAGGTAATTATTTAATAAGCTGCGGCATTATATAGAGGTAAGGGATTTTATGGAAATTCTAATAGCTTACTTAAAGCTTTAGCTGTATTAGGCCTTATAATATAGGTTATATAAAGTAGTAATCCTATTATTCTCTAGTAAATATAGGTGTTTTAATTTAAAGCCTTTTTTAGGTTGAGTAGAAGCTTATTAGTGCCTATAGGTATACTAACGAAGTGTATATTAAATAAATAAAATATATTGTCTATTTTTTTAATATAGAAGTCTTAATAGAGCTATAGCTTCTTTTAACTTCTACTTTTTATAACTTAAAGTTCTAAAAACCAAGACAGTTTATTTAGGTTCTTTATTTTATTTTATTTTATAATTATATCCTTAAAACTTAAAAGCTTTAATTAAATTTTCTCTGTATATATAGTACGGATATTATCTATATAAAAGAATATAATTAGCCCACTGTTATAGTAGAGGTATAATTCCCTACTAACTAGCTTTAGTCCTAATTTAGTTAGTATTTTACTAAAGTTAATATATTAAAGAAGCGGCGATTGTTAAAGTCTATAGAGATCTCTATATAGTAGTAGATATTTACTTTAATAGTAAATCTATTTAGATTCTTAATATAAATTATCTTGTTAATTAAGCTGTTTATCCCTTAACCCATTAATAATCTTTTTATTTCGCTAAGGCGTTCTAAAATCGTCTATATACGTAATTAAACCCCATTTATCTTAAAGATCGCGGCCTTATATCTTAGTTTAGCTACGGCCTTATAGGCGGGCTAATATTTCTACATTATTAGCTTATTTAGCGTAACTATATTAGCTAGCGAGCTTTCTACCCGCGTAGGGAACCTCTAGTACTCCTTGCAGCTAAAGAGGGGGTTCTTTTATAGGGGGTAGAGCGGGAACTGCTTATATAGGATTACTAAGTCCTATAATAGGATTACCCTAAGCGCGTAGAGGAGGCGTAGAAATCCTAAGCCTATAAGGTTAAGCCGTATAACCTTATTATCAGCCCTACCTAGGTAGTAGGCCTCTATACGTTTTAGCTAGATATTAGTCTTAGGCTATATCTTCAAATAGAGGGCTTTCTCTAGCACCTCCTGTGCGTAGAAGAAAAAGTAGCCCTTTTCTTCCTTTAGAAAGCTAGTAATTAACCGTATAAATATACGAGGTAAGTAGCTAAGGTAGGCTCCTATTATCGCGTCTATATTCTAGCGTCTAGCCTATTTAATTTAGGTCTCCTTAATGCCGCTAAGCTTAGTATACCAGACGCTCTACTTATAGGCGCTATAGGTCTTCTCCTTTAAGTAAATTCCTACCCCCTAGAATATCTTTTTATTCTATTTAAACTGCGTATAATAGTTTAGCGGCTATTATGGTACTTTAATACTACTAGGGAAGACGTATAGGTTATAGTAGTTCTCCAGCTGCTAAAAGGATGGGAAGCTCTTAGCGCCGTTTTTACCCTAGCGGTTAAAGAAGTAAAAGGCTATTATAGAGAGGGGGTAAAGAATAGGGTTAGCGTTCTGTATATAGCCTATATACTTAACCTTGCTATACTAATTCTACTTCCCTTATATTATTAATATAATTATATACGGCGCTAACTTATCTAGTTTAGGCCCTTTGTTCTCTAATTTAATAAGAATAAGGTTAGTAAGCTAAATATCTTATCTACTTTTACTATAGGTAATAGTAGTATAGCCTAAGGAACGGGTTAGAAAACGGCAGCTATATAGACTAGGTAGGGTATATACAAACCTAATAAATGCTTAGCTGCAGTTTAAAGGTAAAACTTAACTAAACCTAGTATCTTAGAGCCCGTCTTCTAGCACTAAGTAATTGCCTTTTTAAGCCCTTTAATGTTATAGCCGCTAGTAATTATAAATAGGCCTTAATTAATAAAGTTAACGCGTTAAATCTAGTCCTTGTTATAGTGGATGCTATCTAGTACTACTAAGAGCTTCGCCCCCTATAGTGGCTATAAGGTTTTACCTTCTAACTACTATATATAAAGCTCGGTAATAGTAGAGACGTAGCTATTTATAACTAAGTATTAAACTATCTTATTAAATAGGGCGTCTAAGGCCTCCTCCGTCAGGAAAAAATTTACCAGCATTTTTATAGCATTTGGCAGCATTTGGCGGCCAAATGCGCATTCCGCGCACTATAACGTGTAGCGTATAGTATCAACTAAGGTGCGGCATACTGCTGCATTTAACAATGCAGTGCGGTATACTGCTGCATACTATTACATTTAACAATATAGTGCGGTATACTGCTATATTTAATAATATAGTGCGGTATACTACTATATTTAATAATACAGTGCAGCTAATTACGCATTTTACACTTAATGCGCAATTAATATATAATGCCCTCCTCGCGCATTTTGTATATAATGCCCTCCTTACACATTCTATATATAATACTCTTCTCGCGCATTCTATATATCTTACTTACTTTAAGCAATAAATAAGTATTACTCTTCCTATATAGTTAGTGTAAAATAAATTATATTATTTTAGATAATTTAATATAATATAGCGACGGTTTTCTTTTACCTGCCTACTTACTAACCTACCTACCTACCTACCTGCCTGCCTACCTACCTACCTGCCTACCCGTCCGCCTGTTTATCTATTTATCTATCTATCTATCTATCTATCTATCTATCTGTCTATCTATCTGTCTATCTATCTATCTATTATACCTACCTATCTATACCTACCTATCTATGCCTACCCGTCTATGTTACCTTAATTTAATTAATTAATCGAATCGTTTATAGTGTTCGCTGGCTAGTTGTTTAAACGGTTGTCTAGCTCTAGCAACGGTTGTCTAGCTTTAGCGACGGTTATATGGCTCCGGCGACGGTCGTCTAGCTCTAACAACGGTCGTCTACAGCTTTGTTGACGGCCAGCTTCCACCCCCCCCGAGATTTTAAATTCGGCACGCGCCCAATCTCGCCTGATTGCCACCAACTGTACATAGCAATCGTAGCGAACGCCCATGCTTGGCTGTAAGAACTTCAAGCTGTCCACGCTCCACAGTATCGTCATCTTTGTTAAATATCGTGAGGTTTCCACCTGTACGATAATACCAAATTTGAGCGCTGTATTCGCGTTTTAGCAGCTGTTGTAAGTCCACAACATAGGCATAGGCGTAGGTGTAGGCGGGGGGGAAGGAAGAAACTTCAACAAGTCGTTGAAAGGGAGGAGTCGTGTCGTTTCTCCAGACAACCAAAATGGCCCTTGCGTACAGCCATAGGCGTTCGCTACAATTACTATGTGCGGTTGGTGGCGATCAAGCGAAATTAAATGGCATACGAAAATCGCAGCTCGCCTGGGGGGGGGGGTGGAAGCTGGCCGTCAACAAAGCTGTACAGCTCTGTGCACGACCAGCTTCACCCCCCCTCTGGCGAAATGCAATTCGGCTCGCGTATTTAAGTTCGCTTGATTTCCATAGGCAA
>Ga0307515_10009921_pt1 | contig 18336 bp, 18 predicted proteins | sample 17_EM_MG_FD_194513 | JGI IMG/M metagenome (GOLD analysis project Ga0307515, IMG submission 194513) | Populus trichocarpa ectomycorrhiza microbial communities from riparian zone in the Pacific Northwest, United States - 17_EM | ecosystem: Host-associated > Plants > Roots > Unclassified | place...
GATCCGGAGACAATGTGCCGCCCGTCGGGAGAGTATGCAACAGAATGCACACCGCTATTATGCCCTATAAGACCCTCGCCAACCGAAGCGCCAGTCTCGGCATCCCAGATTCGAATGGTGCGGTCGGCGGATCCGGAGACGATGCGCCGCCCATCAGGGGAGTAAGCTACGGACCACACCCGCTCAGTGTGCCCCTCGAGAGGATTTCCGACTGAAGTGCCAGTCTTGGCATCCCAGATTCGAATGGTGCAGTCGTCGGATCCGGAGATGATGTGCTGCCTATCGGGAGAGTATGTGACAGAGGTCACACTCCTATTATGCTCTATAAGGTGCTCGCCAACCGAAGCACCACTCTCAGTATCCCAGATTCGAATGGTGTAGTCGGAGGATCCGGAGACGATGCGCCGCCCATCTGGGGAGTAAGCAACGGAGCACACCCGGTTAGTGTGCCCATCGAGAGGTTTTCCGACTGAAGCGCCAGTCTCAGCATCCCAGATTCGAATGGCGCGGTCGTCGGATCCGGAGATGATGTACTGCCCATCGGGAGAGTATGTGACAGAATTCACACCGCCATTATGCCCTATAAGGTGCTCGCCAACCGAAGCACCAGTTTCGGCATCCCAGATTCGAATGGTGCGGTCGTCGGATCCGGAGACGATGCGCCGCCCATCAGGGGAGTAAGCTACGGACCACACCCGCTCAGTGTGCCCCTCGAGAGGATTTCCGACTGAAGTGCCAGTCTTGGCATCCCAGATTCGAATAGCGCGGTCGTCGGATCCGGAGATGATGTGCTGCCCATTGGGAGAGTATGCAACAGACTTCACACCGCCATTATGCCCTATAAGATGCTCGCCAACCGAAGCACCAGTTTCGGCATCCCAGATTCGAATGGTGCGGTCGGAGGATCCAGAGACGATGCGCCGCCCGTCAGGAGAGTAAGCAACGGACCACACCCAGTCATTGTGCCCCTCGAGAGGATTTCCGATTGAAGCACCAGTCTCAGCATCCCAGATTCGAATGGTGCAGTCGTCGGATCCGGAGATGATGTGCTGCCCATCGGGAGAGTATGCAACAGAATTCACCTCCCCACTATGCCCTGTAAGATGCTCGCCAACCACAGCACCAGATTCTGCATCCCAGATTCGAATAGTGCCGTCGCCGGCTCCAGTGACAACGCGGGTCCCATCCGAGGAATAGCCCGCACTATATATGGTCCCCTTATGTCCAGCCCACTTCAATGGCGGTGCTGGCCATGACGACAGGTTCCCCACTCGTACCTTGATAGCACTAGTGAATTCTCTGCAAAATGTCCTCGATAAAGGGGATTGTGAGGGCAAGAATGGTTGCGTCGAAATATAGACGTGTGGAGCGCTGATGGAGATGGGGGTGTGAAAAGTGATCAGGAAATGACGAATATCCTGAATTCTCTCAAGAAGCGTTGAATCTACGTCCTACAGCCAATTCGAATCAGCTTGGAATGCAAACTGAAGCAAGTTAGGATGTACTCACCCTGACCCAGGATAGCAACCTTCGAAGGATTTGAGCGCCAATTGGGACCATCCCCATAATGCTCAACACTTCCACCCAAAATAATGGGAACAATTCCCCAAAGAACTTCTTCAAGCCTCCCAACACCAATAAGCGCTCATCGCGGGTAGCTGAAGAGCAAAGATGGTCCGACCAGTGGAGACAGCTATACTGCAAGGGGTCGGAAACGTTCTGTTTCACTCGGGATGGGAGGTCTCTAATGTCTGCATTGGCGAGCCGGGAATCTTCGAGATTGCAGATATTGAAACGGAGCCCTTTTACCATCGTCTCGAGGCAGGCGATACTCTGCTGCGCGTGCGCCTCTCGCAGGTTAACTTGGTACTCGCAGCGATCGCTGAGAAAGAAATCGGAAATTGACAAATGTCGGACACGAATTGCTCCATTGGCCCCTTGGTCTCGATATAGCAAAGAGCTAAGGGCATCCACCCACTTTTCGACTGCACTGAGTTTCACTCCCGTCAGCATTGCAATCGGCTCTTCGCACAGTGGGCGGTATTGAGCTGTTGTGATCACTGCAATCATTCGCCAAAATCCACCACTCTTGCTGTGCGCTTTCAGGATACTCGAATAGAGTCCGTATAGAGATTCCAGGCCAGTACCGGTTGACCCTTGCAAGGCTTCCTTCAAGGACTCTTCAGCGTCCTCACTCTCCTCAAGTGCGAGAATGAGAGTCTTGATGAAGATGAAAAGGCCGTTCGCACGAGAGATAAGCTCGTTGAAGTCCGACTCTTCTGGCCAAGCAGTGCGGATACAGCAATGCGAGGCCACCAAGGCGAACTGGCGTCGGGCGAAGGTTCGCAAATCATCACTGGCTTCCTGATCGGCAGCCAGATCAAAGGGTGAATACGATGAGCTGGTGAGACTACGAAAGAAGCGTTCGATATCGACTTCGGGTCTGCTGGTGATGATAATCTTGAGCCACGGAGCTAGTGCGGCTGCGTCGGTCAGGGCCTTTAGGACATCTTGGCGATTTTTGTGGTTGCCACACTCGTCAAGTGCGTCGATGACAAAGGCGAGTGTGTGCTCCGGGGGGTGAGGAAGAGAGCGGAGTAATTCAAGGAGGAGAGAGCCCTCCATCGACTCTGGAGTAAGGTGTGGGTCGTCTCGAAGGTGTTTTGCTACAATGGTACGAAAAGCGGGGAAGGTTATGGCGAGTTTGTGTATGAAAGTCGGGAGGATGTTTATGGGCTCGCTCAGTTTGGGGTCGTCCCTCCTGCAGAAAAAGGCCCCGGCAAGGTAGTTTCGCTTGTGAAGGTCTGCACAGATCGAATTGGCTAACGACGTTTTTCCGATTCCGGGTGAACCGAAGATCCAGTACGTATTCCTCTGGGGAGCATTCTCTTGACCCGGTTTATTGGCTACCCATTCCACGATTTGATTGAGGAGAGATTGGCGGGTGCCGTCCATACAGCACGACGTCTTGTTATAGCCAGTGCTAGTAGGTTTAAGCCGATCCTTAAGCCAGAGGTCCTGCTGGACTAATTCTATACGAACAGTTGAGAATATACTATCATCAGATTGAGGTCAATGCTTACTCGACTCCTTAGCTAGGCGGAGGGTCTCGACATCCATTGCACGGTCGAAATCTTCAATGACCTTGGTCAACTCTTTGCTCATTTCTTCGATCCGATGCGGGTGGGCTAGCCCACTCATCGTCCTCTCTGCGATCATCAGCATTGTGGGATTCAAAAAGGCCGACTGCTCACCGAAACGCCCACGTTTGACATAGTCGCATGAACACACTGCGACCTTTTCCATGACTTTGAACAATTTTGAGATTGTCTTCTTCAAGATTTCTGTCTCTTCATCGCTGATCTCGTCTGCGATCTTGTCCGCAAAAAACAAAATGCGCTCTAACCGATCCAACAGGTCTAATGGCATCTGGTCATACTTGTTCTGTTCCTGCAAAAGCTAGAACAGTCGGGCGTCACCTCTGCTTCTGACGCGGAGGAGCTGGAACAAACCTCAAACGTGACTTTGACAACACTGAATGCAACCTTTGCGGTCCCATTCAACTATAACGCGTCAATGTCTTGATAGTTTCGAGATGGGAAAACTGAGGACTGACCTCCGAGAATGCAACTCCGAATTTGACACCCTTCTCCAAAGCCTTCTCCGTCGATTCTGTCATCAGTGGGGAGTAGTTGCCTAACAATCTTTCGAGTTCAATGAGCGAGGAGCGTAGAGAACCCGTCTATGCGAACAGTATAAGCAGCGTGCGGTGGACAATTGTCAGAAGACGAACGGTGGGTTCTGCGGAGAAGTGTAATTCCAGAGGGTGACTATGCTTTCCAGCAACAATGTCCACTGCGCCCTCTCAGTCAGTAATGAAAGGACTGGCTTGTGATTCCAACTGACCCCGTACTAGAAACTGGTGGGCCGTGGTGTTCCAATAATCCTTGAAGAGTGCTTGAAAGTCGATCTCTTCGCTACCATGCTCCTGCTTCCCCCATTTGAGCAGGCCGCTCTTCACTTGAATCTCAACGCGCATCTGGGATGTCGGAGATGCATCTCTACATATGCAGAGACTTTAGCAAGTTCACGTATGAAAGAATCAAGGGGCATACAGGGGCTTCGTTGGTTCCCACGTCCGGTCGTTTATCCTCTGTAATTCTCTCTCCCTATTGTTGACTAACAACCTGAGGGTATACTTCAGCTTTGGAATGGCTTGGAGTGTAATTTCTGTATGATGGTTGAGATCAGCGATATGCGCCGGAATTGAAGTGATACGCCGCGTACGATCTAGATAGAGGCTGGGAGTATATATGATCAGCGATCTGGCGCGCGATGCGTCGAGGGTGCTCACAGGTTCTCTTTCTTTGCTTGTGAAGTCGCCATGTTGATCAGAGTTGTGGAGACTTGGGCGTGCAGCAGCAACGTGGGATCGTATTTGTCCGGCTGGTGACAGATGACAGCTGCCAAACGAATTTCGTTCCCTCCAGCGTCTTAGCACAAATGGCTTCAGAGGACCGAGTGGTATGTCCCCTTCCTCCTCCTCGAGGTTGCATATTCAAATAAGTACCATTTTTTTCAGTTTATTAGATGAGGGGAGCCACATCCGCCGCTGCCGCTCTAGTTTTGATAAGACTCCAAGCTCGAGATACGACGGTTCAAGACTCAGCTCGTCTCCTTGAAGAGTTTGCAGCCTCCCAAAATCAATGATTGTAGATAGAGCTCGAAACATGGCTCCACTTCGTTGCGTCTCGTCGCTTTTTTCTTCAAGCCTGAAAATCTGGAAATCTAGAATTTGTTCGGCGGCCCTGCTTCTCCCTTCGGGTTCATAATTCAGCTTACAGTTTACTCGCCAACTTATCCAGATGCCCTGTCCGGCCTGACACTGGGTATAGCCCGCGAATGTAGCGAGGTCTCCGCTCGCTCGCTCGTCGACACACCTCGTTCGACGTCTCTGCGCGCCCTTCCTGAGCTGAGTTCTTTACCATTGAACCCAGCTGCAGCACGCCAGCACGCTCACCTCGTGCCTCGCTGATTCCAGAACCCTCCCAGTCTGCCGAGCTTCGCAGTGCTGCCCGCCCACCGAACAAGAGTCATGCTTACGCACTCCACACCGAATGCGCAGAACGCCGGCCTTAGCTCCCGCAAGACTACCACTACTTCCTCGGCGCTTTCAGTAAACGAAAGTGTACTACCCATTCGCCTCGACGCCCCAACGACCACCATATCGAACCCATGGACCACACTACCCCTCCGTACGGTCCGACATACTCCCTCTCCGAAGTCGAACAATTGGCTCTTCGGGAGTTCTTGGACGAGAACCTCTGACGAAGGTCCAAAACCACTGTGTATTGAGCACCCAGACCGCTACCAGTTATATACCAGAGCCACAAGAAATGTAAGAGCGATATCACGAGCCTCAAGAATGCAACGGAAGACAAATGGAATGCAAAGACAACGAAATGGAATGCAAGACAACGGGATGGAATGCAAGACAAGACCGATGCTCAGTGAGCAGCGTATCTATCCACAACAACCTCAACAATCAGTCCATCCGTCCTCCTTGGTCTTCCACTAATGGCCGGCCCGTCCTTTTTACGGTTCTCTCCACCTCGTTGTAGATGACCGCGCTCTCAACAAAATCACTAAAACGGATAGGTATCCGCTCCCGCTTGTACCTGATATATTAGGCCGTCTTCGCTCCGTTCGCCTCTCCTCCAAGCTCGATCTTCGCGGCGCCTGCAATCCCATGCGCATAGCAGACGGCAATGAATGAAAGCCTGCATTCCGAACTCGATGTGGATCGTACGAGTCTCAGGTCACGCACCATGGCCTTACTGCATCGACGTCTTCAAGGATATTTTGGACGTGTGCGTGGTTGTCCACGTAGATGACATCCTGATCTACTCTGACAACCCAGACGAGCACCTCATACACGTACGCGAGGCCTTACGACGCCTTCGTGCAAGCAACCTATATAACAAAGTCGAGCAGTGCGCTTTCAGCGTGGTCACACCGGACTGCCTCGGTTTCGTTATTGGCCCTGACGGCCTTCGGATGGACACCTCGAAGATCCAAGTCATCCACGACTGGCCGACACCACGAAAAGGTAAGGACCTCCAATCGTTCTTGGGTTTCGCAAACATCTACAGACGGTTTATCGCCTCGTACTCCGATATCACCGTCCCACTGACTCGGCCTACGCGCAGGGGCCACCGTGAGTCTGGTCTCCGCAATGTGAGCCTTTCAACTCGTCAAACCGGCATTAGTTCGGCACACAACCATTTCGACACCCCCCTTCCTCCAGTGGTCGGGACAGATGCCTCTGATTACGCCATCACTGGTAGTCTCTCGGTACGCGCTGAGGATAGTCGAGTTCACCCCCTCGCGTTCTTCAGTCGCACCTTATCTGGCGCCGAACTCAACTACGACACTCACGATAAGGAACTGCTCGCCATCTTCGAACCTTTCAAGACCAGGCGACATTATCTCGAGTCATCTCCACACGGTCGGTGTGATCACGGCCCACAAGAATCTGGAGTACTTCTCTTCGACAGAGATGCCTCTGCGTCGTCAAGAGAGCTGGTTGGGATTCTTCTCCGCCTTTAACATGGCTGTTCACTTTCGGGATACTCGGTGAGAAACCGGATTCTCATACTCGGCGAGCGGATTTCTACCTTAAAAGGGGGGATAGGGCCTATGCGCAAGCGAATCCGCCAAACCCGCGCCCCATCTCCACGCAAGAACAACTCGCTACTTCGTTCCGCGCTACTCAGCTGCGTGACGTCGCGATGGACGCTGCTGCCCTGGTCGACTGTTCCGTCCCAATCCTCGATATCCCGGCTGGGTTATCCGTCGACCCCCTCTCTAGTAGGAACTCGACCTCTGTCTCAGGTGAAGTGCCTTCCCTTTGTCTCCCTTTGGTTTACTGCTGATGGACCGCCGTGTATACGTCTCAGAGTATCGACTCGAGCAAGGAAACCTCCGTACTTGTGGCCTCCGGGTGAAGCATGACCACCCACTTCGGTTACAACAAACACTGGAGCGACTACGTTTGGCCCAGCATGCGCACGGACTGCAAGACGTTCGTCTTACAGTGTGTCCTGTGCGCTCGCAACAAACCCTCTCGCCATCGTCCTTACGGTTCGCTGCAGCCTTTACCGGACACGGGGGGGGCATGGCACTTTATCAGTGTGGGCTTTATCGAGCGGTTACCTGCGTCTAACGGCTTACCGCTATGCTGGTGATTATTGACCGCGTGTCCAAGGAAGGTGTTTTCATTTCAACTACGGACACTGTTACTGCCCCGGACATTGCAGATGCATTCGTCTCCCATGTGTCCTCCGACCGCGGATTAGAATTCGCCTCTCACTCGGCTGTCTCCTTCGAATCCGCCTACACTTCACGTCAGGCCACCACCCCTCAGCCAACGGTCAGGTAAAACGGGTTAACAGCACCTGGAACAGTGCCTTGGTATTTATTGCAACTACGAGCAGGACAACTGGTCCACGCTCCTCCCGCTAGCTGAGTTCGCCGCCCATGCCACAACGGGGCGTATTCCCTTTCTTCGCGACTCGCGGCTATAATCCATTGGCCTCGCCGTTGACTCAGGCTCTCGAGACGGAACCGAGGCAAGGCGACCAGCCGGATCTCTATGGCCGCGCTGCGGATGTGAGTCGGTTGTAAACACAGATATCAATTATTAACAGATGCAAACATAAGAGATCGAGACGGACAGTGAAATAACCGCGGATCTTGTCGAGAGCCAAAAGCCTATGGTGCCGGAATTGGGTACCTTTGGAATGCCTTGGGGCTCGCAATGAGACCTGAGGCGCTCAGGGAGGACTGCAGGATCCGGCTTTCGTCCTGTATATCCGAGCTCCGGCTGCGAGGACACCTCCAAGCCAGAAATAAACTTGAACTTCCTCACTGCGACGTGGTCAACCAACTACACCGGATTTCGCCCCATCACGAGACAATTTTTACGATTGCTTGTTGCCGGTTCCATTACACCCACTCGTCCTTGCTTTGCTGGCCGCGTGAACACACGGAAACGCACGGAAAACAACCAGGGTAAAACGCATGAGGCTTATGCGTAGGTCTGGCGTCGTCGAAGCTGGCGTCGTTCGAAAGAAGTGCAAACTTTGCCTTTTGATCAGCTCGAGCCAGTCCTGAGGACATTACCTGGGTTACTCAGGCTCGTCCTGCTCACTCGGTGACATCTTCTGCGGCTCGTAGTGAGAGAGAAACATGGAATGGGGCAGGCCCGAAGACGCGAAGAGGAAAGAGAGGGGGATAGTCCGAATCCGACATGCGCATGCGCACGCACGGCCCACCTGAAAGGCGTGCTTCCTACATCACCATCGCATCGTTGAGATTTCAATGTCGACGGTGCACCGCCAGCATCCATACACAGCACATAATGGCGCAAATAGGAATAAGTAGAGCATTAATTTTACAAGTATGAGCAGTGGGTGCAAGTTATTCATAAACATTGACGAGTCAGCTAATAGTAACCCGCCCCAGGTCGAGGCCGGGGAACTTAGACCTGACCATCCGCTAGATAATTCTGACCTCGATATTCGATGCTTAGGGACGTTATAGTCGTCTCGTTGGATACAAAATCATTCAAAATTCAACTTCAACTTCAAAATTCTGACGTCTAATGTTTGATTCTCCTTTCCTACGGATACATATCCCATTTTGACTAAGAGGCTTTGGTTTTCAGTCCTTTTCGCTTGTTTTCGGGCATGTACGACGGTTCTCATGTCTGGTGTCGTCATCTAGGGTTACAGTGACAGATTGGTCCATCGGAGTCAAGAGGAACTAGATGCGGTGTTGAGTACCGCACGGAAGCTAGATGTCGAGAGTTGTGGACCGGAAAATTGAGCCTTGGGAGGCGACCGAACCATCGAACAGGGTGGGCCGAAGAGGTTTCTTGAGGTTTCGGGTGGAAACTGATTGTCGATAGCGAGGCGAGAGTCGATGAAACAGCCCGTAGATCCAGAATCGAGAAGCGTAGAAACTTCTTTTAGGTTTTCTGTATTTTCTGAGAGAGAGAGAGCGGACGGCGAGTAGAAGGAGGCGGAATTGAGCATTACTGTCTCGTAGAGGTGCCTGCCTACTATCAAAAGCTATCTGCTAGATACAAATGGTAGTAAGGGTCGATCGACGGTATGGAATTCGTCGCCTTCCGTGCCTGTTTGGTATACCCGGGATTGGAGGGTGAGTGGTGCGACCTCCCGCGGTATCGGAGTGATCACATGCAACGATAGTTGATATTTCTATTATCCGTGTTATCCATGTATAGAACCTTGTCAGTTAGCTAGAAGTAATAGGAGTTCGGTTCCGGCGGAAATCCATCTTCCCCATAATTTCTGTCATTAGGTGCTGCTGTCCGTAGGGTAAGAACTGAAGGTCGACCGCATCTCGAGGACAAGGAGCGCTTCCAGTACTTGCGACGACACAAGAACGAGGGGACCCCCGATGCCTTGACCATTTGCGGATCGGTTTCCATGACTGTCCCGGATTGGAATATCGAAGCTAGTTAGTTGAATGGGCTCAGGAGATTGCGTCGCTGCCGGATCGTTGTGCTCATATCCATGTGCGGCCGAAAATGATTGAGCCCCGATGGCTACTTGGTTGCCGATGGGGTATCGAGTTGCTGACAGTGCTTGGAGAGAGTCCAAGATTGAAGAGGTGGATGGATTGAGTAGTTATAGCTCTGAATAAATGAGTGACTCGTCATTCTAGCGCAGCTAATATAAGCGCTTTTCCCAGTCGTGGTACAAAGCCGTTTTTGAGGGTGTTGCTTATGATACGCCCCAGTAAGTTGTCGTCCAGGACCGTCGTCGAAGGTGGTGGCAAGACCCCAGTGGGAGTACCAACCCGGTAAAGGAGCTGACACTTACGTCGACCGCGATTGTGTTTGGAGTCTATAATGCGGTCGACAAAATTAGGGTGGAGGCGGTGGTTGTTCGCGATCCTCGAACGTGTTGCAGTTGAGAGACTTGGTCTTGTATCCATAATTATAGGACCATTTGAATTGACATCTACTGTATTGATGCAAGGCACATTGTAATCTGACACCGGTGACTTCCAATCTGGTCATGTCAGTCCTGCCACCTCAAGTCCGAAAATCAATCGACGAGCAAGAAAGCTACTCCACATAAAAGTTTACACGCATACCCGCGCCTCATCATCGCGATTTTAAGCCCAACGGGATCGCGGTCTTCTCCCTCTCGCGTTCCCTGGCACTCAGCCCAGCCTTGTTTGTGCAACACACAAACCCTCGGAAATCCGTTTCTCCTGAATCGACTTGCACGCTTCGGGCCGTTCCTTAATGAGGAGTTGTGGATCGGTGCAGATGATATGAGAGTCCATAGATGCGGTAGTCGGGTCAGGCGCAGGGTAGCCTGGGTGCGGGCGTGGCCGAGGAATGTAGGCGTTGCGAGGGTGGAGACGACCCGCTCCATGGGGAGCGAGTGAGCCATCGAATGCATTGGTTTATTGAGTGGGGGTCACCAAATAAAGAGGGATTTTAAAGGCGAATACACACTGTTGATTGGCCGTCCCCAGTGCAGATGGCTGAAGAATCCAACTAATATCGCCCTGGCTTCCAGGGCAAGGTATAAATCCTTGATCACTGGGTGCAACACCCCTTGCGATGGATCCACACCTCTTGCTTTTGTCCATTGACAATCCAGCCTTGTCGCACCACCGGATTCTGCGTGACACCGAACAGCTCCTCCAATACCTGGAGGAGCGCGACAGGTGCGGTTGACTCCAGACTTTTGACTATTACAGAGCCCTATTGGCGTCTCTGGAAGGACTTCCTGTGATAAGCAACTCAGCGGTGTCATGTCTCGATCAATAATCATCGTTGTTACTTCAATAACCGAAAGAGCAACTAAGGCCAAACTACATGCGGATGTTCAGCGACAAGAAAGACTAAGAAGGTGCATTTTTGAACATTCGAGTCCATGAGGTCCCAAAGGCAAAGTCGTCAAAGTCAAGAGAAACGAAACGATTATGAGATGTAAGGGGGATTGTCAGGAGGTTAGGTGAATGCAGGCCCGTACGACAGTCATGGGGTACCCAGTAGAGTAAGCCACCCTCTGAGTCCCTGACCCAACCATCCATGTCAGGCTTTGCAAAAACATCAGCATGCATTGGGTTACAAGAGACAGTGTGCTGCATGTCAGAGGAGTAATCAATAGACTGAACCGGGTAGGTATGCCACTCACGAAGCTTGCCGACTCGTGTACTAACCTCAGAATCCCACGTTCTAATGGTGCAGTCATCAGATCCGGAGGTGACGCGCCGCCCATCAGGAGAGTAAGCGACGGACCGCACCGAGTTAGCGTGCCCCTTGAGAGGATCGCCGACCAAGGCTCCAGTCTCGGCATCCCAGAGTCGAATGGTGCGGTCGTCTGATCCGGAGACGATGCGCTGCCCATCAGGGGAGTAAGCAACGGACTGCACCCAGTCAGTGTGCCCATTGAGAGGATTTCCGACTGAAGCGCCAGTCTCAGCATCCCAGATTCGAATGGTGTGGTCGGAGGATCCGGAGATGATGTGCTGCCCATCAGGAGAGTATGCAACAGAATTCACACCGCCATTATGCCCTATAAGGTGCTCGCCAACCGAAGCACCAGTCTCGGCATCCCAGATTCGAATGGTGCAGTCGTCGGATCCGGAGGCGATGCGCCGCCCATCAGGGGAGTAAGCAACGGACTGCACCCAGTCAGCGTGCCCATTGAGAGGATTTCCGACTGAAGCGCCAGTCTCAGCATCCCAGATTCGAATGGTGTGGTCGTCGGATCCGGAGATGATGTGCTGCCCATTGCGAGAGTACTCAACAGAATCCACACCCCCACTATGCCCTATAAGATGCTTGCCAACCGAAGCGCCAGTCTCGGCATCCCAGATTCGAATGGTGCGGTCGTCGGATCCGGAGACGATGCACTGCCCATCTGGGGAGTAAGCAACGGACTGCACCCGGCCAGTGTGCCCATCGAGAGGATCTCCAACTGACGCGCCAGTCTTGGCATCCCAGATTCGAATGGTGCAGTCGGAGGATCCGGAGATGATGTGCCGCCCATCGGGAGAGTATGCAACAGAATTAACATGGCTATTATGCCCTATAAGGTGTGCGCCAACCGAAGCACCAGTCCCGGCATCCCAGATTCGAATGGTGCGGTCGTCTGATCCGGAGACGATGCGCTGCCCATCAGGGGAGTAAGCAACGGACCGCACCCATTCAGTGTGCCCATTGAGAGGATTTCCGACTGAAGCGCCAGTCTCAGCATCCCAGATTCGAATGGTGCCGTCGTCGGATCCGGAGATGATGTGCCGCCCATCGGGAGAGTATGTGACAGAATTCACACCCCCATTATGCTTTATAAGGTGCTCGCCGACCGAAGCGCCAGTCTCGGCATCCCAGATTCGAATGGTGTGGTCCTCAGATCCGGAGACGATGCGGCGGCCATCAGGGGAGTAAGCAACGGACCACACCCAATGAGTATGCCCCTCGAGAGGATTTCCGACTGAAGCGCCAGTCTTGGCATCCCAGATTCGAATGGTGCAGTCGGAGGATCCGGAGATGATGTGCTGCCCATCGGGAGAGTATGCAACAGAATTCACATAGTCATTATGCCCTATAAGATGCTCGCCAACCGAAACGCCAGTCTCGGCATCCCAGATTCGAATGGTGCGGTCGTCTGATCCGGAGACGATGCGCCGCCCATCAGGGGAGTAAGCAACAGACCACACCCGGTCAGTGTGCCCCTCGAGAGGATTTCCGACTGAAGCGCCAGTCTCGGCATCCCAGATTCGAATGGTGCAGTCGGAGGATCCGGAGATGATGTGCTGCCCATCGGGAGAGTATACAACAGAATTCACACCCCCACTATGCCCTGTAAGGTGCTCGCCAACCACAGCACCGGACTCTGCATCCCAGATCCGAATCGTGCTGTCCCTGGATCCAGTGACAACGCGGGTCCCATTCGAGGAATAACCCACACTTAAGACGGACCCCGTGTGTCCAGTCCACTTCATTGGCGGTGCTGGCCATGACGACAGGTTTCCCGCTCGTACCTTGATAGCACTAGTGAATGCTCTGCTCAAGGTCCTCGATAAAGGGGACTGTGAGGGTAAGAATGGTAGCGTCGAAATATAGATGTGTGGAGCGCTGATGGAGATGGGGGTGTGAAATGTGATCAGAAAATGACGAATATCCTGAATTCTCTCAAGAAGCGTTGAATCCACATCCTACAGCCAATTAGAATCAGCTTGGAACGTAAACTGGTAACAAGCTAGGATGTACTCACCCTGACCCAGGACAGCAACCTTCGAAGGCTTTGAGCACCAATTGGGACCATCCCCATAATGCTCAACACTTCCACCCAAAATAATGGGAACAATCCCCCAAAGAAGTTCTTCAAGCCTTCCAACACCAATAGGCGCTCATCGCGGGTAGCTGAAGAGCAAAGATGGTTGGACCAGTGGAGACAGCTATACTGCAAGGGGTCGGAAACGTTCTGTTTCACTCTGGATGGAAGATTTCTGATGTCTGCATTGGCAAGCCGGGAATCTTCGAGATTGCAGATATTGAAACGGAGCCCTTTTACAGGGTTTACCATCGTCTCGAGGCAGGCGATACCCTGCTGCGCGTGCGCCTCTCGCAAGTTGACTTGGTACTCGCAGCGATCACTGAGAAAGAAATCGGAAATTGACAAATGTCGGACACGAATTGCTCCATTGGCCCCTTGGTCTCGATATAGCAAAGAGCTGAGGGCATCCACCCACTTTTCGACTGCACTGCGTTTCACTTCCGTTAGCATTGCAATCGGCTCTTCGCACAGTGGGCGGTATTGGGCTGTTATGATCACTACAATCATCCGCCAAAACCCACCACTCTTGCTGTGCGCTTTCAGGATACTCGAATAGAGTTCGTATAGAGATTCCAAGCCAGTACCGGCCGAGCCTTGCAAGGCTTCCTTCAAAGACTCTTCAGCGTCCTCACATTCCTCAAGTGCGAGAGTAAGAGTCTTGATGTAGATGAAAAGGCCGTTCGCGCGAGAGATAAGCTCGTTGAAGTCCGACTCTTCTGGCCAAGCGGTGCGGATACAGCAATGCGAGGCCACCAAGGCGAACTGTCGTCGGGCGAAGGTTCGCAAATCATCACTAGCTTCCTGATCGGTAGCCAGATCATAGGGTGAATACGACGAGCTGGTGATACCACGAAAGAAGCGTTCGATATCGACTTCGGGTCTACTGGTGATGATAATCTTGAGCCACGGAGCCAGCGCGGCTGCGTCAGTCAGGGCCTTTAGGACATCTTGGCGATTTTTATGGTTGCCACACTCGTCAAGTGCGTCAATGACAAAGACGAGTGTGTGCTCCGGGGGGCGAGGAAGAGAGCGGAGGAGGTCAAGGAGGAGAGAGCCCTCCAGCGACTCTGGAGTGAGGTTTGGGTCGTCTCGAAGGTGTTTTGCTACAATGGTCCGAAAAGCGGGGAAGATTATAGCGAGTTTGTGTATGAAAGTCGGGAGGATGTTTATGGGCTCGCTCAATCTCGGGTCATCCCTCCGGCAGAAAAAGGCCCCGGCAAGGTGGTTTCGCTTGTGAAGGTTTGCACAGATCGAATGGGCTAACGACGTTTTTCCGATTCCGGGTGAACCGAAGATCCAGTACGTATTCCTCTGGGGAACATTCTCTTGACCCGGTTTATTGGCTACCCATTCCACAACTTGATTGAGGAGAGATTGGCGGGTGCCGTCCATACAGCAGGACGTCTTGTTATAGCCAGTGCTGGTAGGTTTAAGCCGATCCTTGAGCCAGAGGTCTTGCTGGACTAACTCTATACGAAACAATTGAGAATACATTAGCATCAGATTGAGGTCAATGCTTACTGGACTCCTTAGCTAGGCGGAGGGTCTCGACATCCATTGCACGGTCGAAATCTTCAATGACCTTGGTCAACTCTTTGCTCATTTCTTCGATCCGATGCGGGTGGGCTAGCCCACTCATCGTCCTCTCTGCGATCATCAGCATTGCGAGATTCAGAAAGGCCGACTGCTCACCGAAACGCCCACGTTTGACATAGTCGCACGAACATACTGCGACCTTTTCCATCACTTTAAATAATTTTGAGATTGTCTTCTTCAATATTTCTGTCTCTTCATCGCTGATCTCATCTGCGACCTTGTCCGCAAAAAGCAAAATACGCTCCAACCGATCCAACAAGTCTAACGGCATCTGGTCATACTTGTTCTGTTCCTGCAAAAGCTAGAACAGTCGGGCGTCACCTCTGCTTCTGAGGCGCAGGAGCAGGAGCAGGAACAAACCTCAAACGTGACTTGGGTAACACTGAAGGCAGCCTTTGCGATCTCATTCAACTAAAACGTGTCAACATTTTGATGGTTTCGATATGGGAAAACTGAGAACCGACCTCCGAGAATGCAGCTCCGAATTTAATACCCTTCTCCAAAGCCTTCTCCGTCGATTCTGTCATCAGTGGGAAGTAGTTGCCTAGCAATCCTTCGAGTTCAAGGAGCGAGGAGCGTAGATCATCCGTCTATGCGAACAGTATAAGCAGCCTGCGTGGACAATTATCAGAAGACGAACGGTGGGTTCTGCGGAGAAGTGTAATTCCAGAGGGTGACTATGCTTTCCAGCAACAATGTCCGCTGCGCCCTCTCGGTCAATAATGATAGGACTGGCTTGTGATTCCAACTGACCACGTACTAGGAACTCGTGGCATGTAGTGTTCCAATAATCCTTGAAGAGTGCTTGAAAGTCGATCTCTTCGCTACCCTGCTCCTGCTTCCCCCATTTGAGCAGACTGCTCTTCACTTGAATCTCGACGCGCATCTGGGATGTCGGAGATGCATCTCTACATATGCAGAGACTTTAGAAGATGTACGTATCAAAGAATCAAGGGGCATACAGGGGCTTCGTTGGTTCCCACGTCCGGTTGTTTATCCTCAGTAATTCCCTCTCCCTATTGTCGACTAACAACCTGAGGGTATACTTCAGCTTTGGAATGACTTGGAGTGTAATTTCTGTATGATGGCTGAGATCAGCGATATGGCCGGAATTGAAATGATACGCCGCGTACGGTCTAGATAGACGCTTGGAGTATGATCAGCTCACTGCCGCTCAATGCGTCGAGGGTGCTCACAGGTTCTCTTTCTTTGCTTGTGAAGTCGCCATGTTGATCAGAGTTGTGGAGACTTGGGCGTGTAGCAGCAACGTGGGATCGTGTTTGTCCGGCTGGTGACTGTAAATATTGGTCGTACTGGTTGTCCTCGGTAGTCTCAGTGATCACCCAAAATACAATCGATTCCCTATATAAGAAGAGAAGACTGTCGTACAGGTGTATAATGTTCTGAGATGGTGGTCGAGGAGTTTAAGTAATGATTGGCCAAACACTAACTAACCGAGGCCGGCCAAATACAGATAGCGTGGGTAAAACAAATACCTTACAGTGACAGATGACAGCTGTCAAACGAATTTCGCTCCTTCCAGTGTCTCCGCACAAATGGCTTCAGAGGACCGAGTGGTATGTTCTCTTCCTCCTCCTCGAGGTTGCATATTCAAATAAGTACCAATGAGAAGCCACATCCGCCGCTACCGCTCTAGTTTTGATCAGACTCCAGGCTCAAGATGCCACGGTTCAAGACTCAGCTCGTCTCCTTGAAGAGTCTGTAACCTCCCAAAATCAATGATTGTAGATAGAGCTCGAAACATGGCTCCACTTCGTTGCGTCTCGTTGCTTTTTTTTTCAAGATTGAAAATCTGGAAATCTAGAATTTGTTCGGTAGCGCTTCTTCTTCTTACGGATTCACAATTCCGTTTACAGTTTACTCGCCAACTTATCCAGATGCTCTGTGGAGCCTGACACTGGATGTAGTCCACGAACGTAACGAGTCCTCCGCTCGCTCCTCGACACACCTTGTTCGACGCCTCTGCGCACCCTTCCAGAGCTGAGTGCTTCACCTTTGAACCCAGCTACAGCACGCCGGCACTAGCTCCAGCACGCTCACCTAGTGCCTCACTGATTCTAGAACCCTCCCAGTCTGCCGAGCCTCGCGGTGCTATGGCACGGATTCTGCCCATCGAACAAGAGTCATGCTTCCTTGTCGATGACGCGCTCGCCGCCGAATGCGCCGAATGCCGGCCTCAGCTCACTCAAGACTACCACGACTTCCTCCGCGCTTTCAGTAAACGAAAGTGTACCAGCCTTCCACCTCAACGCCCCAACGACCACCATATCGACCTTCTGGACCACACTACCCCTCCGTACGGTCCGATATACTCCCTCTCCGAAGTCGAATAATTGGCTCTTTGGAAGTTCTTAGACAAGAACCTCAACAATCAGTTCATCCGTCCTCCTTAGCCTTCCACTGTCCGGCCCTTTACGGTTCTCTCCGCCTAGCGCAGCTGTAGATGACCGCGCTCTCCACAAAATCACCAAAAAGGATAGGCATCCTTCCCCGCTTATCCCTGATATATTAGACTGTCTTCGCTCCATCCGCATCTCCTCCAAGCTCGATCTTCGTGGCGCCTACAATCTCATGCGCATAGCAGCTGGCGATGAATGAAAGCCTGCATTCCGAACTCGATATGGATCGTAGAGTCTCAGGTCATGCCCCATGGCCTTACCGCATCGAAGTTTTTTGGACGTGTGCGTGGTTGTCTACGTAGATGACATCCTGATCTACTCTGACAATCCAGATGAGCACCTCATACATGCACGCGAGGTCTTGCGACACCTTCGTGCAAACAACCTATACGCCACAGTCGAGAAGCGCGCTTTCAGCGTGGACACGCTGGACTGCCTCGGTTTCGTTATTGGCCCTGACTGCATTCGAATGGACACCTCGAAGATCCAAGTCATCCACGACTGGCCGACACCGCGAAAAGGTAAGGACGTCCAATCGTTCTTGGGTTTCGCAAACTTCTACAGACGGTTTATTGCCTCATACTCCGATATCACCGTCCCACTGACTCGGCTTACGCGCAAGGGCGCCCCGTGAGTCTGGTCTCCACAATGGAGGCCTTTCAACTCGTCAAACTGGCCTCAGTTCCGTACATATCCTCCACGATTTCGACCCGTCCTTTCCTCCAGTGGACTGCAGGATCCGGCTTTCGTCCTGTATTCCGATCTCCGGCTCATGACTGCAAGGTCACATCCTAACCAAAAAGAAACTTGAACTCCCTCAGTGCGACGTGGTCAACCAACTACACCGGTTTTCGCCCCATCACGAGAAACCAATCACGATTGCTTGCTGCTGGTCCAATACGCCCACTCCCTCCGCCCGTCCCTGC
>Ga0307515_10009922_pt1 | contig 18335 bp, 2 predicted proteins | sample 17_EM_MG_FD_194513 | JGI IMG/M metagenome (GOLD analysis project Ga0307515, IMG submission 194513) | Populus trichocarpa ectomycorrhiza microbial communities from riparian zone in the Pacific Northwest, United States - 17_EM | ecosystem: Host-associated > Plants > Roots > Unclassified | place...
CGTAGGAGGGAGGGGGCACGCCGGAGGGATAATTGCCTGTCGATTTGAATGACCGAACGTGTAACGATAGACGTGGTATGTAGCTGTGTTTAACCTTTTTGCTGGGGCTCACCCCCCAGTAAAAAATTTTCGCACCACCACCACCACGTCGCTGCGCAGGCGCTGCGCAGCCGTACACACGTCTCTGCGTTTGCTCTGGTAGTCTATTGACACGATCCAAATGGAACATCAATAGTAGCTGCCAGGTTCCCGGGCTCCACCGCGTGGAGGTGCAGAGGCCGATTTCAGCGAGCCCAGAAAGTATTATTATAGGAAATGTTTGGTGTATATCTGGTCTAGGGCAATGTTTAAGATCTATTTTAAAACAACGTTAAGTCCTTTATAGACAATTAAAGATATAAAGTATTAGGTTAAGGAATATGCGTGCGAAAGGGTTTAAAGTCTAAAGGTTAAGATTTAAGGTTAGGTAATTTGGTTCAGGATAATAGATAGAGAAAATGAGTAAATTTAGGGCTAGTTAAAGATAGTGTTCCTAAAGTCTTCTAGGAGGTATTAAAGAAAGCATTTAGAAAGAGTACTCTCTAAGTTAAGCGCGAAATAAAGGAAAGAAAGTTAGAATATAGTAACTAAGAGCAAAACGCCTAACGTATATAATCTCTATATATGTTTAGAGCAGTTAAGGAGCTAGTATAGGACCATAAAATTAGTTGGCGACTATAGCTTCTTCTGTCCTAGGTTATAGAGAGAAACAATTCCCGTGTATAGACACGAATTAACTGTAAAGGGCTGCTCTAGACTTAGAATATAAGGCGAGTTTCACTTACATATATATGCGCAAGTCGAAACCCACCAATAGGATGGGCCACAGCAACCTTTAAGAAGCGAGCGGTCCGATTATGCCTATAGGTGGAAATGGTTTTAATTTATTAAGCCCTCTTTGCGTATATATATTTAAGTCGTTTACGCATATATATTTAAGTCATTTACGAATATGTGCTTAAGTCGTTTGTGTATATATATGTAAGTTGCGAATTACTAATAAAATGGGCTACAGTAAATGGTTTTAATTCGTTAAGTCCTCTTTACGTATATATACGCAAGTTTAATAGAGCCGCTGACGCCTCTAATATGCAGATCTTCTAGCGGGATCTGTGTTCCGCCTTAGGACTGATTTCTACTTTTATATTATCTAACAGTTCTTAAGTTAATTGTAAATAATATACTAAATATAGCGATTTACATATTATTTTAAGGGCATGTCTTTACAATTACCTAGGAATTCTTATATTAGCCTTAGTCTTTAGAGTAGATGGTTAACTTACCGCAGTTCTTATTAAGCCGGTATTTACTAGAATAGAGTGTTAGCCATATATAATATGATGATAGTTTTCCTTATATTACAACCACATTTACTAGGCATCTTTTTTGCGTCTCTTAGTACTTTATACACTAAGCTCTTACCGTATATTGAAGATAAGTATACTTGTAGTAAACCTGGGTATAATTATATATAGTGTAATAGTAGAACGAAGAAGTGGGATATTGTAATAAAATGGGCCGCTGTACTCTAATAAGAGGACTATGAAATAGTATATACCTAAATTGACTGTAAGATATATTAGTATAAAATAAGCAGGTGTATAATAGACAGTTAAAGTCTATAAAGGCTACTTAAGAATAGTAGCTATAGTATGGACTGGGGTCACCCTACGGAATCCGCACTATATATTGTTAAGGATTACATAATAAGTATATGGATTATATTTATCTTCCTTTATACGCGGTTTATCTGGTATTCTATAAGCTTATATAAAAGCTAATAAGCCCTAATAATGAAAAGAGTGGGTTATAAAAGCGGCGGCGTTTATAAGAATTGGCTCCTCTAGCTATAGGTTTTAAAAAAAACAAAAAACATAAGGATAGTGCATTATAGCCGAACTGTAGCATTTATAGAGTTTGCAAGCCTACTAAACGTTAAATGCATTTAATAGGCGTAGTTACCTTAGTGCGTTCTGCTATAGGAGTTGATATTTAATAAGCGATTTTAGGTAAAAGGTTCTGCGAACTTAGTAAATTAAATGCACTTAGCTAGGTGGTTAGTGCTGGTCGGACGTATACTAGGGCTAATGATCTGGTCCTACACGTGTGGAGATACTAATAAGGTTTTAGTTAGCACTATTTTTAATCTAGTTATTACGCCTTACGCCTTATGCTTGAACCGGCTCCACGCTAGCACTATATTATTATTTCTGTTAATATAAAATCGGTAGATAACTCTTTAGTTAGTCCGCCTAAAGCCGTAATTTCCTATTATAGCTAACCTAAACGGCTCTAGCAATTCTATACCTTACGTCTACACTATATAAAGACGGCTTCTCTAGCTTTATGATAATACCCTTATTAGCTAGCTAGGACTACGCGCTACTTGGCCATTTCTTACTCTCTTATCTCTATCTTCTATCTTTAGGCGTCTTAGTATCATATATATACTTTTTCTTCCTCTTTAAACGTTACCTCTCTCGCGATATTAGTAGTATTGTACCTATAGGTTGAAATATTAACGCTAAATAGCGGTGGCGTTGCTTTATACCCCTTTATTAGACACCTTTAGTTTGGCACTCTAGGCAGATATATATACTAGGGGCACTATAAGAATAGGAATTAGGTTAAATTCCTGGATGTTCTAGTATAACCGTACCCTTATATTTTTAAGAAAATGTTCTAATCTTCTAAACTGCTAGCCTTGGCGTACTTTATAGGTACCTTATACTAGACTGGCTATAAGACTTTTATAAAAGGCTTTCCCAATATATTATCCCAGAACCTCTCCTACGCCTATTATCCCGGCATTTTTAGCGGAGATAGGAACTATCCCCCTATAGATTATAGAGGACCTTAGCTAGTATATTTAGTATACTAACCCTAAACATTATCGCAATAGTAGTGCTTCTAACGGCTACCCAATCCTAAGCCCCCGCGAATAGTATGGCGCACCGCTAATGGGCGTAAACTAAGCCTATATATAAGCGCCTGTTATACTATGTCCTCATTCAGCTCTATATAAGCCCACTCCTACTAGCTTTGTTGGCGCGCCGCGTAGGAAATAAGTTTAGGCCATATAGGTAGGTACTAGTGATGAAGCTGGAACGCTGCCTTGCTAACCTACTTATAGGCTTATAATAATTGCCGCTAGCGTAAACAAAAGTGTGATAAAAATAGACTTTATGAATTCTGTAAAGATAACGCGTATAAGTACCTCTATAAGGACGTTCCTCTACCTAAGTAAGAGATATAGTTATTACACATTATATAAGCGCTAATAGCGTATAGATAAGACCGGCCGATAATGTAGGTATTAGACTACCTTAGGAGTGTAGCTAATAAAGTTAACGGTCTTGTTTCTCGTGTTAGTAATCTTAAAAGAATGCTTCTAAAAAGCGAACCTAGCGATAGTTCTGCTATATCTCCTTAAACTCCTTACCATAAAGCCTATAACGGGGAAAAAGGAGGGCTAAAGATCGCTCTTCTAAGAGACTATTTAACGGCTGCCTACTAACTACTTAAAATTTGGCCCTCTATGCAACCTTTCTATACTAGCACTGGCGTAGTTAATACGAACTATCCTATAGAGAATGAGGAGAGATGTGGTTTACTAAGAATATATAGACGAGGGCAAGGGGCCAAGTCTGAGAATACTCCGCTAGTGGGAAGTCCTAAAAGTAGTAGCTAAACCCCCTCTCCGTAAGAGGGGTTATGGGGTACTAGACTAGCCGCTACTTTACTGCTTATAGAAATGCGACGATTAGATCTATCTACCCCTAGAGGGCCGTATTATAATATATTTATAAAAGAAAATCTAAGGGGCTAGGATCCTAATGGTTCTTTAAGGTTAGACGTTAAGACTATTTATAGTTTGTATAACAGCTATCTATAAAACATATATATCCTCTATCCGTTCTTAGACCGAGGTTGCTTAGAGATAATAATTAAGTAGTTTATACCGCGGTATAGCCTAGATATTAACCCTAACTCTTTACCTTAAACTTCTACTGCACCTAGTTATATCTTAGCCTCTAAGTATTATAGCGGTATCCCTTTTAAAAGGAAATATTTAAGTGGTTCTGGTGAATACTATATAGTATTAGACATTAGTAATTCGTCGGTAAAGCGACTCCCTAAACGTTTAATTGGCAATGCTATTATTCTTCTTATCCTTGCACTTAGAGAAGTATATAAGTATAAGAAAGTACTTTTAGGCCTAGTTAAAGAGATACCGAGCTCCCTAGAGCATCCTATATAATTTATTAAACCATCCCTTGGATTATTTAACGTGATATTAGAAGGAAGTCCATTGTCTAGTGACGGAATGTGTTATATTTAGAGAGGTTAATAACATTTAATAGATGCAATGTCTGAGAGGAAAGATGCGGACTTAAGGAATATTAATATCTTGCCTAGTTTAGTATACTACGTATATATAACTAATATTCTTGGAAATTTATATAGTAGGAATTAAGTAGCTTACGTATAAGCTTTTCTGCTTATAGGACTTTATATAAGCTAGTATATAAGGGTTCTAGAAAGCTGGAGCTAGATCTCCTTAGTATGCTAAGTTTGTTATATATTAGTCAAAAAGTAACTATTATACTTATGCTTGTTTGAGTTAAGCTAACTATACTATTTAAAGGCGAGAAGATGTCTTAAGACCTCCAATAACAGACGACCTAGAAATGAATTTAAAGCCCTAACGTAGCAAACTAAATGAGCTTATTAAGTGTGTTTTCTAGGCGTGTCTATAGCTTAAGAGGTAATACTAAATCTTATTTTGTAAACTGTTGCATATTACTAATAGACGATAGCAATATCCTTATAGAACTTAGCAACCTCTTACCTAGTAACATTTTAAGGTATTAGGAGTATATGGATTTTCCTATAGGAGTATATAATAATATGCTTATAGCACTACCTTCTAATAATAAGATAAATATGATTTACTACTTAGCCCAAATCTACCTTTATAAGATATTAAATTGAGTATATAAGGCATTATATAGCAAAAGTGAGTTATATAACGGTTAGTGGCTATATATAAAGATTTAGTAGTGCTAACTATTTGTTTTAATCTAGATAAGTATAGGGATCAAAATTCGTGGATTTAGGAGGCTGATAACCTTAAGTATTAAATTAAGTAATAGAGATAATGCCTTTTATAGACGCTTCTTTGGAATGACGAGGACCCTCTAGTAATAGATATTAATAATGCCTAAATGCGGGTAAAGCACTATTATATAAGATATATTATTATAAGACCATTCTTATATCTAGCTGTCCACTATACGCCGCTACCTCTTGTATTTTTATCTAGATTATAACAAAGTTCGCTAGTAGTACCTATCGACTACTCCGAATAAGGGGATACAATATATATGACTAAAATGAACCTAGATTAGAGGCGAATTTTTAAAGCCTTAAAAATTTACATTAACGCCGCTATTTAATCTATAATTGCTTTTAATCGCGTCGGCATAGATCCTGGTACTCCTTAGGAGATTAGCTCTAATTATATTCCTAAAAGGTTTATCATAACTAATATTTTCGGCACTTTATATACGTAAGCTACTATTTCGTATATATACTACGCACTTGCTAATAAATGTCTTATATAGCTAATTCGGGAATATGCTTATCCTCACCGCCGTATATAAGTCTCGCCTTTAACAGCTTATTAATAAAAGTTTACTAGACAAATTACTCGCTTAAACAATTAAGGTCCTTTAACGCTTAGCTCTAAATTCTCCTACATTAAAGGTCGATGCGGAGATACTAGAGAATACTCGTAAAGTTATTAACAGCGAAAACTAGTAATTAATGGTTATATCTGTGTCGCTTAAGACCCTAGCTTAAGCCTAGGAACTTGTTAATTAGACTACTTTATAAATTTAACATTTTAGGTAACTGTATAAACTACTCTTATATTATAGACCTCTTAGCTAGGACGCGTTAAGTCTAACGCCTACCACCCTCTTTATCAAGTCATCTATTTTTTATAATTCAGTATATTAGGACATTTATTTCTTCTTCTTGGGCATATATATAACCTAGTTCTTAAGAAGTATATACAACTTATAGGTGGTTTAGTCTATTTATCTACATATCTGCTATAGTCTGGGCAGAATTTTTATTTTCTAATGGACTTCTCATTTTATACTTGTTTATATCATTTACGGCATTCCAGTTTCCTGCGTTCCTTAAGCTAATTATATAACGAATTATAGCCGAAGACCTATCTATTGGGTTTATTTGTTATACTTCATTTATATTCTGCAGGTATAAGCGTTAAGTTTTAGGTAGTTAGCGCTCTTATTTTTGTAACTTTTAATTAAACGTATTATAAATTACAAATTTGAGATATAAACACAATTAGGTAAATATTTAAACATTTACTATATATAGAGGGGGAAAGCGGTAAACGAGTACGGCACGAAGTAAAACGGGGCGAATACTTATGGCAATTTAATGTTTCCCGTTTTAACGCCACTATATATAGGTGTTAGAATCCATATATCGATTGACCTATAAAGAAAAGAGACTATATATAATCTAGGTTTTGTATCATATATAAGGTTATAGCTAAGAGTGGCGGTAGCCCGGCTATAATAGTTTAGACCCCCTACCGTAACTAGAGCGATAAAGTACCATTAGGATAGATAGAAATAGTAACTAGGGAAAGTTTTCTATAAGGGTCTTAGAGCTTAGATCTAATTTAAATTTGTTATTCTTAATTTAATACAGGTCCCTTTATTATTTTCTTTATAGAAGAGGAATATACTGCTATTTATTTTGCTGCAAGCTGCCCTTAAGCCATCTATATCTTTCTTATAAAGGCATACGCTTATTAATCCAGTGGCGGGCCTTGTATACTAGCTTCTGTAGCTTGTCTATAAGCATTAGGGATGCGGGAAGGCGTATTAAGGTAAAGGTTGCCCGGGACGAGATTTTTTATTAGTGGCGTCTAGGGACAATAAGCGGGTTATGCCGGTTAGAACGGTTAGGATGGTTAAAACGGTTAGATTATAGTACAGGCTATTAAGAGCAATTCCCCTAGGGCATAATCCTAGAGCATAATTCCATCTAGTTAGTTTTAAGTTTTAGTATAATAAGAGGCAAGCTAATTAAACGGTTAATCTAAGATACTAGATAAGCCTTAGGATCCTATAAACCAATTAAGTATTAAACCCAAAACACTGCGTAAGCTGCCTTAGGATCCTGCAAAGAGTAGGAATAAGTGATAAATAGCTAGGATAAGGATATATAAGGCGGGCGAAGAACTAATATAAAGCGGATATTTAGTAGAAGGAGGTTAGATCAATACCACTCGATACTAGTTTACTATATAGCCCTCCTCTATCCGCCTTATTCTAACTCCCCTAATGTATATAGAATCTGCTATATACGCCTACTAGATACTAACTAAGAGTTATTACTATCTTAGTGTTAAACGGACGATTAGGAATAAGAACTCTGTTTATTAAAAAGGGCTCTAAAAGCTCTCTTATATACATTAGGTAGGTCTAAATACAATAACGACGACGTCGTTATGTAGTAGGTTATAGTTAAGAGAAATAGGTAATAAGACGTTTAATAAGATATATAAGCTTAAGATACGAGACAACTAAGATATAGTTCGTATATACGATCTAGGTTGTTAGATAGTATTACGATAGTAGTAAGGAACTTTAATTTAGGTCAATACCTAGCCCCTATCCGTTAGATAATTTGCCATTTATTACTTATTACACCGCTTATATATAATCTGGCAGTAGTAACTATCGCCGCTAGCCTACCTTATCTTTAAACGTGTTACCCACAGGAACTTATAACTATCCTTATACCTACCTGTTTTCATTCTTAAGTCCTAGTAAGACCGATAATTCCCTCTTATTATGGTTCGATTAAGATTATTATTAGGTACTTTTTCCTTTATAGCTAATTCTGGCTCTCCCTAAAGTATACTAAATCCGTCTTTATACTATAAGAGAAACTAGGCTTGATGTAAACGCTAGCTATAGTAAAGGCGCATTTAGCGAGTTCTGCTAGGGATTCTATTACTAACTTTGTTTTTTTACGGTATTTATAGCTTTTGGCGCTTAGATACTAAAGAATATAAAAGAGAGGATAAATAGATACGGCCTTCCCACTGTTTATACTTTGTTAAAGATTGCAAGACCACTGTATTATTTATATTTAACTCCGTCTACTTTCTCTTAAAGTAATAGCCTAATACGTTTACACTAAACGGTCACTCTATTGTCACTATAACTGTGCCGCTAAATACTTAACTGTATTATATAAAAGTATAGTCTAGTACACCTAAAAAACTAACATTTTTTGCCTTAAACGCGTAAGTTAATATATTTTAGAGTTATTTTGCCCCTACTTAAATTAGCTAAGCTAAAGTAAAAAGGTTTCTTTAATAATAAACGTGTGCAGCGAAATGTCTATCGGCATTTATGGCTCTATTAGTACTACGGTACTTCATACTATAGTTATAAAAAAACCGCTAAGAGTAATCTACTTTAATGGCTAATTAGCCTTACTTACTACTATAGGATCCCTTAACTCCTAAATAGCAGTCCTAGAACTCTATATGCCCATTAACCCTAGGTATAACTACGTATATAATAAAACGCTTAGAGCTTATTAACTATATAACCTTATAAAGGATCTTGGAATTAACGGAGTTATAAGGATAAATGTAGGGTTTAAAGTTATGCTTTATAACTATTTAGATTCTAGGGTGCAGGAGACTATTACTAGTAATATTATAGTCCCTAAAAACTAGTGGAGGGAGAAAGACCCCTCTCTACCTTAAGATCCGCATAGAACTCCGCCGCTTAAATATAGCAATCTATTTGTAGCACAGAATTTATAAAAATAGGTTAGAAGCAGTATCTGGTATTACAGCCAATCTAGCAATGCTAGAGGTGGTATAATAGAAAAAAGAGTTAGACTAGATCTTTGTGGAATAGTAACTTTTTATAATCCTTAGCTTTATAGTTTAAGCAGATCTTATTATGGGGGTATTTTCGGTTATAATATATACTAAAACGGCCGGGGTCTTCGCCGAGGATATCGCCTTTTAAATATTAGCAAGGCAGATATAAGAACAGTGCAAACTTAGTTAAAATATATAACCGCTAAGGTAAACACGCCTATTTTAAAACGCTCGCCATGTTCTAGAATTGATTGGCAAGCTTTAACAGAAGTAATTATAGATTATTACTATAGCCGTACGAAGGAAATATATGCGACCCTTTAATAAAGAGCTCATTCCTCTAATAAAATAAGCGCTATCCTAATTAAAGTTTATAAATTGAGCCACGCGGTTCTTTACCCTTATTTTTAATATTCTTTAATTGCTAATCTTCCCTTAAGTTTAATTATGGACTAGACGATAATATAGTACGCCACTACTTATACTAAGCACGTTAATCTAGATACTCTAGGAGAATTTAAAATGCTTATTAAAGAATCTATACGTAAGGTCATGCTTAGACTTTATACTACTAAGTGGAAATTATTTAAGTGGAGTGGAACGTATACTACTAATTTACTTAAGGGTACTATAGATTGTAGAGCCGTTCAATCCATAGAGTCTAGCATCGATTTGCTAAAAGAAATTAAGTTTTTTTATACGGAGACTGCCTTAATTATAGAATGGCTTAGCTAGGGAAAATGGTATAATTATAAGAGAAAGTGCAAATGGAATGTAAGTCCTTTTTGTAAGCTCGGAATGCATAAAATGTCGCTAGAGCTTACTATATAGATATAAAAGTTATGTAAATTATCAATAATAATTATTACTAATTTTTTATTATTTAGGAACTTTGCTATATCCCTATATAGCCGGTTATCTACGCACCTAGAAAGCATTAAGGTGGAATTTACAGTGGTAGTGTATTATCTACTAAAGAAATACATAACTTCTGGAAGCCGAAGTGCTTAAGTTATAACGATTTTAATCGTAGAGGTAGACGGGCAAGAGAGCCTAATTATCAATTTCTAGATATACCGTATAATAAATCCAAAGAAGTATCTCCTTAGTAGCTGTAACCGACTACTAGTACTAAAGCTTGCGCTACCTTATAAATCACCACCTTATTTCTTGCTATTGTATATTTTACTACTTATTTCTATTACCTATTTCCACTACCTATTACCGACTAAGTAGCGCTGTTTTAGTTACCTACTATCTTATACCATCTTGTTAATTCTAGTAGTTAGTATAGCCACGTCTACACGGCCTTACTTTCCCTTAATAGCAAAAATATCAAAACTTCCCCTATAAAAAGGCCGTATATATATAGCTGCGCTAACTACCGGAATTGACGAGATGGTGTATATCTCACTGCCCTGCTGCCTACTACCCTATCTTACTACCCTTTTTCTATTACCTACTACCCTCCTTTACTACCTACACTTATTATATATATATAAAGGGTTTCTAAAGCCAGCTTAAATCGATAGAGTTCTTATTCTAAAATTATCTAGTTAATACTACGACGTAGGCTTATAAGGTTTATATATAGGTAGAAAGGTTCTAGTATACTAGAAAACCTTAGGAGGCGTTAATTTCTAGGGAGTTCTTAGGCTAGTAGTGGTATTATGTTACTTTATAAGCTTTTGTCGACCTATTACCTACTACCCTATTTCTATTACCTATTGCCTTCCTTTACTGCCTATGCCTACCTTATATATATACAATCCCTTCTCCAATAAAGGGCCCTATATTAGGCATATATATGCCTTCTCTTCCCTTCCCTACTATTAGCCACTAGCGTCGTGGGATTATAAGGCTCTTTTAGGGCATATTTCGGCTTAAGCGCATTATACGCAGCATTTGTTTGTGCTGGTTATATTAATATCTATAAGGCCGAAATGCGTTTACTAGTAGTATCCGCCAGCTATAGAACCGAAAGTAGATAATTAATCTATGTCCGTTATGGACCCGCTAAATAATATAATAGGTCCGCATTGAGGCCCGCCTATAGTAATGAACTATTTCCTATTATAAACTAGATGGCTATATCTGGCGTACTAGGTATTACCGCACCAACTTACACCTAGGACTTACGTTTTAGGCGGTTAGTAGGCTGCTACGGAGACTTTAAGCCTCCTTTAACAAGGCTGTGCCTCTATGCTTAGGTAATATTAAAACTTAAGAATGCCCACGTTCCTTAAACCCTTTAATCCTTTATTAAGAATTAAAAATTCTCTTAATTCTAGGCAGAGAGTTGACGCGATTTAAGAATTTTGTAGGATCTCGGCACGGAAGTAACCTTTACTTTAATTAAGGTCGGCTTTATAAACGTCATCCTTATATATTCTTTCCATTTACTTTACATTATATAGTAATTAACACTCTTAAGCTACTGCTAAACAACCCCCGTCTCTTATATATTATCCTAAGAAAAGCTAGATGTATATATAACACAAGATAATATCTAGTAGATAGGATAGACTTTTCTAAGTTTTATATAGTTCTCGCTACGTCTAAGAATAGCACTCTAACTAATCTTATAAATCTCCCTTTAAATATCCTTAAGGCCTTTATTCTAGGATACAGTCTAATTTTAAAATTTATTCTGGATGTCTTTGGCTTTAATGTTAGCATAGTAGTCTTAATTAGTCTTATTCTGTTCGCTATAGTAATATTAGCAACCTATATATAGAATAAAGCTTTCTCTTTCTTCTCTTAGTTCTTTATATTATTGGTTTTTATTAATAATAGAGATAATCTATTTAATAGTGTACTTTAGTAGATCGCAGAGCAGCGTATATTAAAAATCTCTTGCTTAGTAAAAGCTGTTACGCGACTAGGAACTATTTACGGCGACTAGGGAGATAATAGCAATAATAAGGAGGCGCTTAATAAGAAGGGAATTTTTAATTTTAGAAAGTAGGCAGCTAAGCTGCCACCCCGCTATAAGCCCTACTTTAGTAAATATAGGTTCTGGTATAACGGCCGCCTATTTATCTTTAATCGCTTACGCTAAGAGAGACCTACTAGTCTATGGTCCCTAAATAGAGGTAATAAAGAGCTTATTAAACTAAGGTGCATTAAACGGTTAATAAAGCCTATTAAGAACCTACTTAACTATATAAAGTCATAGTTACTTAAGAAGGAAAAGGCTATAATGGTTATTTAACGGCTAGCGGGAAAGGATCGCGGACGTAGCGCTAGGTTATAGGACCGCGTCTTGTCTAGACCTTCCCGTCCGATAAACACTATATCGCTTAACCCTAAGCAAAAGACTAAAGTTATAGAGGATATTAATGAATATCTCCATCTATCCAGCCCTCGCTAGTACGCCACCTGCGGTATCCTATACTGTCGTGGTTATCTCTTTTACAGACCTTCTAGGACCGGCAAAACGTCACTCTCCTTTGCCCTTGCTAGAATCTTTAGGCTAGATATATTTTATATTTCTTTACTTAAACCTAACTCTTATAAAATAATACTATAGGTCTACTAGGAGATAAGAAGAGTAATAAAAAGGAAGAAGAGGATAAGGCGGATTCTAAAGGAGGCAAGATAGTCTAAGAGTTAAATGTTACTGACTTAGCTAAAGCAATTAAGTTCGCGAACCGTAAAGATAAGTAGAATAATAATATAAAATAGGGTGTTTCGCTTTCTAGTCTACTTAACGCTATTGACGGCGTCGCTACTTATAAAGGTAGAGTCCTTATTATAACAATGAATTATCTAAAGAGGCTAAATAAAGCCCTTATCCGTCCTAGCAAAGTCGATATATAGGTTAAGTTTACGCTTATAATACGCGACCAGATTTAAGATATCTTTATCCGTATATACTTAAATAAGAATAATAAGGTCCTAAAGCGGCGTAGCAGGCCTAGTCTGATAAATGGCGTACTTAAGCCTACTTTAAATAGTAGCCTTAATAGGTCGGCGAAGATAGTAAACGGGATCAATAGGATTAATAATATTAATAGTATTAATGAAATCAACGGAGTTAATAGAGGGAAGTACTTAGCCTCTAGCGACTTAGCTATATCCAGCACTATAAATCCTAAGAGGCTAAAGGCACTGGCTAAGACTTTCGCTAATTGTATTCCTAAAAGGAGAAGAAGGTAAAGGTTGTTAGTATGTAATAAGCGGAGGTAATAGGCCTCTGGGATATCTAATGCAGTATTAAAAAGATAAAGGCGAGGTTAGAATTAAAGTGTTATGTTAGTATAGTTTATTGTTATCTTCCTAGGGTCGGCAATAAGTTGGTAAGGTAAAGCAGCGTCCTATTATATTTGTATTAGCATTAACCTAGTCTATATAGTTAAAAGAACTATCCCTTTATAGTAAACTTAGGCGAGCCCTAAAATACCTAATTTTGTATAAATATACCTATATCTTACATTAAATATATATATACTATTGATGGTGGCCTAAAGGACTTAGTACACTTACTAGAAGCCCCTAAGTAAGATTTTAAGGCTTACCTATTTGTTATAGAGCTTAGGGTAATATAGAAAGGATCTTTTTAATCTCTCTCTTAAAGTACGTAAATGACCTAGATACTGTGGAGTGGATGACTTAGTGCTGCGCTAGCTATAGTAGAACCGCGGCCGAGAGGTAGAGAGTTGCAACTTGTTTATACAAAGTTCCGTATATAAAAAGTTCCATAAACGGGGCCCTAGCGTTTTTTGCGGCAAATTGGTCGTTGCCTTCCTAAACCTTAAAAGGTTTTTAAGGGTATAGGCTATGACATAGAGCAGCAGATTATCAACCTCTACGGCGTTAGCTATATGTCCCTATTATTTTATCAGCTCGTTTTTAGGGCTGTAATACGCTAAGCTTAGGGAAGTTATGTCTTAGCCTGCGAAGATCGCTTGTAGGTTGCGGCAACTTCAACCTATTATTTTTTTACGGTGCGGCCTAGACCCTAGGTAGCCCTTTTTCGCTTAGTGTAGTGATTTAATCTAGCACGGACGTCCTACCTTTATATTGTTTGTAGAAGTCTAAGAAATAGGGCCACTTAGGGTTAGAACTGCGTAAACGTAGTAGAAATAGGTCTATATAGGGCCCTTACGGGACGATAATAGATATAGGCGTTGTATATATATTTGTTTTTTAATTTATTCACTCTCTTTTGCTATTACCTACTACCGCCGGTGCAACTTAGAACTAGTATAATATAAGCCTATTACAATTTATGTCCTAATTACTTTTACCTACGTAAACTGTCCTATGTTTAGAGATGTTTAGCGGACTCTAAACGACATTACTATCTCGTATAATATTTAAAACACCTTAATATTATATCTAGAAAAATAACTTTATATAAATTGGTGGTATATAGAGACGGTGGTGTAGGTAAAACAGCTTTAACTATCTAGGTAGGCTATTACCTTCCTTTTTTTAGTTTATAATCTGACTTAGCTAAAGCTATACCTTAATCGCTTTGTTAAAACCTACGATCTAACTATTAAGAACTTTTACCGCAAGTAGGTATAGATTAATAATCAGTTATATATAATGGAAGTGCTTAATACTTTAGGCTAGAACGAATATATAGCATTAAGAGATTAATAGATAAGAATTTCTGGGCTTTTTGATTACGGCTTATAAGACTTAATCCTTAGGCATGCTTTCTAGTTATATGCTAAAAAATCACTTCCTAGAACTAAAACACTTTTCTAATAAAGAGCTATCGGCTTAACTCCTCAAATTATCCTCTAATTTCGCTAACATTTAACGCCTTAGTAATTTGGCGGATATAAATATAATAGAGCCACTACTAAGAAGGATTAAGGAGGATAAGCTAAAGCTAAAGCCACGGTAGCGTGTTTTAAAGAAGGCACTAGTAATAGCAGCTAAGAGTATTACGGCACTAGCAGAAAGTGGACGTTATAGTAGACGCAGAGTTACATAACTCTTACGTAACTAGGGGATTGTATATAACTTCTCGCGTTACTACTTATCTTTTCCTTTCCTTTTCTTTAGCTTTAGATCCTTGTTTATAGACAATCCTACTAGAGCCTCGCCTAGGCGCGATTTTGCCGCAAAAACGTTGTAAAATCTACCTAAATCTTACCCAGTTTAATAGCTTTATATTTTAATAAAAAAAATCTAATCAATTATAGAGAACACTAGTCCGATTTAATTCGTCAGCTTATTAGGTTAAAAAGGTATTATTAAGGAGTTAAATATATAGGAGAGAGTGTCTCTTATATAAGATACCTGTGCCAAATATTGTAGTTAGTTAGCGTAGATAACTTCCGAGCTTCCAAAGGTTTCTAAATTCCCCGTATTATTAATGGGTCGATTTAGTCTTTATATAAATAAACTGCCAAAAATCTATTTTCTTGGTTTAACTTTTGGAGAAAGGGGTAAAAGTAAATAGCTTTATTTAGACTAATGGTGGAATGAGTTAATTTTAGGCCGAACCGTTCTATTATAAGAATAAGGAAGTTAATTAAAGAGTTTACTTCGGCCCTACTATATATAATCCCCATTTAGCCGTTCTAATATTTCTTTTCTACCCTTTATATATCTTTATATTTGTTAAACCTTACTTATAAGGTTCCTAATTTGAGGGGCTTAAGGGAAGAAATATTTCGATAGTTGTAAAGGGTGCTATATCTAGGCTATTAGCAACAATGTTAAGTCAAAGTAAAGATACCTATAGGCTAGCACCCTGTTAAACCTCCTACGCCATTATTCTTAAGATAGAAAATCATTTTAAGGTGGAACTTTTAGGCTATTAGGATTAAGATATATTAGCGGAGAGCTATCTATCTTTAGAGCATAAGAGTATAGCTAGAAGAGCCTTACTATTAAACATTTGTCTATAAGTTTTTGTATAATAGTATGCCGCCTATACCCTTATTATAGTAGATTTTTCTTCTCCTATAGCTGTCTAGAATACCGCGAACCTAATTATTTATAATTCTTTTACACCTTTGCTCTATGCACTAAGTAAGGCCGCTTTAATAGCTATAACTTACGGTTTAAGGTAGCTCTTTAGGGTTTTTAGGATATTGGAGTCGTCTTTAACTATTTCTACACCCTATATGTGTCGCGAGGCCGCCCAGATCTCCGCGACATAGGTATTATTATCTGCCCGTATTTACCTAGCTACTAATTTCCAACTAGGGGAGTTGTACTTTTACTACCTAAGCCCCGAGTAATAGAATTGTTATTAAGGTCATAGTACTGGTTTAGAGGGAGATTTTTTATAAGGAATATAAAATGTTATATTGCTATTCTCCTAGGCGTTAACCTCGTGAGCGCGGAGCCTTTTATTTACTTAAGCCTTAATAGCGGCTAAGGCATTAACGTCCTTTGGGTTAACAAAGTCTTTCTAAAATAATATTTAAAAGTTAGGAAAATAGTAATAGTTAATATACTACGGAATAAAGTAAGAAGTATAAGTAAGGAGTATTAGCGACGACTTCTTATAACATTATAGTATGTAGACGGAAAAAGCCGCATTACTGAAAATTCCTCTTAAGTACTACCTAATAGGCTCTACCTCTAATCGAATACAATGTTCCAAATTAGCCATTTATACTTAATAATCAATATTCTAATATTAGGAACTTATTTGGGTTAGTTATAATATAACTTTTTAGTTATACGCGTGCCTTAGCCCTAATTAGGAATACAACCTACTGCTAAATACCCCGGTCTTGCTTAATACAAAGGACAAAGCCTAAAGACTCTTCTTTATTATTATTTATACCCGCCTAAGAATCAAAACCTTACGTAATCTTTAATAGGCTATTTTCTTTTAATTAATATTTACCTTTTAGTAATATTGCGGCTTTCTATATCTTATTCTTGGCGAAGCCCTACTACACGCGTCCACGTCGCCGCGGGTGGAAACATCATCTGGAATCCGTTCCTCTTAATGGCCAAGTGCAGAGGCGATGGCAGAGAGCCGTCGCAGCGCGTGTAGCGCGCTGTCGTTGCGACTCTGTGGTGTTAAGCCCGCGACGCGTACATCGCCCTCAACAACACCAGGAGCCTCACTGCCTCCGCTTAGAGCTCCTGCTTAACCATCTAGGGAGGCCTATTAAGGAAAACTGGGATACGAAAACCACCCAACATACGACTACCTAGCTTATAGCTAGGGCCGAAACTGGCCTTATCAAGCCAGCGGATACGGACGCGTCCTAGGCGTATAACAGGACACCCTTAGGCTTATACTAGCTCTAAGATCGCAAAGGGAACGCGACAAGGGCGTAGGGATCCTCTTTTTATAAGAACTTGTTAAGGTTAACGCGTCGCAGACACCTCATACAAAACTTGTTAAGGCCCTAAGGCCACCGCGAAGAACTTGTTAAGGCCCTGCCTAGAGAACTCGTTAAGGCCCCTCTACGAGGGCCTATCTGGTATCCGACACCTAGGTGACTTAGAAGAGGGTCTTAATAGGCGTGGTGCGCGCGACCTGGACGATAGACGTAATAGCGACGCGACGGCAACCAGACGGCTTAACGAGGTAGAAACATGGGTAAAGCTCTAGGCAGTGGAAACACAGGCTAGCTTCGACGGCCCTATAGCGTTTAACCAGGTAACTCACAGGAGGGTCTTAATAGGCGTAGTGCACGCAACCTAACGCATATATAAGGCGACTTATAAAAGGGTCTTAATAGGCGTAGTGTACGTAACCTAATATATATATATGGGGGAGGCTATAGGGGAAATATAGGCCAGTTAGACGAGGTCTTAACAGTTAGAGACATAGGCCAGCTTATAAAAAGGGGGGACACAAGCTTGGTTAGTAGGAGAGGGGGAAGTAGGTTGCCTAGCACGGGACCTATCTCTATGGCCCCCTCCTATAAGACACGGTCGGCCTATTATAAGGAGACTTTTATAGGCAACGCAAAATGGGAACTAGCAGTAGTATAGGGTGTTGCGCCCCTATACTACGACTAGCCTCCTGCGGGGCGTAGTGCGTAGTAGCCACTGCTGGCTTTAGGGACCTTACTCTTTAGCTAGGCTCTAACCCCTAGTGCACCTAGTAGGCAGGCAGGATTATGTCCTAGCTAAAGAGACTATTACGCGGCTTGAGAGAACGGATGCGCGTGTTGGTGTACTAATAGACGGGACTGCTCGCTAGGGCGGTACGCTAGTAAGGTACACTTAAGGAGCAAACAGGAGTTACCTAGGCGGGGGAGGCTTTTGGCCAGGCCTTAACTATAGAAGGTCTATACGCCCAAAGGTAGGACGATACTAGAAAACTAGGGTAGAGGCTTAGATAAGCAGGTATGTCGAACTCTACTATATAACTACCTACCTAGCGGTTCCCCTAAGC
>Ga0307515_10009923_pt1 | contig 18332 bp, 17 predicted proteins | sample 17_EM_MG_FD_194513 | JGI IMG/M metagenome (GOLD analysis project Ga0307515, IMG submission 194513) | Populus trichocarpa ectomycorrhiza microbial communities from riparian zone in the Pacific Northwest, United States - 17_EM | ecosystem: Host-associated > Plants > Roots > Unclassified | place...
AAACAATATGAAGATCCAACCTATGGTGCCGCTCCAGTTTTCTAACGGCCGGCCGGCAATGGCTGCACCATTTATCCAGATATAAACGGCTATCACCAAAAAAAATGTGGTTGCAAAATTTAACGGGGTAATGCGCAGTTTCATTTGATTGACTATATGTTTGAAGTTTTTAAAATCGGTTAGCGTTTTTTTCGGGACGATGATGACCGGGTTTTTCCGCCGGCTGCCTTGTAGGCTTTGCCATATTTTACCTTATTCTTGGCCTCATCGAACTTTTTATGCTGATTGAGGGTTTTCTTTTCGTGGAAAGCGCCTTTAAAATCCGGGTCGTCTTTACGCTTTTGCATATCAATTTCCTTCGCAATTTCCTGGCGCTCATCGTAGCCTGTTTCCTCGATAAAAACATCATCCGGAATGGCCGAAACCGGGATGCTTTGCTTAATGAGTTTTTCTATCTTTTTAAGATAATACTCCTCTGCAGGGCCGCAAAAAGTAATGGCCTCGCCCGATTGCAGGGCCCGGCCGGTACGACCTATCCTGTGTACATAATCCTCTATTACAACAGGTACATCAAAATTAATCACATGGCTTACATCACTTACATCAATACCGCGCGATGCCACATCTGTTGCTACCAATATTTTAACCTCGTCGTTTTTAAACGAGTTGATGGAGTTGATACGGGTATTTTGCCCTTTATTGGCATGTAACACTTTAACCCCGCCTTCGCCAAATTTGCGCAGCAGGAATTTGTAAACATCATCGGCCACAACACGGGTTTTGCAAAATATCATCAGCTTGGTAATCTCTCCCTCGGCTTCCAATAATTTCTTTAGCAGGTGAATTTTGGTTTTTACGTTGGGTACATAGTACAGCAGCTGGTTTACCGTTTGCGCGGGCGTTGCCTGCGGGGTAACCTCAATAATGGTTGGATACTCCAAAAAGTTATTGGACAGCTCGTGGATCTTGTCGCTCATGGTGGCCGAGAAAAGCAGGTTTTGCCTTTTTACCGGTACAACTTCAAGCAAGCGGTTAATCTGGGGCATAAAGCCCATATCCATCATTTTATCAGCCTCGTCAAGCACCAGCACCTGTAGGGTTTTGGTAACAATATGGCCTGCCAGGTATAAATCCATAAAACGGCCTGGCGTGGCCACAATAATATCAACCCCTTTGTTGAGATTTTCTATCTGCGTTTTTGGGCCAAGGCCACCATATAGTACAACAACCCGCAGGTCGGTATTGGCGGCAAATATTTTAACGTTTTCCTCAATCTGCATGGCCAGTTCGCGTGTGGGCGAAATAATGAGCGCGCGCGGGGCTTCGCCCTGGGCATATTTAAGCCGCATGATTATGGGCAAAACGTAGGCGGCGGTTTTACCGGTACCGGTTTGCGCTATGCCCATTACATCCTGGCCATTCATGATAGGAGGGATGGCTTTTTGCTGTATCGGCGTAGCTTCGGTATAACCGGCATCGGCTATAGCGTTTAAAATTTGCCGGTTAAAATTAAATTCTTCAAAAGATACGCCCATGGCGCAAAGATAGGCTTTTTGTTGATTGAGGCTATTGTTTGTTATTTTGTGCTAACCTTTAGTATCACTTTTACGTTTAAAGCCGTAATAAAGGATGCATGAGATGTTAACCATACTGCAATACTTTACCTTATCTGTTTTATTGCCTGGTGGTTATATTCCATTGCTTTCGCTATTAAACCTATAAAATTCAGCAATGAAAAAACACCTATTTACATTTTTATTTATCGTGGCGGCATCTGTTGCGGCAAAAGCTCAAATTGGCACGGGCCGGTATTACACTGGCGGCAGCCTTAACTACAATTACGACGGGTATGGCTTCACCAATACCTATTCGTTCGCGGCTGGTTCTACGGTTTATACCAATCATGGTATATCTAACCTGCAAATTAACCCTGATTTTGGGATGTTCCTGTCAAAAAACTGGGCTATCGGCATTCAGCCGGGTTATTCGCGTACCGGCGGTACCGAAACATCTGTTTACACCGCATTGGCAGGTAGCGGCACCACCAGTTACCGCTATGATCATAAATACCACACCGAAGCCCTGTCGTTAGGCATCCACTTCAGGTACTATTGTATGTTGAATGACAGGGTTGGTATATTCCCGCAGTTTGGGATTACTGAAGCAAATGATATCAACAATTTTAAATCGGGCTCGATAAGCGTTGGCGGCAATCCCAACATCGTTTTTTTCGCTACTAAAAAGCTGGCCGTAAATCTTGGTTTTGGTAACATATTATATACTCATGATTATCAAACCAAAGCCAATTCCTTTAACATCGGGCTTAATACCAATATCGGTTTCGGTGTAAATTATTACTGGGGGAAACAGTAGGGTGAGTTGTGAGTTGTGAGTTGTGAGTAGCGGTACACACAGAGCATCAATACAAAAACAAAAAGTAAAAGAATTCATCCTGTGTTCATAAAAAATGTGTTTTTTTGATAGCTTGAACTAAAGTTGGATATTTTACAATATTGATGCGGCTGTACCGGTTATCCCTGATTTTGTTTTTACTGTTCCCGTTTGTTGTTTTGGCGCAAACCGCAACCATTACGGGCCGGGTGGTACACGGCGAAAGCAAATCGCCGCTGGCCAATGCAAGCGTGTTTTTAAATAACGCTACTTACGGTACCTCAACTGCCGAGGACGGCACATTCACCCTATCGGGTATTAGGCCCGGCCAATATGACCTTATTGTTACTGTAGTGGGATATGAAGATTACTCGCAAACGGTGCAGGTAGGGCATGTGCCCTTAAAGCTCGAGATATCGCTTACCCAAAAAGTACTCATGCTGCGCGAAGTAGTGATTAGCAGCAATGCCGACTGGAAGAAGAACTACGAGCAATTCAGGAAAGAATTCATTGGTACTACCGAAAATTCTAAATTGTGCAAGGTGCTTAATCCGCGCGTTCTTAACCTTAATTACCACCGCAGCAAACAGCGGCTGGAAGCCGATGCCGACGAATTTTTGGTGGTGGAGAACAAAGCTTTAGGTTACCGCACCAAATATTTGTTAAAGAATTTTGTAAGTGATGCTATTGAGCATACCATACAATACTCGGGCAGGGCGCTGTTTGAAAATTTGCCGGGATCGGCGGAGCAAAAAAAAATATGGAAGCATAAGCGGGAAGAAGCTTACTACGGCTCGCCCCAGCATTTTTTCAGGTCGTTGTTTAAAGATAAGCTAAAAGAGGAGGGTTTTGAAGCCCACGATTTTACCCGTGCGCTGAACCGCGAACGGCCACCCGAAGAACTGATACAGCAAAAAATTAAAAGGTATAAAGAAACCAACCGCGACTCGGTTATGCACTGGTACAGGTTAAGCAACCTAACCAAATGGAGCGATGAAAACGTGGTGAAAATACCCTACCAGTCGATGGAGATTTTGCGCAGCACGCCCGAGGCCGGCATTTATGCTATTACCTTTCCGCACTTTTTGTATGTGGTATATACCAAAAAGCACGAGCTTACCGAATTTAAAGATGTATACCGCCCGCTGGATATGGAAAACTTTGAAACCAGCATCATCTCCCTTTACGGAAGTTATGCCTTGTTTGATAACAACGGCACCGTAATATCAAATCCCGCCCCACTTTACGAAGGCACCTGGTCAAAAGCCAAACTGTGCGATTTGCTACCCGTTGATTATGAGCCGGGGGATTAAGCTTCGCTGTCATTGGTCATTGTCGCTGCGCTCGTCATTAGTGATTTAGCTTCGCTTGTCATTGATGTATTTATTAAAAAAAACTAAAACAATCGTTCCCAACCAAACCTGCCCCTTAAATGACTAATGACTAATGACTAATGACTAATGACCAATGAACTAATAAACAACTTTCCCTTTATCGAGTGTTAAAACTTTGTCAACACTCTCGGGGATTTCATGCTGGTAGTGGGTTACATATATCAGGGTTACATTGCTTAGTTTGCAAATGGTATCTACCAGGTTTTTAAAATGAAGTTGCTGATGATCATCCATACCCTGGCAGGGTTCATCAAAAATAAGGAGTGAAGGATTTTTAATCAGCGCCCGGGCAAGCAGGCACAAACGCTGGGCGCTTGCCGGTATGTTTTTTAAAAGTACGCGGGCATATTGGTCAATTTCAAGTGTTTTCATCCATTGCAAGGCAATAGCCGCCATTTGCGGGTTGCTTGGCCTGAATAGTCCCAGCGTGTCGTAGTATCCCGATTCAACTACCTGCAGGCAACTGTTATCGGTAGCGAAATATTGGTGCAGCTCCGGCGATACAAAGCCTATTTTCTTTTTTATATCCCAGATGCTTTCGCCGGTTCCACGCTTTTTATCAAATAAAACAATGTGGTTGGCGTACGCCTGCGGGTTATCGCCATTTATCAAACTAAGTAATGTTGATTTGCCCGCGCCGTTGGGGCCAAGCAAAGCCCAGCGGTCGCCGGTTTTAATTTCCCAGTTTACATTATCCAGCACCACTTTATCACCATATTGAATGTGTACGTTTTCCATTGTAACTACATGGTTATAGGTTACTCGTGGTTTGCCAGGATTCAATAGCGTGCGGAGCGCTGCTATGTCAATGCTATCGCTGATATTGGCAGTAAACTGCTCTGGATTAAAATCGGCCCTGGTGGTTTCATGAATAATTGCGCCATCTTTTAACACTGCTACATGGGTAATAGCTTCCGGAATTTCATGCGGCGGGGTAGCAATAATTAAATTAATGCCCGATGCGGTTATCTGCCCGATAACGCCGTTAAACTCCTGTCTTGTTTTTACATCAAGGCCGGTTAGCGGATTATCGAGCAATAATAAAACCGGGTTTTTAAGTAAGGCAGCAGCAAGCATCAGCCGTTTTGTTTCGCCGTTTGATAATTTTATCAGTTGCTTGGTCTGTAGGTAATCAAGGTTTAATAACAGCATTACCCTTGGTAAAGTCCAATATCCACCTGAGGCTTCGCTGATAATGTTGCTTAAATAATTATTAACGGTTAAAGCATCCTCCGAGTCGGACGAGTTATAGCGCTGCTGATAATAAAAGTCGGAGGTGTTTGATAAATTTCGGAAATGGTGCCTGGGCTCAACAATGGCAATTAATTTTGTTTTAATGCTTGTACCGCCGGCAACCGGTATTTTACCATCGGGCCCGTTTTCAAAGTGATAGGTAATAGAACCGCCTGTAATATTAAAGCGGCCGGCTATGGTTTGTAGCAGGGCACTTTTGCCCGAGCCACTTGGGCCTACAAGCGCCCAGTTTTCACCTTTATTTATCGTAAAAGTAAGATTTTTGAACAGGGTGTTGTTCAAAAATCTTACCGTAGCGTTGTTTATAGAAAAAGTTGTTTTAACCATGGGCTGCTTTAGTAGCCGGCAAAATTAACCATCTGCCCGAGAAAAAAGCGCTTGAGTATAGTGTTATTTTATCTATAAATATTGGCGGAAGGCCTAAGCGGTTTTTTTAAAGTTTTGGTTGGGCGCAATGTTGGCGTTACTCTTGTTTAGTCTGTTCCAACCTTCAATATTAACCACCTCATCTTTCACAAAATTATTGCATTTTTTATTTGGGCAGGCAACAATCCAATATTTTTTTGATTGTTCAATGTGAGGCCTGGTTCCACATTTTATGCAATTTTCGCATTTAATGTTTGGTTGTATTTCAAAAATCATAGTAAAACGTAATTATAAATAGATAATTCAAAATTATGAAAAGATTTCGGTCTCGGCTAAAATTCAACAAAAACATGCACTATAAGTATGTTAAATCCTATATTTTGTGTAGCTGAAATGTTATTGGTACTTTCTTCTCAGGATATTAAGTACAATAAACGTTCCGGTTTTTAAATTGTTTGCTAATCAATCATTATTTTGATATTTTAAATTGAAAATAAATGGCTTGCCGTACGACAAATCATCAATTAACGCCGATTGTGCCGGTATTTGATTGATATTTACATGGACATATTAGGAGTAACTGTATGGTTTGCTATACAGTTTATCATGATTTTAGGCACTTTAGTTGTTATGGCTATTAAAAATAAGTATGTAAAAAAAGGCTTGATTCTTGTATCCGCCTAATGCCGGATGGTAAAATGCCATTGTTTATACACTTCAATTACCTCAAAATATTGTCATGAAAAAGATCCATTTACTGATGATCGGACTAATCATTTTTACTTTAAGCGGTTGCTCTGTTATAACCGGAATATTTAAAGCGGGTGCAATAGTTGGCGTAATAACAGTTATTGTTTTTATTTTGGTTATTGTATGGTTTATTTCGGTATTTAGAAAGTAAGATAGATTATTTCGTAGTAGTATATTTTTTATTTATTTAGTTAAACAATTTAATTTTTGATAGGTTGTAATTGTATAAAAACATAATTTATCATGGAAAATACACAAGCAACAGCAGAAGTTTTAAATGACCTGGTCCAGATTAATAACGACAGGATAAAGGGTTATGAACGGGCCCTTAAAGATTTAAAAGACGGCGAGGCCGATTTGAGGGTGCTTTTTTTAAGTTTAATTGATGCAAGCAACCGTTATAAAAATGAATTGGGCAAAGAAGTTGAAGTGTTGGGCAAAGATATCGGCACAGGCACTTCAACCGGTGGCAAAATACACCGCGCCTGGTTGGATGTAAAGGCCGCGTTTACTGCTCATGATACGCACGATATTTTAGAAGAGTGTGAATTTGGAGAAGACGCTATTGTAAAAGCCTACCAGCAAGCGTTGGATGAAGATTACATTCCGGCATTTTTACGCGACCTGATAACCAGGCAACAATTCGAAATATTGGACGCGCATGACGAAATCAAAGCATTGCGCGATAGTGTGCAGTAGGTTTTAGTATCAAGACAGAATGCTTGAGTTGGTGCCTGCACAATCGATCTTATTATTGGTACCTACAACCCAATACTTCATCACACGTCACAAAAAAAACGCACCTGAAATCAGGTGCGTTTTTTTGTGAAAATCTAACCAAGTTAGATTACATTTTTTTAGCAGTGTCTGTAGCTGTTGAGTCTTTTTTAGTTGTGTCAGTTGCAACTGAATCAGTTTTAGGTGAATCAATTTTAGCTGAATCTGCTTTAGCTGAATCTGCAGCTGAAGATGAACCAGCACCTTTACAAGCTGCAAATGAAGTAGCGATAGCCAGGGCAACTAAGCCTAATTTGAATGAATTTTTCATGTTTACTTTTTTAATGAGTGATTTAATAGTTTTTCTGTTAATACATTAAACAAAAAAAGGTAACCCATAATTTTAAAAAAAAATTATCGATTACCTTTTATAATTGTAAAAAAACTAAAAAATCAATAAAAAGGCACGAAAGTTAATACTTATAGGCCCGTTTACGAAGATTTAATTATTTTTTAGCTGTGTCTTTTTTTGTAGAATCAACTTTAGCTTCGCCGGCTTTAGCAGTTGAATCGGTTGCAGCAGATGAATCTTGTTTCACTGAATCAACTTTAGCTGAATCTGCTTTAGCTGCTGAATCTGTAGCTGAAGATGAACCTGAACCTTTACAAGCTGCAAATGACGTAGCGATAGCCAAGGCAACTAAGCCTAATTTGAATGAATTTTTCATTTTTTTGAGTTTTAATATGTTAGTATTGATGATTGTTATCGGTATTAATACAATTAATTAAAAAAGGTAACCCATAATTAAATTAAAAAACTATAAATTACCTTTTATAATTATAAAAAAAACTAAAAAATCAATAAAAAAGAGATCATGAATTATATTTAATGCCCCTTTTATAGTATTGGGTAATTATTTCTTAACTGAGTCTTTTTTTACAGAGTCAACTTTAGTTGAATCTTTAACGGTAGAATCAATTTTAACAGTAGAGTCAACTTTAACAGTCGAATCAACTTTAGTGCTGTCGCCATCTGTTTTTTTGGCATCACCATTACAAGCTGAGAAAGAAACTGCAATAACTAAAGCAACTAAGCTGGTTTTAAATAAATTTTTCATGTTCGTAAGTTTAAATTTTAATATTTTTTGATCGTTTTCGTTAATTAATACCCAACCCTTAAAAAGGTAACCCATAAAATTTAATAAAAAAATAAAGTCTATAGATTTTGTAGCGATTATGATTAAAGGTAATTTTTGCAACTGGCTTTTTTATTGCAGATTTGCCGGTGTAATTATTTTGGCCCGGGTTACTTTAGTTGCATTTGCAGTATTAACTTTAAGGAGAGGGGGCATATTGACGCTTTTATTCGCGCAAAGACGCCAAGTGCCATGAAAAAAAAGAAAATAACTGTGCGTCTTCGCCCGAAATCCTTTTAGCTAAGTATTTGGAGCGGACAAATATCAAGAATCAAGATAAAGGGGTGGCTGGCATCATCCCGCATTGTTTGATATTGGTGCAGGGACAAGCAGAAAAGGGATTGTTCGTCTTGACTCTTGATTCTTAACTCTTGATTCTTCTTCAAAAAGGCGATTATTTTTGTATGCGATGGGTTACATTTTGGCATAAACAGTATTAAGAGTGAATAAAGACTTAAAAGCTTCGGCACCAACAGATAGCGAGATAGTTCTTGGGATACTTAACAATTCGGAAATAGTACTGAAAAGGTTATACGTTACCTATTTCCCGATGATATTACAGTTAATTATCAACAACAACGGGAATGAGGACGATGCCAAGGATATATACCAGGAAGCAATTATCGTTCTTTATAATAAGGTAAAATCGGGCGAGTTTGAGTTAAGCAGTAAGCTTAAAACATATATTTATTCGGTTTGCCGCAGGCTATGGCTTAAAAGGCTGAGCCAGATGAACAGGTATGGAGGCGATATCAGGGATTTTGAAGAGTACCTGCCTGTTGATGACGAGGTTGAAAAACATAATGACCGGGATATACAGTTTAATAAAATGGAGGCAGCGCTCCAGCTATTAGGCGAACCCTGTAAAACCATTATGGAAGATTTTTATATACATAACAAATCGATGCAGGAGATTTGTGAACGTTTTGGGTATACCAATGCCGATAATGCCAAAACACAAAAGTATAAATGCCTGCAAAGGCTGAAGAAGTTATTTTTTCAGCAGAAGTAAAAGGAGTGTAACGAGATGAGCGAGAATCTTATTCTGGAATTAATTGACAGGTACCTTAACGGCGATATGACCGCCGCCGAACGTGCCGAATTTGAGACATTGCGCAAAAACGACGCTAATGTTGACAGCAAGGTAATAGAGCATAAGCTATTTGTTGGTTTAATTAAACAATACGGCGAACGCATTGAACTTGAAAAACGTTTGGATGCTATCCACAATGAGATTGATGTGCATTCATTGAAGGAGGAATTGATGATACACCCTAACTGGTTAGTTAGCATGTGGAGGCATCACCACTCAAAAATATCCGTGGCTGCTTCGATAGCTATTTTTGCGATATTGAGCACTTTGTTTTTTACAGGTAAGCTGAACAATCATGATTCGAGCTTTGTGGAATTAAAAGAGGAAATTGTGCATGCCAAAAATCAGACTAAGCGCCTCGACAGTAAGCTTGATGGTTTTATTAAAAGTTCAAATACGCCTGTAAAACCCCGGATAACAAGTCCTGGTAATTTCAGAGGAACCGGTTTTGCGCTATCGTCTAATGGATATATAGCAACAGATTATCACATCATAAGAGATGCGGATTCGGTATATGTACAAAATGCGGCCGGAGAGTCGTTTCATGCTAAAGTTATATATACCGAGCCTAAATATGATATAGCGATATTACAGATAAACGACCCTGCGTTTAAAGATCTGGGTAATGTGCCTTATAACTTCAAGAAATCGTTGAGCGATTTGGGTGAAGATGTTTATACCTTTGGTTACCCAAGCGGTGAAGAAAACTTTGGCCCCGGATCATTAACGGCAAGGAATGGTCACTCTGGCGATACTACGGAGTACCAGGTTTCTATTCCTGTTAATCCCGGAAACAGTGGCGGGCCATTATTGGATAACAAAGGTAATGTTATTGGTATTATAAGTGGCAGGCAGCCTGATGTCGCCGGTGCAGGTTTTGCAAAAAAATCAGTATATTTATTAAAAGCGATACAAAACATACCGTCCGACTCATTGAGCAAGGATTTAACTCTAAGTACTAAAAATACGCTGGCTGGCTTAAGCCGCCCACAACAAGTCAAAAAGCTTAAAAATTATGTATTCATGGTTAAAGCTTATTAATACGCCCAAATTCCAATAAAAATTAATAATTGAAAGGAGATACCGTAAGGTGTCTCTTTTTTTGATTAAAGACTTTTTCTGAACTTGGATTAAGCGGATTTTTGGATTTTATTTGTTGTCTGAACTCGAATTAAACGAATTTTTAGAATTTCTCGAATTGGCTTTTTAAATTCTGTTAATTCTGTAAACGGCGCAGCCTTCTTGAACACCTCTTAAAAACAAACAAAAGGTGAAAAATTCAGGTTCAGACAAATGCGTTAGGGATTGGCGCGGATACCGGCCGGGCGCTGGACAAAGAGGGTAGGCTGTGGTTAAGGCCTGTGCAGTATGAGCAAAAAGCCCGGCCGCAGGCAACGCCCGGATGAAGAATCAAGAGATTGATTAGAGTCAAGAATCAAGATAACTGCGTGCCATGGCTTACCTATCCACCTCTCCCAATACAAAATCTATCGAGCCTACAATGGCAATCAAATCGGCAATCAGTACGCCTTTTGAAATTTCGGGGAGTACGGAGAGGTTGTTAAAACTTGGCCCACGGGCTTTTACGCGGGTGGGGATTTCGGATTTGCCATCGGCTACAAAATAGAAACCCAGCTCGCCTTTGGCACCTTCGCAGCGTACGTAATAGTCCTGTGCTTTGGGGATGGTTTTGCGGGGCATTTTGGCGCGCGGATCAAAATCGGGCGTGCGTTTTAGTTCTTTTTGCAGGCGGTCGAGGCATTGTTCTACAATTCTTACAGATTGTTCAATTTCGTCAACGCGTACTTTGTAACGGTCCCAGCAATCGCCCACCTTGCCCATCAGGCCGGTACCTATCGGGATCTCGAAATCAAGCTCGGGGTAGGCCGAGTAATTATCAATGCGGCGCAAATCCCATTTAAGGCCAGATGCCCGCAGCATAGGGCCGCTGCAGCCGTAGTTAATGGCTACGTCTAAAGGCAGTACGCCAACATTTGCGGTGCGCGATATAAATACCTGGTTATCGGTTAATAGTTGGTTAAGCTCAACCATTTTGGGTTTAAAATACTCCACAAAATCGCGGCAGCGCTCCTCGAAACCAACCGGCAAATCGTAAAAAAGGCCGCCAACCCAAATGTAGTTATACAACATACGCGATCCGGATGCCCATTCCAGCATACCCATAATATGTTCCCTATCCCTAAAGCACCATAAAAATGGGGTAAAAGCGCCAATATCTATACCGTAGGTGCCAATAGCTATCAGGTGCGATGCAATGCGGTTAAGTTCGCAAACCAGTACGCGGATGTATTCGATTCGTTTAGGAATGTCTTTATCAATGCCCATCATCCGCTCAACACCCATTACAAAAGCGTGGCTGTTGTTCATAGATGCCAGGTAATCAAGCCTGTCGGTAAACGGGATGGTTTGCTGGTAGGTTAATGATTCGGCATGTTTTTCAAAGCAGCGGTGCAGGTAACCAATATGTGGTATTACTTCCTTTACAATTTCGCCATCGGTTATCAGTTCCAAGCGCAACACGCCATGGGTAGACGGATGTTGCGGGCCCATATTGAGCACCATATCCTCTACACTGGCATCGGCAATTTTTTTATTGTAGTTAAGAAGAGCCTCTTCGTATTTTGAATTAGTAATAACCAATGTTGCGCGCTGTTTTGTTGATGCCAAAAATCAGTATTTTTTTCGTTTATCGGGCTAAATTCGTTTAAAATTAAATAGGTGGTATTGAAATTTAGTGAACCTTTAAGTGCCGGGTTGTCGCCGGGATTGAAAATACTTCAGGGTTTTTTGCCATCGGGCATCGCCCGGTAATTATAATTTTATAGTTTTATGGCAAATTATTCCCTGCATAAATAATTGAAAACTTAACGTATTAATCACGATTAAAAAATGAAAAAAGTAATTCTTGTAACAGGGGCATCATCCGGTTTAGGTTTGGCTACCGCCACGGCGCTTGCCGCCCAGGGCCATACTGTTTATGGTACCACGCGCGATATTAAGCGCATCAGCGATGTATCATTTATGCCTTTACAAATGGATGTTACCGATGATGCATCTGTAAACGCGGCTATTGCAACCATTGTTAAAGCCGAAGGCAGGATTGATGTTTTAGTTAACAATGCAGGGAACGGAATTACAGGCCCTTTATATGCTATGCCGGTTGATGCCGCTAAAAAACAGTTTGAAGTTAATTTTTTTGGCGTGGTACGTGTAAGCAGCGCTGTTTTGCCGGGCATGATTGAAAAAGGCCAAGGCCTGGTAATAAACATTGGCTCATTGGCCGGTTTATTTGGTTTGCCTTACCAGGGCTTATACAGTGCATCTAAATTCGCGATAGAAGGCTACTCCGAAAGCCTGCGTATGGAATTGCAAAATACAGGTGTTAAGGTATCGGTAGTAAATCCCGGAGATTTTAAAACCGACTTTACCGGCAACCGCGAAAAACTGCCTTTCCCCCTTAAAAATGATAAACTGAAAGCTGAGTTTGATGCAGCCGTAGCCGCCATGGAAAAAGATGAAAGCATTGGCGCCGCGCCATCAAAACTGGCAGCGCAAATTGTTAAAATAGTAAGTAAATCAAAACCTGCGCATAGCTACCTGGTTGGCGCCATTGGCCAAACCATTGTGCCCACCCTGAAGGCCATATTGCCCGGCCCCATCTTTGTAAAATTAATGAATGATCATTACGGGATTAAATAGTGAGTGGTGAGGGGTGAATAGTGAGTGGTGAATTGGTTCATAATTGATTAATCGCCACTTACTACTGACCACTCACCACTGATTACTCACCAACCACAATGCAAGAAAAAAATAACAAAAAAACCATCTGGGCGTGGGCCATGTTCGATTGGGCCAACCAGTCGTACAACATGGTGATTATATCTACCATATTCCCGGCTTATTATGTGGGTATTACGCAGGAGAAAAATCCGGGCGGAATGGTTACGTTTTTTGGGCACCGGTATGTAAATACGGTACTGTCAACTTACATACTTGGACTATCTTACCTTATTATTGTAGTTTTATTACCCATACTAACCTCCATTGCCGATTATAAAGGGCATAAAAAACTGTACATGCAGTTATTTACCTGGCTGGGGGCACTTGCCTGTTTTGGTTTGTATTATTTTGAGATGAAAACCTTCGAGTTCGGGATGATTTGTTTCGGGCTGGCCTCTGTGGGGTATTGTGGCGGCTTTGTATTTTATAACTCGTACCTGCCGCAAATAGCCACCGTTGACAGGCAGGATGCGGTAAGTGCCAAGGGTTTTATTTATGGTTTTGCAGGCAGTATTGTGGTGCAGGTGTTGGCCCTTGTTTTTGTAATATTCCATGATACCTTTGGGATGACAGAGGATGCCGGTGCCCGGTTGTCATTTCTTATTGTCGCCATTTGGTGGATAGGCTTCTCGCTTATACCGTTTTATTTGTTGCCTAAGGGAGTGCCAAATGCAGGATCACATGAGTATAATGTGTTTACCGGTGGTTTTAAAGAATTGGCAAACGTTTTAAAAAGGGTTAAGCAGCTTCCCTTATTAAAACGTTTTTTACCGGCGTTCTTCTTCTATTCGGTAGGCGTGCAAACCATTTTGCTGGTGGCGGCCAATTTTGCGGCCAAAGAGCTTAAAATGCCGGATGATGCATTGATAGGAATTATCCTGGTTATACAGGTGGTTGCCATCATTGGCGCTGCTATAACCGCTAAAGCATCAGAAAAATATGGAAACGTTAAAGCCCTATCGGTTATAGTAGGGATGTGGTGTGTAATATGCGCATGTGTTTATTTTATTGCTAATGCAAACCAGTTTTATGTTGCAGCCGTTTTTGTTGGCCTGGTTATGGGGGCGGTACAGTCGTTATCGCGTTCGACATATTCTAAATACATCCCGCCAAACATTCCCGATACCGCATCGTATTTTAGTTTTTATGATGTTACCGAAAAATTATCAATTGTAGTGGGTTTGTTTACCTTCGGTTTTGTCGAGGGATGGACTGGCGAAATGCGCGAATCGGCCCTGGTGCTTGATGGTTTCTTTGCAATAGGTTTTATTTTGCTGATCACGTTGTTGATTTTTGAACGGAAAACCAAGTTGGCGGAAGCGCTGGAGTAAGTCAAATCAGAATTTTTCACCTTTTGTTTGTTTTTAAGAGGTGTTCAAGAAGGCTACGCCGTTTACAGAATTTTTAAATTAACGGAATCCTTTTTGCTGAAATAAATTCCGGACATTCTCCAATGCTGATTCAGACAAACAAATAAGCCCGATAAATTGCTTTACCGGGCTACATCACAGTTAATTGTTTACAGTTTTAAAATTAAAGTGATAAGGTTATAGGTTTTCTTAAATTTCTTGTTATATATCTTTCTGTATTATATATTTTTATATCCTGATGTTTTGTTATATCAAAAATAAAGGATGCGTTAAATATCATAAATACCTATTTAGTGGTAGTTGTGATATTTAATAACAGTACGGGTTGGGTTTATACCGCATATAAGTGCTAAATTGATAATTAGATATTCAAAAGACACAGCATCTGCCAAAACTAAGTACATTTGCGGTTTGTTAAGTAAAAGTAATGGCTAAAGTTTCTATCAACCTGGCAACAGGCTCGCTGCAAAAAGAGGATATCATTGTAGGTATCGATCTGGGTACTACCAATTCGCTGGTGGCTTTTATTAATCCCGATAAGCAACCCCATGTTATAAATGATACGGGTAAAGGCGTTTTGGTACCTTCAGTAGTCCATTTTGGGCCCACAGGCGATATTTTGGTGGGTAACGAGGCTAAAGAATATTTGATAACCGACCCGCAAAATACCGTTTTCTCGGTAAAACGCTTACTGGGCCGCAGCTATCATGACATCGAAAATTATAAAGATTTTTTCTCGTACAAGGTTATTGATGACGATACCGAGAGCCTGGTTAAAATAAAGGTTGGCGACAAATTTTACACGCCTATTGAACTATCGGCACTGATACTTAAAGAGTTAAAAGCCCGTGCCGAACATGCCCTTAAAACCCCGGTTAACCGCGCGGTAATAACCGTGCCTGCTTATTTTAACGATTCGCAGCGCCAGGCCACCCGCGATGCCGGTAAATTGGCAGGGCTGGATGTATTGCGTATTGTAAACGAGCCAACGGCAGCAAGTTTAGCTTACGGCATTGGCCTTGATCCCGAAGAAGTAAAAACTATTGCCGTGTATGACCTTGGCGGCGGTACGTTTGATGTATCCATACTGCAAATTCAGAACGGGATTTTTGAGGTATTGGCCACCAACGGCGATACCTTTTTAGGCGGCGACGATTTTGACCGCATTATTGTTGATTACTGGATTGAAAAAAATAACCTCAACAAAGCAGAAATAATAGCCAATAACGAACTTGCCCAGCAATTGCGCCTTAAAGCGGAAGAGGCGAAAAAAGCGTTTGCCCATCAAAGCCTGTTTAACGAAAAAATAGGCGAAATATGGTGTACGCTGGACAGGAACACGTTTGAAGAACTGATTATGCCCAAGGTACAGCAAACCATCACCAGTTGCCAAAATGCGCTTAAAGATGCCAAATTGACCATAGCGGATATTGACGAAGTGATCATGGTAGGCGGGTCAACCCGTACGGCCCTGGTTAAGAAAATGGTGGCCGATTTTTTTAACCGCCCTGTACATGATGATGTTAACCCCGATGAGGTGGTTGCATTAGGTGCGGCTATACAGGCCGATATATTGGCCGGTAACCGTAAAGATATTTTATTGCTTGATGTTACGCCATTATCCCTGGGTATTGAAACTATGGGCGGCCTGATGGATGTAATTATACCCCGCAACAGCAAGGTGCCTACCAAAGGCGGCCGGCAATACACTACATCGATAGACGGACAGGTAAACATGAAAATTGCCGTTTACCAGGGCGAGCGCGACCTGATCAAAGAAAATCGTAAACTGGCCGAGTTTAACCTGAAAGGCATCCCAAGTATGCCAGCCGGTTTCCCGAAAGTAGATATCAACTTTTTGCTGAATGCCGATGGTATCCTGACTATACAGGCTATTGAATTGCGCAGCGGCGTTAAGCAGGAAGTTGAGGTAAAACCCACCTATGGCATTACGGACGAACAGGTAGAGCAAATGCTGTTGGATAGCATTACCCACGCCAAAGAAGATGTAGCCGAGCGTATGCTGATAGAAGCCCGTACCGAAGGCGAGCAGATGGTTTACACCGTGGAGCGGTTTTTGCAAAAGAACGGCAGCTATGTATCGGCAGAAGAAACCGAACAAACCAATCAATATATAACTGCATTAAAGGCGGCTATTGCGACAGGAGATAAAGATCTCATTCTGAAAAGTATAGACGAAGTAAATGAATTTACACGGCCCTTTGCCGAACGTTTAATGGATCAGGCAATTAGCACGGCGATGCGTGGCAAGAGTATTGAATAATATACAGCACTAACTTTATAGATGAGAAGGATTACAGCAGTACTTACAATTTTGGCCCTCGCGGCTGTTTTTTTACAAGGGTCATTTAATAAAGTTTACGCCAAAAATCTCGTAGTCCGGGATACTACACTTAAAAGTAGTGCAACACTGGATACCGCACGCTACGATTCGCTGATGAAATATATGGCCAATGGCGATAAAACAGGTAAATGGCCTGTAAAGAACGCGCCGCTGCCATTACCAGGCGCTATTTTGCCGTTTAACCGGGTAGTAGCTTATTATGGTAACATGTACTCCAAAAACATGGGCATATTAGGCGAGTATGAGCCAAAAGTGATGATGGCTAAACTAAAAGCCGAATGCCAGGCCTGGGAAAAGGCCGATACCCTTACGCCCGTAATACCCGCGCTACATTACATTTGTGTAACAGCCCAGGCCGATGCCGGCCGAAATGGCTTGCATAACCTGCGCATGCCTTTTAGCCAGATAAATAAAGTGATAGCCATGGCCAAAACCATGAATGCCCTGGTGTTCCTTGATTTGCAGGTTGGTTTCAGCACCGTACAAACCGAAATTCCTAAGCTTGAAAAATACCTGCTGATGCCCAATGTACATTTAGGTATCGACCCGGAGTTTAGTATGAAAGAGGGGAGTGTGCCCGGTAAACGCATAGGTACTTTTGATGCCGATGATATTAACTATGTATCCAAATACCTGGCCGGCCTGGTCAGGAAAAATAACCTGCCGCCTAAAATTTTTATTATACACCGCTTTACCAAACGCATGGTAACCAACTACAAAGATATCAAACTAAGCAGCGAAGTGCAGTTTGTAATGGATATGGACGGCTGGGGCGGTCCCGACCTAAAAAAAGGAACCTATAAATACTTTATTGCTGCCGAGCCTGTACAATTTACCGGTTTCAAGCTGTTTTATAAAAACGATATCAAAAACGGCCCTAAACGCATGCTTACTCCTAAGGAAGTCTTGGCGCTGAAACCGAGCCCGATATATATACAGTATCAGTAAAATAGAATCAAGAATTAAGAGTCAAGAATCAAGACAGGATTTTTTTGCTTAGCTGCCGCGAGGTTTTACCTCGTGGTAAACCATGGCTTCAGCTTTCAGCTGAAATTACCAGGCATTCTGCCCATTCTAAAATTCTGTAAATTCTGATTCAGACAATTCGCGATAGGGATAAAAGCGGATACTGGCCTGTGAATAAGGCCTGTGCAGTATGAGCGGTTAGCCCGGGCCGAAGGCATCGCCCTTAGAAATTCAAAAGTTAAAATTCAAAAGTCAAAAATGTTTTCCGGCAGGATATTGGTATTGATATGTTGGGATAGGTTCATAAAAAATCCCCGTTTCCGGGGATTTTCTTTTTACAATTTGCCAATGGCTTCCTGCTCTCTTAGCGCGGTAATGTTATTTTTATCGCTGTAGCTTTCGGTTTGGCTGGCAAAGTCTTGCAGGATGCTGGCAATGGTGTCCAGGTTATCGGCAACGCGTTGGTGCATGTCGGGCAAGTCTTTTTCCAGGCGTTTATCGCCAAGGTCAATGTTATCTACTTCTATTTTAGCCAGTTTGGTGATGATTGCCTGCTGGCTGTTTTTTAAATCTTCCAGTTCATGGACAATTTTCTCCATCAGTCCGAATTTCTTTAGCTTATCCATAAGTTGTGTTTTTTAATTGTTATATCTACTCAACCTCAAATAA
>Ga0307515_10009924_pt1 | contig 18331 bp, 15 predicted proteins | sample 17_EM_MG_FD_194513 | JGI IMG/M metagenome (GOLD analysis project Ga0307515, IMG submission 194513) | Populus trichocarpa ectomycorrhiza microbial communities from riparian zone in the Pacific Northwest, United States - 17_EM | ecosystem: Host-associated > Plants > Roots > Unclassified | place...
AGATTTCATCCAATCAAATAAAAAAAAAGTAAAGGAAAAAAATGATAAAAACCAACTTAAGTGAGTATGCCAAATATACGAGTCATGTCATAAGACTAAGATAAATCAACAAAAAAAAAAACAAATTAAAAAATAGTTGAAGTCCAACTCCAAACAAATCAAGTATAGAGAGATAAAATTGAAAAACAATAACCAAAAACATAACCAACAAACCAAGCAAGCCAACCAAACTCATTCGAATGAGAAAACCTAATAGAAAGCGACTAAAAAAAATTATCATTCAAATGAGAAAACTTAATAGAAAGCAAACTAAAAACAATTATGAAGCTTAATTCCAAAACAACTCAATACTGAATTACAAAACATAACAAATATTAAATTAAAAAGAACAATCCTAAAAAAACTCGATCCAACCCAGGCTTACCACGGTCTAAGTGATGAGACTGGGATAAAAAAATATAAAAGAAATTGAAAAAAATCATGAAGCCCAATATATATATATATAAAAAAACCTCCAACCTTGAAAGATGGAACTAAAAACGAAACTTAATTCTCAACCAATCTAATGTTGAGGAATGAAATCGAAAAAAATATCAATTTTAAAAATTAGCCAAAATAAATTCCACAAAGAATGATAAATAAATAAAAAAACTAAGATAACCAAAGTTATTTTTAAAATTTGTAAAAAAATCTATAGAAAGAAAAGAAATAAAAATAATAGAACTCAATCTTCAATTGAATTAATGTTGAAATATGAAACTAAAAAGACATGAGTTTTAAAAAAGGAAAGAAAACCAAGTATACCTAGGTAAACCTCTCAAACCCGAGTTAATCTGTAAAACTTACAACTCTTGAAATCTTAAACCTAGAATCAATCTAGAAGCTCAATTCCTAACCAATTTAATGTTGAAGGATGGAATAAAAAAAATCAATTTAAAAAATTTTCCAGAATGAATAAAATAGAAATCAAAATAATCTTGATCAAATTTAATAGGAAAAAAAACCCAAAGATGATGAAATTTTTAAAAAAATTAATTTAAAAAATTATCTCAAACAAAACAAATAGCAATCAAAATAATGATGACTAAATTTGAAAGATGAAAAAACTGAAGGGGGTGAAATTGAAAAAGAATTCTAATTTTATAAATTATCCCAAATAAAATAAATAGTAATTGAAAGAAAATAGACCAAATCTAAAGGAATAACAAATTAAAGGGTTTCTTTGAATGTTTAAAAGAGAAGACATGAAAATCGAGTAGGAGATAGAAAATAATTAAAAAACATATTATCGACGTCAAACGGAAGGGCCATTGGCCACACATGTAACCCCGTCATAGAGGGACATTGAGAAGATTCAAGCATTGTCATGGAATGCGGTGTTTGATCACTTAACGACTCTGCACGCGCCTAAGAAAACCATGATGAAAGCACCAAAAAGCCCCTAGAAGATAGTTTAGTAGATTTTTTCTCTAATGGTAATTAAGTCATTTCACTTTGCTAATAAATAAAAATACTAAAACATTTCTTGATGTAAGTTTAATTTTTATTTTTATTTTAAAGGTAATCAAGTCATTTTACTGTGCAAAAAAGTAAAAATATCAATTTTCACCTATATAATTTAAAAATTACAATTGAATATAATAAAAAGATTGTATTGCCCCTAATGCCTAGTTTAAAAGTTCTATGATTGAAGAAAAGATGTGTAATTACACTATTATAATGAGAAGTAATATGTGAGTAGGTGTGCTATAATTTCATAATTGCATGTTTGTCTTGATATGTTTTCAACAAGTGAAGGCAATTTGGAGATTTAAGCCAAGAGAAAAATATCCATGGGTTTCGTCCACTCAAGATTGACCTTTCTAGTACTAATCAAATCCTATCATTTTTTAGATTAGACTTATTTTCTTATAAAATTAAGCATTTCATAAAAATTAGTTTTTTTGCAATGTTTATTTTCTTATAATTTATATGGTTTTTAATTTGCTTGCAATTTACTGACACTGTAAATATGGCTGAGCGTATAGAGCAAGGGATAAGGAATGGTAGAATCTCCATACCTAATAAAAACAGGGGCTTTGAAGGTAAGAAAAAGGATGTTAATCATATCGAGTGTGGCTATAGAGCCAAGAAGAACCATTTCCAAAACTACAGTTCTCCAAACCCTTCATCATGGATTGCCAACATTAACTTTAACTCACATTTTCTTGTCAAAAAAACTGAAACCAAAAGTAACCAAGTCAACAATCAAGCTGAAAACCGACCAAGGAAAAATTATGAAATAACCCAGGAACAATTATCCCTGCTATAACTACCCTTGAATGAGATGTACCAAAAACTACTAAGCATTGGATAGGTAGCCCTAGTACCACTCATAATGTTGCAGCCACTTTATCCCAATTGGTATAAGCCAGAACTCATATATGGATATCATGCTAGTGTTGTAGAACATAATATTAACACATGTAATGCCTTCAAGAACAAGCTCTTATAGTTAAATAAAGTTGGATGGATAACGTTTAAGGATGCTTCAAATATAAATACAAATCCTCTACCTAATCATATTATGAGTAGCGAACCCGTAAACACATTGGAGACTAAAAGCACAAGGAATTTAAAGGTGTCTTTGGATAGGGTTTATGAAATGCTGATAGAAATTGGATACAAGAAGAGTAGCTGTGAAGATAGATTAATAAGCAGGGATTTCTGTAAGTATCACTAAAAAGAAGGCTATATGAATAACCAATCCGAAGATTTCTGCAATGAGGTGATACAGATGATGACTCGAGGATCTCTTAAAATTAAAGGGAAAGTGGACAGAGACGTGTCCATAGTAGATGAATCTAATAGGAACAAGTAAGTTTGTTTGATACAATTTACTGCAGATAGGTTGCCCAAATTGATTCTGTTTAAATCTATAGTGGTAGGTAATAGAAACTAAAATGTCCTACCATATAATTACGAGTATTTCTTCCTAAGCTCGCGACCAACTCCTATTTTTCAAGTAGAAGTTGGAGGCTTAACCTGCAGCTAAAGGTGTTTTATCTCAGAAGAACTTGAGAAACAAAGGAAAGCTAAGGGGAAAGAGGTAGTTAACATGTTAGAAGAAGTAAATAGGCATGTCACAGAGAAAGAGAGTAATAAATTCTTGAAGCTGATGAAACACAGTGAGTATAGCATTGTTGAGCAACTCAAGAAAACTCTTACTAGAATATCGATGTTATATTTGATTTTGAGTTCAAAACAACATTGGAAGGCTCTGCAAAAGGTGTTATATGAGGCATATATGCCTCAAGATATCAACCAAAAAACCATGGAGCACCTGGTAGGCAAAATCCAAGCCTCAAATTATATGTACTTTACCAAAGATGAGTTGGACCTCGATGGTACTCAGCATAACAAACAATTGTATATCACAGTATGATCCAAAGATGTCTTGATATGTAAGGTATTGATCAATAATGGTTCAATATTGAATGTGCTGCCAAAACACATGTTGAGGGAGATATCCGTCGATGAATCACATATAAGGCCAAGCGCATATGACAACTCACTAAGATAAATAATTGAGACCTTAGAAATATAATTGTATGTGGGGCTGCAAGTGTTATTGGTGACACTAAAAGTGATGTATATTCATCATTCCTATAATATATTATTATGAAGACCTTGGATCCTTGTGGTTGGATCAATATCTTCCTTATTACATCAATGCTTGAAATACATAATGAAAAAGATGTTGGTAATTGTCAATGCTAAAGAAGCAGTTTTCATGATAAGAAATATGGTTGTACCATTCCTCGAAGCATTAAATTGTAGGGATATGAATATTCATGTTTTTAAAATCCTGAATGCTAAAAGGGTTCCTAAGAACACAGTGTTGAGAAGGCCAAAGATTTCAGAAGCAACAAGAATGACAGTTAATTGCTTATTGAAACATGGCATTCCTTTAAGGCCAACACCATAATGACAAAATAAGTTGATTTGATGAAACTAAAATGTGTTGAATAAAGACTTGGGCTTGAATATAAACTCAAGATGGATGACTATAAATGAGTTTCTAGTATTAAAAAATAAGCAAGGATGGCAAACATTAATGGAAGAGAGCCAGAAGAAAAGGAGCTGACAATCTCACCACCCTAAACAATATTCCCAAGACCTGCTCAAGTGATTAGATATGGCGATAGAGTGTTGAAGATAGCAAGCCTCCACATCAACACTTTAGAATGTGAGAACAAGGAATAGATTGAGGAGATGAAGATCAAAGTAAAGGATGAGATGTCGTTGTAGTTATTTGTTCACACCATCAATGAAATTCTTGTAAAAGCCTTTGTGAAGAAGTTGGTCGGTGGGGAAGCTCATCAGAATCAGAAAATAAAGCTTGTTCTTGTTGTGTTCAAAAACTAATTGTTCTTGCTTGACTATGCTTACTAAGATGTCTTGTCCTATTGTATTTTGTTGTTTTTTTTTTCACCTTTTCATGGTCTTGTTTGCAATCTAACTCATGATGCCATTATATTTTCTTTTGTCAATGAGATCATGCATTTCTTGTGTTCAAAATGTGTCTTTGTTTCATTTTATTTTTTCATACAAAATACATAATTACACGAGCATACCTTACACTTTCAGGAATTCTAAAAGTGAATCTTTCACCAATTCACAAACCCATTGCATTAAGAATAATTGACCAAACTTTGATTACATAATTATAATGGGTGATGAAGAATGGGAAGATAAGGGTATAAAAGAGTTTACCATGTTGGTTAAAAAATCTAAGAAATCTTGGAAACCTGCCAAGGAAGAACTAGAAGTGATAAATTTGGGTATCGAACAAGATAAGAAAGAATTGAAGATTGATACTTTTATTACAGTTGAGGAAATAAATGATTTGATCTCGTTATTGCAAGAATATAAGGATGTTTTTTCTTGGACTTATACAAACATGCCCGGTTTGGATACTGACATAATGGTACATTGAATTCCCTTGAAGGAAAGAAGCAAGTCGGTTAAATAAAAGACAAGACAAATGCGGTCGAATATGATACTCAAAGTAAAGGCTGAAATTTAGAAGCAATGGGATGCAAGATTCTTGGATATAGTTCATTATTCACATTGAGTGGCTAATATAGTTGTAGTTCCCAAGAAAGATGATAGGATCAAGGTATGTGTGGATTATAAAGATCTGAATAAGGCAAGCTCAAAAGAAGACTTTCATTTACCTTATATAGATATCTTAGTTGACAATGTTGTAAAAAGTATCATGTATTCATTTATAGATGGGTTTTCAAGATATAATCATATTAGAATGGCAAAGGAAAACTAAGAGAAAACTACATTTATCACGTCATGGGGAACCTTCTGATACAAGATAATATCATTTAGATTAAAGAATGTCGAGGCCACTTTTCAAAGGGTAATGATCACTTTATTCCATAATATGATGCATTAAAAAGTGAAAGTATATATGGATGATGTATTTGCTAAATCAAGGAAAGAAGAAGATCATGTGCAAGTTTTGAAAAAGTTGCTCGAAAGGTTGCGGAAGTTTCAATTAAAACTAAATCACGCAAAGTGTTCATTTGGGGTAAAAACAGGAAAAATGTTGGACTTCATAGTGAGCAGTCAAGGAATAGAAATTGACCAAGACAAAGTTAAGGAAATCCATGATATACCTACATTTAAGATAGAGAAAGAATTAAGAAGTTTCATATTATTAGTAAAAATATCTGTCACAAGATTGGTCTTGCCAATGAAAGCTCAATCTTGCACGGGTGTATAAAGACAAGCTACATAAATCAAGCTCAGGACAATTTTTAAGAATAATGTTATTTCATATTATTAGTTATAACACACACACACACACACACACACACCCCCCTTCAAAGTAGAAAATATCTCTTGATTCTAAGATGGTATTGTCACTTATTTCATTAACTTTTGACTTCATAACTAAAATTATATAACTGATAGTCTGATACTATATTGAGAATAACAACAATGACATTTTCACTTATTCTAAAATTATAAATATACATTCAAAGTAGAAAACATCTATTGATTCTAAGATGGTATTGTCACTTATTTCATTAACTTCTGACTTGGTAACTAAAATTATGTGATTAACACTATGTTGAAAATAACAACAATGAAATTTTCTTATGTAGAAGAATTTTACACCAATGACATGATATACAGAGAATTATGATTGGTTAGCATAAATATAGATATTAGCAAGAGTATCTATTCACCACTAAATTGATTTCAAAGTTGATTGAAATAAAATCATCATCAGCCATACAAATCATAATGTTAACTGATGAAGGTAGTGGACATCATTTTAGTCTTTACAACTTCAATAGGGTTTTTAGCACAGTGTTTATATTTTATACAGGCAAAACATTTTTTTGTTCATATTATATTCATATTGTTGACCATGCAAAACTTTTTTAAGGCTATTCATCTTTTCAATAAGATGATATTTTCTTAAAACTCTATAGCCAATTTATTTTCTCTTTTTATTTCTTCTTTATTTTAAAAGAGAATTAAACTATCTACTATTAGAGTTTATATATATATATATTGGTATCCATGACCAGATGGTAGAAAGAAACAAAAATCCATTACAAGAAAAACTTTAAACATATGAATGAGAATTATAAGCCAAAATCAATGTTGAAGTGGTTTTATATACACTTTGAAAAAACATCATTGTCTTTATATAGTAAAACATAGCTTTCTTCACTTTGAAATATTTAACATAATTACGTGACTCATTATATTATGATATAATGTAACATTGTTTCATAATTAAATGACTCATAATTAACTATATTCATTAATTTAAAATTAATTTCTTATAAATAGTCATAAGAGTAATGTTTCATAAAAAGATGTCTTTTTTAAAAACATAATTCTTATCACAAGGCACTTTCATGAGAACTCATATCCATTAATAATACAATATATTAGTTCAATCAATTGACACCTAAAACAATTAAGAAATACTTAGTGGGAAAAAAAATATTATTCCTCACGCCATTGCTTACTAAGAAACAAATTATTGTTAATTACCACAGTAATTTGTTTTTTTTTCATCTTTTTTTATTATATGCTTATAGGCCCAAATTAATGGCCAATTAAAGCATATTTATCAAGGAATGGTAAGATTTAAAGATAGGGGACTAAGATGAAAAATATGAGAAAAAGAGAATTTTTTCTAAACTTGAGGCTAAACATACACTTTGGTCCTCTAACTTTTTAAATTATAAACTTTCAATCCCTAGATATTTATGACATTCAATTTTGATCTCAAACTTCATTTTTCTTATTTTTTGGTCATTGGTTTAAGAGAGGAGAGAGAAAGTTACTAGATTCCAGTGATAGAGAGAAAAATTCTCACTTGAGATCGATTCCGGCCATGAAAACAGGTAGTTTTGGTGTCAATGAGTTTTTTTTTATGAGAAAGATTTATACAATGTGTTTGTTTTCCCTTACATTTGCCTGAAATGGTAGATCTAAGCCTAAAAATAATTTTAGTTTTGAGTTGATTATGGGTTTTAGAGCCAATTTTTAGGTTATTGATGTGTTCTACAAGGTGTTTAGTGTGTTCTTTATTTTATTTTTTCAGGTCAAAATATGGTTGAAAATGAGATTCTCTTGGTCTACAAAAGACTACCTAATTTTCCAATGACTAGAGGTCGTGGAATCTGGATAGTACAGGCGACACATCGCTTACTATTCTTTTTCGAGGAATTAAGGGGTGGGCGACAAACCCACGCCCCTTAAGAATTTTTTTTAAAAAAAGAAAAATAAGGTCAAGGTGCATAGGCTGCTCCAGACCTGCCCGCCTAGGTCTTTTTTTTGGAGTTTCGGGAGCTCTAAGCCTTCCTAACCCAAAAGACTGAGTTTTTTTTACTTCTTTCTTTTTTCTTTTCATTTTTATCCATTACAATTACATTTTTTTTTCTTACCTATTATTTTTTTTCAATTTCATCATTTAATATTTTTATTAGTATTAATTGGACAATGTAATTTGTTTTCGTTTGATTTTTTTTCCAATCACTTTAAAATTTTGTTGGCTCTTAATTTTATAGGTGTATATTTTAAATAAAAAAATTCTTTAACCCAATTGATTTCATGACCCGAGTCACAGATTTGACTTATTAACTTTAGATGGATAGGGATTTAATTCTCAATTTATTTAATTAGAAATATTCATGAACTTTTAAAATTTCTTTTAAGATTTTTTATTTACAAAGAATATCATAAAAATCTACATATACACTCTTTTTAAAAAAATATTCAACCCACAGTCAACCATGAGTCCTAGTTATCATTATTGTTTTATGCTAAACTTTGAATCACATCAATATATCAATAACTTCTTTTCACTTTATAGTATGATGTGCTTTTCTTGAAAATTATTTTTATACAAATTGACTTGTAATTTGTTTTATCGTTACGGAGCAAAAAGTTTTTTCTCTATCTATTTAAAGTACACAACAATTCAACTTTCAAAAGATTTATTTGCATCCCTTTCAAGCCCATTTCAAAAGATTATGATTATGCATGCATATTGGCAAATTAGTAGATTAGTATATTTATAAATTAAGGATCGGATATAATGATAAATATAAAAGAAACGATAATAAAAAAATATTAATTTTATGTGATTCAGCTATCCTACATCCATAAATAAATAGTAAAAATAAGTTATTTTCTCTAACTTTTGCTAATTATTATTACATGATCAATAATAATCCAGATTACACTAATGATCAAGAGTAAACCATTAATAAATAGATCAAAATTCTGTAGTGTGGTCAGTTGGTAGCATATTTTGAATCAAAAAACTAGAAGGTATAGCATTTTTTTTATTGACACCTTTACAAAACACTATGGGCCATAATATTATCAGTTTTTTTTTAATCTTTGGATTTTTTTCATTTTGGTTTCATAATTTTTTTTTAATTTTATCCTTTAATAATTGATTGTTGCGCATTTGAGTTTGAGAAATTATTTTAACTATCTTACTATCAGGTGCTCAAGGTAGCAGTAATATGTCTTGGATTTATGCTCGAGTTTAAAAAAAATTGGAGGAGGGTTTTGTTGCTTGAAAAGAAATTGAAGATGCAGGAGTCTGATTTGATATTAAGAAGAAAATTAAGTCCTTTCCATCCCTTAAGAGAAGAAGAGAAGGAGTCAAGCATGGAGACCGAGGGAAGAGAGAGAAAAAGGAGTGAAGGAAAGAAAGGGAATAAAAATGGGTCATTGGAGCCATGCTAGTCCTGATTAACCACTACACGTCGCCCTTTAAGGAAACTCTTTCAAGACGATTCCAACGACAATAAGAAACGCCATCATCAGAGCTCGAAGGAAGTAGCAGGCACCTCCCCAATGCAGTGGGCTTCCTCATACTCTATCATGTGAGTTACACTTAAAGCTTTTTTTTTAATTTGATCTATGATTCTTTAATAACTCTTCAATTTATCCCAGATTTCATCACATTCAAGCCCAATAAAGGCCCAACTAAGGAAAAAGAAAGGAAAAGAAAGAGACAAAAGGGGTTATCTCATTGTCAATGACTCGATCATGAATTTTACGGGTTGACCCGAGATGACCAAAGTCGATTCAATATAGTGTCGTCTTTCATTTCACTATCTAAAAAAAAAATCGATTTTATCCTTGAATTTGAGCTTGATCGAGTGGATAGAGGTTAAAATGATAGCACTTGAAATTTTTTTAGAAGTCAGATCAAGTTTTAAGTGGGCCAACAAGGTTGTGTTTGAATAGGCTAGGTCAAATGGGCCACACCAAGTCACCTCCAACATGGTTGGGTTTGAAACTCATGTCGTGCAAGAAGCCATGTCGTAGGGCGAAGTCATATCAATAAAAAAAAAAAGCAAAAGAACTATGCTAATAAGTTATTTTGTTTTGATTCAATTTTTATTTTTATTTTTATTTTTATAAAAAAAATGAAAATAATTATAGAAATATGTTAAATATCATGACTTTGTACAAGATCATGTCTCTTTATTTACATTTATCTCTTAGCATTCTAATTCAGCTTTAGTTTATTTTTTAATGACTCTTTTTATCATTTATTAACGTGTATGATAATCAAATAATTTTATTGAACACACGAGTTCATGTTTTCAATTCAAATTTTGTATTTTTCATTGTTTGCAAAAAAAAACGACGACTGTGTTTTTTTTTCCACTAAAATTTACTTTTTATCCTACTTGCAGTGAAACACAAACACCAGGACTAGTATTGAACCAGCTTCTTGGTTCACACTATGTCGCAGGTCAAATATTATTTTTTAACTATAAAAAAACTATAAAAACATTAGGAAGTCTGAAATCTAATGCATACTAGACTACACACTTTTAAAATATTGAGATTGCAATATATTAAACGATATAATTTTTTAAATTTATTTTGAAACAATAACATAGTGAATCGACCAAGGTTAACCCTTGTTAACCTACAAAACTCTCGACTTGAGTTATGAGACTGTGATAACCTCATAAAACGCAAATCAAAACAAATTAGAAAGCTTAATTCTAATAAACCAAATATCAAATGGTGAAAAAGAAAAAAAATATATTCAATTTTAAAAAATGTCTGAAAAAAAATGACTCATGTAAACTTAGATAAAGAGGTCAAATCTGAGACCCAAGCCATGAAAATGGGATTATCCCATAGAAAAAAAATAAAAAAAAATACAAAGGTTAATTCCTAATCAACCCATTATCAAAGTATGAAATTAAAAAAAAAAAATTAAAAAAAAAAAAATTTGAGTTAACTCACCAAATCCATAACGTAAATCATGGAACTGAAATAACTCTATTAAAAAAACTATGTTTTTTTATATAAAAAAAAAGTGAAGCAATAAAAAAAATTTGCGCCATATTCTAAAAAAAATTATTGGTGTAAGATTCTTTAAAAAATAAATAAATTCTTTGATTTTATTCACCACTGGAAAATTAAAAATCCTTAATGAAATATTTCTTCGGCGTGTAGAAAAAACTGTGGTCAGCATTTCAAATACCAACAAAATTATTTACAGAAACATATCGTGGATAAATTTATCGTTAGAGATTTGCATTCCATCCACGCATTTGTTGGCAACTTCCTTCTTCGATGGAATAACAACAGAATACTCGCCCAAAAAAAAAATATTTAACCTCCCGTCTTCATCAAGAAGTACATTCGTAACCTTGATTGTGGTTTTTTTCTTGTTTCTTTCTTTTTACTTTTTACCTACCTGTTACTTTTATTAATACCAAGGAAAGAAGAAATTCACAAACACAAGAGAGTGACGAACAGACCTCACATTTCAAACTCCAATGGATCATCATGTCTCATTGTCTGCAAACTTCAATTACAGAACAGCCACATCTTGAAAAACTAGATTGCCAAGTGGACTGTTATTGCTGCAACACTAGAAAAATCAGTGGCAAACATCAGAGTGTTGTTACAGGGGGGGGAAACAAAAAAAAAAAAAAGTTTAGTAATCTAGAAAGTTTAGTAAGAATTATGATTCCAAGAAGAGGGATGAAAATTCACAATTTCTTGTGTCCAGCATTAAAATTATGCAGGGAATGGAATTTCATCAATTCTTAGCTCTAACAAGGAACCAGTTTTTAGTGAAATATTCTTTGATGTCTTCAATGCAAATCTTCACTTCATATCCCTGTCTACCAAAACTTCAGTTACTACTACATTTTACATTATCCTCGAGCCCTCAGCGACGCCAGAGGCGGCCTTGCTGCCTTTGTTCTTGCATTCGCCTGTATCATCATTTAATTCAAATCAAAATGCCATACACATAAGATTGTGCATGCTCAATTTAGATCTCACATTGTATCTCAGCTTCTCAGCATAGAATTTCACATATTCAACAAAAATAAAATTAAACGGACAACAATGCAAAGTACCTCTGATAATCTTTAGAACGTTCAAGGAACTCTTTTCCTAAATCCTTTCTTTCATATGATGCCAAAACTGTTCTGATGTCAGATGGACTGTTGCGAGCAACATCTGTGTGAAAACCAAAATAGCAGGATGCATTTTATACAATACTAAAATGAATAAACAATTATGATGATGATCGAAATAAGGTAATAGCCTGGGGATTTACTCCAGGCACAGTGTGTGAACTTCTATAAATGGAAGAACCAAAAGTATACAAGAGTCTCTGCACTTCATAAAATAAACCCAGTTTATTCAGTTTCAGCAAGGGTTATAATATTTTTGCCTTCGTTTTGGCTGTAATACTTCAAGAAAAATGTTAATACCTTGTATGCAATGAAATCCAAGAATATAACTGTTTCAATTCCATGAGGACAATCAAATGGACCATAATATGTGCTTGCAGAAAGGAAATTCAACTTACACTCAAGAAACGGAATAAGATCCAAAAGTGCTGTATCCAGAGGTACATCACCCGTTTCATCGATCTTGAATGGCTTAATTGGGACACAATTTTCTGGCTGAAGGCTATTTTCAAATGCATGACCACTCACATAGAGGATTTTGCCCGGATCTCTATTAAGTTTTGAAAGATCCTGCAAACAATAACATACATCAAATACAGCTTTCCAATTCACAAAAGCACAGTAAAAATAACACAAAAATTCATACACAGCAGTGAAATTGAGAATAGCAAAAGGCTTAGAAGGCACGCCAGAATTACCACATTTCATTAAAGGAAGCAAGCATTTTGAGAAGTAGCAGCACAGAAACTATACAAATTACAAAATGGTAGAAAAGCAGCTGATATGATCTATGGGAATTACGAAGCTTCACTTACCTTTCCAGACACCACTGATTTTGCAAAATCCACAATGATAGACTGCTTTTCACAAAATTTAAGCTAATGAATTGGACATGCTGAATGGAAGCCTCCACTGTGCCCAAATATCTGCCCTAACTCCAGTGGATTTCCGCTCTTATCCTGTAATTCCTAGATCACTTAACAGCATGTCATTGGTATATCTATATCATTTTCATTAAGACTCTATCCCAGAACCCAGCCCACCCATGAACTTGTGCCAGGGACTAGAGCATCACTTCCTTTTCCCCTTCTTTCTTCAAGGCTTCGTTTATATCTAAATCTTATGAACCTAAGATAGAATTTCAAATTTTGAGTTCCAAATTCATCCTTAGGGTGTGGTTTCGGCATTGCAGTTCAAGATTGCAACCACAGTTTGCTAGGTGTGGTTGGCCCAAGCATACCTAATGATAATTAGGCCAACAATTCTAAACCCCATGATCTGTATTTGCATTCCAAATCACCATTTCAAGCATTCTTTTAAAACATCCACAAACTTTGCAGCTTCACATCTAGGATATGAAACTTTTTGTAGCTTCACATCTAGGATATGAAACTTTAATCAGCAACGACAACTAACATCCATGGCTTCGGGATCGTTTAGACATGAGAGTTTCTGGTTTAGAGAAAGTCAAGCAGCATAGCAGTGAATTGTAACCAGCTAAACAAATCCATGTTACAGACTGTTTGGTAAAGATCAATTGTTACTGTAGCTCACAAATAAAGTATACTTGAAAGGACTTAGAAGTGGTGCAAATTCTGTTTGTAAGAAACCTCTACATGTCACCCGCATCAAATTGATGACGAACAATGCAGAACTAAGAAACACATGCCAAGGGAAATGGAATGACAAAAGTCACAAAACATGCTGACAAATAAAAAAAAATATTTTGAGAAATGAATTTGTAACATGATTACAGAATTTTATCAAACTGATTCAGTTTTGCAGATAAGCAACTGACAAAAGTCCCAAAACATACTGGCAAAAAAAATATTTTGAGATGAATTTGTAACATGATTACAGAATTTTATTATACTGATTCAGTTTTGCAGGTAAGCAACTCCAATTCATTTAACTGAACGTTCTAAAGAATGGTCATGAACTCCAATATAGCAAAATTCATGAACTCCAATATACCAAAATTAAACCTAATGCTTATATGCAATTCAGCAAGCAAGAACATAACCAGAACCAAACAGCATTTCCAGATGGAGGACCTCTAATGCCATCACCAGGCCACATGCAGAGAAGAAATTTTGACGTTCAAAAAGAGAGAAACAATCAAGGAAACAGACAATCATTTACAAGCAGCAATTGCCAGAGTAAAAATGAGAACAATTGCAAAACCTGGAAAACAAGTCATCACACTTAAATGAAATGCATCTCAAAGATAACATAACTATAAAAGGCAGTAAAAGAAAATATGACATACTCTATAATGCTTGCCATCCTGATACCTGGTAGCACTCCTTGATAGCCTGTACCTGATAAAGTGGTTTGGATCCAACCTTTCAACAACAGGATCGACATACTGCAGAAGCCCAAAACAGAAAATTCATAATCACAGTGCATCATGGATTATAAAGATTATCCAAAATGGGAGAAAATGAATCTCCATTACCATACTTAGCTGATCCGAATACACAACAATTTCATAGAACCGTCCAAGGTGTTGCAAGAAGTCATCTACTCCCGGTCGTTTGAATGTTCGCCAGCCCCTGTCACGCTTCACACAGAGGAACAGAGAATATTATCATTACAGTTTCACTGGATAAAAAGCTTATGCGCATATAAAAGTAAAAATTAGACTGCAAGCATGGATAATTTTATACACTGAACATACAGAGACCAGAATGGCGTAGGGAATGTCCCATCTTAGTATACTGAACAGAAATGTCAAATGACTGTAATATAATCATGCATACAAGATCTAAAGTTATTGAGCAAAATCTTAAGACATGTTTGACAATACATAATTCCAGCAGAGGCCTTACCTTCCAATCACTATAAATTATTGTCTCGTTAAGATCTAAAACAAGAGTAAAAACATGTTGCTCAGCAGGATGCAAATCAGGAAGAAGTTTATCTGAGGCTGGTTCAGTAAAACCCTGCATAAAGCATATTGAGTTCATGGTTTATAAAGGAAAACATGAAGCCAAGATGTAGAGGAACACATATAACAATATTTGCGCTCACTTTGACATGTTCTTCCAGTAACTTCCTCAGATCCAAGTAAAGTTCCACCGCTTTAACAGGAACTGGAATATCGTAGGCAGACATATGAAATTAGTCTAAAGCAAATGATGTCACTAGAGAGAGTATCTGTCACCTTGCATTAAAACAGGCATGAAAGAATCACTGAAACAGCCTGAAAACATGCAAAAACCTAACTACCAAAAAACCAGCATTCTGTCCATGGCTAGTCCTGACTTGTGTATTTCAACATTCTAGAGGTATAGAATGTTTCAGCAATTAATTGGCATGTCTTAATAACACGAAAAGAAAAGAAAAAAAATCCAATAACAAGTAATTTAAGAGAATCCATCTTAAAATCTCAAATTACAGTCCGGGGGAGGAAATTAAGAGCTTTTGATGAAAAACAATTTGGCAGAGAGAAGTGGAGTGTCATTAACACTTGATGGGGTGTTTATAAAACCAACCTTTGGAAGTGAATAGAGCATTGAACTTAATACAATGGTAGCTAAAATCCTATTGAAGATGCAACAAAAATCTTAGGACGTGCAGATGAAAAGGGGGGCAAAAATAGACTGTTTATGTAATAATAATAAGAAGAAGAAGAGCAACAATTGGAGGAAGGAGCAAACCTGTCATCACTGTGGAGTACAGCAAACCTTGATACTTCTGAACAGAAAAATATGAATCTGTTTATGTCTCGTTCCTTGGAAAAGGTAGGTGCAAACATAAAATCAACTCAACTATATGCCTACAAGCAAATTTACTACTGAGATACCTCAACATTGGAAGCGTCATTACTAGCAGTATAGTTTACTGATTCTCGCAAAGTTTTCGTCTTCTCCTCCACTTCATCCAAACTGTAGGCTGAAACATCACCAAAAATAGTAGAATTTTATTTTATTTTATTTTATTTTTTCCCGCATTGCCAAGTTCAAACACTCAAATATACATACTAGTAGGAGGACTTTTTGTTTATATAATTCAAAACAAACCGTAAGAAGCGTATCCAGCAAAAGCAGTGGCTCCAGTGAGAGCGCCAATAATTCCATACTTGAAAAAGTTCCATGCCTTATTCTCCCGAATCCCCGCAGCCTGCGCCGGTGCTTCCTCCGCCGCCGCAGCAGATTGATCGGGTATAGTTGATTGAGAAGAGATGATGGGTTCTTTATTTGAACAAAAGAATCTGCGATTAGGTTTATTGTTTCTTGATACGATTGATAAAATGCGAGATCGAAGTACCGTGGAAGCCATATATAATTTTATTTTTATTTTTATTTTTATTTTTATTGCTTTTGTTTTTGAGTTTGCTGGGTTTAAATAGGGTTTAGTGTCTGCCTGGAATTTTGTAGAGAGAGACAGTTGGGAAAGGGAAATGGGTGCTTGGTTGGTTGTTTCATTTCAAGTTTTTAAAGGATCTGTTTGGACGACGGTGTATCGTGTGACTAGTCAGAGTCTAGAATGTAGAAATTAGAAACTGCCCTGTTTGGTAACCGACTTTAGACTCAGGAAGTGTTAATTTTTAAGAAAAATATTATTAATTTAATACTTTAATTTTTAAATGTTTTTTTAATATACCGATATCAAAAACAAATAAAATAATTTTTTTAAAAAATTATTTTAATAAAAAACACTTTTAAAAAATATTTTATATTACATCTGATTTATCAATTGTAATCTTTTCTATTTTTTTCTCTTTTTTTTTACCATTTAATTGCCTGTTTTGGGAATATAATAAATAAGTTAGTAGGGATGACACTTCCAGTTTTTACTCAATTTTACTTGAATCGAAAGTAGCATTCACAAGTGAAGGTTTCGTCCGATCTAATTTTTTTTTTACTATTTCTTTAATTTATATATGATTTTTATAAACCTTGTAAAACAAACCTTTAACTTTTAATTAAATTTTACTCTATAAATAATATTTTTTTATTTTTTTAATTATATAATTATTACTGCAACATTTTATTGCAAACCTAAAAAAATAATCTTTAGGTTCTTAGTACTCTACTTTATAATTCAATCTTAATTTATGATTGTGAATGATGGATAACATTGTAATTATAATTAATGATTATTTACAAATATATATATAAAAATTTAACATGTAACAGGATGATTGGAACTCTTAGAATTAAATTAAATTTCAAAAATTAAATTAAATTAATTCATATACTTAGAGTTTTTTTAATAATATTAATTTGAATTTCAAATTATAAAAAAAATAAAAAAAATCTAATTAGCTACGATAATTCTAAATAAAATCTACTAGTCTTTCTATTCTTAAAAAATAATGAAACTATTTTTTCTATAATAATTTCTAAAGCTTCCCTTCCTGTCCCAATTATTCAAGATCGTGGTAAGGTTAATTATGTGGGGTGTAGTTTAGCAGGTTAGACTCTGGATTTGTTTTTTAGAGATCATCAGTTTGAGTCCTACAAATCTCATGATCATTAAGAATTTATATAGTCGTTAACTTCAGTGTCTATAAGATTAATTAAAAAACATACAAACTAGCTTGAATACCAATATTATTATTAAAAAAAAAAAAAACTGTAGTAAGGTCGCGCAACTCTCTTCGAATGACCATAAGAAACCTGAATTTTGAATCCTGCGATTTGCACAAATCTGAAAACAGTTCGACCAGTGGAAAAGCTTGCCGAATTTGATGTCTGATGGTGCACGTGTCGTGTATGGCCCGACATATAACAAAAGGAAGCATTTTTTCACTCCTGGACTTGCATTGGGCTCGGCGCTTGTGTCTCCATGCTTTGCTATCAATTTTCTTCTTTTTTTTTCTTTTTTATTTTTTTTTATAACCCGGGATGTTCGGGCCAACTTGCGCGCACCACGACTATTCCCCGGATTTACTGAACATCCTGCAAGCCCAGTAGACAGGTAAGACACCACAGAAATGACAAACATACACATAAAGGGTCGAACTCAGAACGGGAGCAAAGCAAGCCTCACCTGTTGACCACTGAGCTATACCCTCAGGTTAAAACAGGAACAAGGTTCTCGGTGACCATGTGATTTTGACAATCTCTGTTATTAAAGATTCAATGCTAGAATTCCCAAGCCTCTTCACGAATTGAACAGACCTCGTTCGAGTGAACTGCTTCACGTGATTAACGTAGAATAATTAAGATTATTAATTTAATTTATTTAGATAGATATTTTAAACTATACAATTAAATTTAATTTTGTATTTTAAATGTTTTATTTAAAATATAAGAATAGTAATAAATTATTAATTGAATTCAAATATATTTAGGAATTATATTCAATATATTGTTACA
>Ga0307515_10009925_pt1 | contig 18330 bp, 13 predicted proteins | sample 17_EM_MG_FD_194513 | JGI IMG/M metagenome (GOLD analysis project Ga0307515, IMG submission 194513) | Populus trichocarpa ectomycorrhiza microbial communities from riparian zone in the Pacific Northwest, United States - 17_EM | ecosystem: Host-associated > Plants > Roots > Unclassified | place...
TAAAAATTTAATTATGTCATTGGACTTAATTTTTATGCAAATTCGTCCAATAATCATTTAATTTGACCTTTGAATTTGCATTTTTCTATTTTTGGGCCTAACAGCGTACACTTGGGCCTTGAAATTCCTCCAAAAATTGCAGCTTGATTTCCGCCTATTTTGCAGCCTTTCTTGGTCGGCTTTCTCCGCATTGCCAGCCTTTATTTTATTTTTTTATTTTTTATTTTTGGGAAAAAAAATGAATTTTGGGGAATCACCCAAAATTGGGTGATGACAATTGTTATCTTTAACCAAGTATATAATATGGGAGACAATGCTGATAGTTTGAAATTATTATCTTTGAGTTCTAAAAGAAAGATCCAATATTATTATGAATATTTCTCCAATGAATACGTCTTTCAAAATAAAAAGTATAGAGAGGGTATAAATACCTGTAATAGTAGGGTTTGTGTTAATGAATCAACTTCCAATGAGTTTAAAGGTGATTATTATAGCAAGTTAGAAAATGTGAGTGAATTGCAATATCACAAGGCATAAAATACATTTTTTTTTATTCAAATCTTATTAGAATGATAATGATATAGGAATTAGAGTGGATCCTCACTATGATTTGGTCAAAATTAATAAAAAGAAATAAACTTGGCAACATCAATGTTTTTTTTTATTTCCTTTTGTATTTGTCAAACAATACCAACAAGTGTATTACACGTACACTTCTTGTGATTGTGGTTTTAATTAGTTATTCTTGAATATGATTCTTGTTGTTGCTGTATAATTATGTTGGATAGGGGGTTATAACAAAAATATAAAAGAATAATTTTTTTAAATCACCAATGAAATTTAAAAATAATTATAAATTATAAATTATTCGTTGTCAATTTCGTTGGTGATTTAGAATTATGATAATCACTGACAGACTCACCGATAAATGTTAAAATGGTTAAAGAATTACAAAGAGTTGAGGAATAAATTCATGAAATTAGGACTGGCCAATAATATTATTGATGAATGAAAATTTATCTAAATTTAAGGGGGGTTTAGAAAATTTTAAAAATTCTTGAAATTACTGACAGACTCGCCGAATGATTTAAAAAATTTCATCGGTGAGTCTGTCAACAAGTTGATGATGTGTTAAATCATTGACAAATTATCAAATAAAAAATTCAATTGGTGAATTAAAACCTACTTATATTCAGGCAATCCCTAAATTTGCCTTAATTTCCTTAAATTTTTACATTTCCACCCCTCTCTCTCTTTAGAATTGGAGGTCAACATTATCTCTCTCCATTCCAACACTGACAGTGTCTCTCTCTCTATCTACCATTTAAGATCTGATCTTTTCATTTTCTTACATGAATATGCTTACATTCATTGGTTTTTTCTTGTTTGTTTAACATAGAATGCATGTTTTAAGAATTATATCTATGTTTATTTACAGTTAATTTCATTATTCTACTTAAGTTTTGGCTGATTTTTATACTGTCATTTTGTTTATTTATGCTTTTTTATGAATTAAAAGTGGGTTTTATAAAATGGTAAAACATATGCTTATGGGTGATGATTTGGTGTGAGGATGTGGTTTTTAGAATTTATAAAATAATTTAGGTAGGGTTTATATAGGGGAAGTGCTACCAATTGTTTTGTTAAAACTGGATAAATACACTAAGATATAAACCCATAAACCACAGATTGAGAATTTAATTGAATATGCTTTATTATTTATTTTCTTGTTTTTTCTATGTTTTAGTTAAATTATTTAAATATCAAGAAAAAAGTTCAATGTTAAGAAGGAGCGCTTATGCTTCTTCAAGCAGTATGTTGCTGAGCCTATGATGCATTTAGGTGTTAATCATGAAGAGACACCTATTACACACGCTACCGATATAGGCTTGTCGAATACGGGTTGTAAATCTGGAATCTCATCTACCAAGCTATCAAGCTTAAAGCATAATGGAAGCCCAATCATAACATATAAGAAAATTATTTTTTCTTGAAGATAACATTAATGATTTGATTAAGTGTTTATATAGTTTTTTATTAATTAATTGATTTTCAAGTTCACAAATATAGAAGTTGCTAACACGCTAACATTGATGATGAAAACATTGATGGAAGTGTTTTTATTTCAATGGAGCCAGCTTAGAGATAACCCTGAATGGATGCCTATATTTAAGGCTTGATAAAGAAAGTTTAAGGTTTATAGATAAATAATTAGTACTTTAAGTTATATCTATAAAATCTAGAAACTAATTATTTTACAAAAATGATTATAAAGAAAATTTTTGGTGGGACAAGGCAAACTTTACGGTGGTCAAGCAAGTATGAGAAATTAAGTGTGTTTGTTATTGTGGTAGCTTTTGTGGTTGAGGTGTAATAAAAGCAATTTTCTGAAAAAACACTTTTTGTTGTAGTTGCTGAGGTTGAAATATATGTTTGGTTTCAAGTGTGGTTCAACTTTATGTTCATGAAAAGCATGTCAAAAGTATTTGGTCAAAAATTGTGGTTCAATTTGATATTGGTAATATAATTACCTAAAAGGACATGATTTATAATCTTAATTTTCAATTACATAAAAATTAATTTCACAACCAATAAAAAAATTATAAAGAGACCTAAACATATTAGAACAATAGTTTTATTGTGTCTGTCGCACCCTCGCGGCGGAGCGCAGCGTCGCGGCAATCCTCGATTGATTTCGGGGTCTTTTTGTTTTTGTAAATAAGGGAGTCGCCACCTAGTATTATGGTCACTAGAAAACCTAACTGGTCTTTCAGAGATTCTAAGGCAAGGGACTGGTTGCGTAAAGGGAAGGTGTTAGCACCCCTAGTACGCCTTACCTAAGGTAAGCTACTTGGTGTTTGGTTTGTCTTATAATTGCTATGGTGTTGGTGTTTTCTAATCCCATCAGTTTTTCTCGGTTTGATTCTAACTAAATTTATTAAGATAGAAATCCAAGGAGATTCCATATGCTTTACAAGCTCATTTTTCCCTTGGTATTTTAAGAGTTTGCGACTCGTAAATCGCAAGGAGGAGGGACAAATATTTAGAAATCTAGAGTGCTTTAAAAATCTTTTTTTTTTGTCTTAGTGTTTTATACTCTCACGGCTCATAAACCGTGGAGTAAAAAATTGAAATGTCCTCGATTATAATCAAGGCTTCTTTCAAGGATGTGTGCAGATTTATTATTCCTAGAAAATTATTTTAGATATTTACCACTCCGGATTTCTTTATCCAAATATTAACAGTGAATAATAACAAATTATTCCCAATAATATTTTGGATATTCGTCCTTTAAGGGTTTCTTTATCCAAACATTAGCGGTGAATAATAGATGAATTCCCCCAAAATAAGATTTTTATATTTTTTGGAATATTAGCCAATACCCTTTGGAGTTTTACAAACATGTTGTAAAATCCAAAAATGAAAGAAAATAATTTATGTTGTGTTTAAGAAATCCATGCGAAAACACATTTTCAAAACTTCCAATATTTTTTGTATAAAAAACAAAGCGTTCAAAACATATTAGGGTATTGGCCGTATGCAACACACAAGAAAACATTTTTCTTTATATTTTTTGTCAAAACACAAACATCACAATTAGACGTAAACACCAAAATGGAAAGTAGCAAACCATCATTCATATTACAAGAACTACAAGAAACTTGAAACAATTTGTAACAAATCGTTCAAAGCCAAATCAACTTAAAATTCTGTACACTGGAAATGACTAAGCCCATATGCATGAGGGAGCCAAAGTTTTGAACCTGAAATTTTGAAATCAAAATCCTACTGCATGTGACCATGACTCATGACCTATTTTCTTTTTAACAATCCGGGAGAAATTGCCATGGTAGTTTCATACAAAAAGGAAGAGCTTGGGACGGCATGCTTTTATAACACATATATATCACGGACTAGAAACCAAAGCAAACCTAGCCGGCTATTTCAATCAAAAAACATGGAAGGACACGAACAGAAAGGGGAGCTGCTGATGAAGAAAACAACAGCCCCCTCCCCCGGTTCCTTAATTCTAAACCAGCGAAAGAAAGGAGATAAAAAAAAGAACACCAGAGGCTAGCCAACTCTTAACATAGTCACCCATCCAAAACTCAAAAGCACAGCAAAAACAACACAAGGCAAGCGTTCATTGTACAGTCTAAAATTGAAAACGAATGTGAAAAGCAAAGACAAAACAGGTACAACAGATTTAAAGGCAGCAAAGGAGGAGAAAGTTAAGACTTACTTGCAGGTCTCACTGTTTTCTTTTCTACAGAAGATGAAATAAAACCAAGCAAACGTTGCTGTCAAGGTTTAGCAGCAAAGCTCCCTCTTCGTCTTGTCCTTTTTCTCTCCTCTTTCCTCACAATAACACCAGAATGCAAGAAAAGAACTCCCTTTATTTACTGCATTTTTTTTACTCTCTGCCTCTCTTGTGTTTTTCTCCTCTTTTTATGCTCTTTTTCTCTCCGTTTTTCCTCTCTTTTTTGCTGCTCTTTTTTTTTTGCTCCACCGTTAGGTCATTAGAAGGGCTTATATATAGTCTAAATATGTCTCTATTTAGGAAGGATTCAATTCATTAATCCTAGGACGCACATCCCTACTGATTTGCAGTAAAAAAAACGCAAAAGGAAACTGCAATATTTTGATTTTGTGTTGGTGCTTTACGCATGATTTCTTTCCAGTTTTAGAGGATGGTGTGGCTCTTTTCTTTCCTTCCATAGGGCCAGCTGCTCCATTTGAAATGAGGTAACAAAAACGTGGTCTTCAGCTCCAAAAATCAGGCGTGATGAGAAAGGAAAACAGCAGAGAAAAAAAGAAGAAAGAAATCAGATGGAGGGTGCAGCTGCAAAGTCTTATTTTCCTTATTCGGTGTGGTAAAAATCTTGTCATTTATGATGATCCAGCCCCCCTCTCCAGCTCTCAATATCCTTCTTCAATTCAATCCCTCATTTTAACACTTTTCAATTCAGTCCTTGGTCCAAAAAAAATCCTTCGAATCAGTCCTGCGAACTTGGGCTATATCCTTCCCGCGGCAAAATTTTCTGCCTTCACGTTAGATATTCAAATGGGAATATCTTGAGCTTCTGATATCTAAATCAAGTAATTCAAAAGCCCAAATTCATCTACACGTCTAGGACTACAACTTTGATGCAGGAGTCGAAGTGAGATAAAATCTTTTTACAGAACAGAATCTAGCAGTAATTTGGTTGGTCAAAAGGGATCTCCAAGTCTAACTCAAAAATTGACGAATGTCGAGAATCCTGATATGACTGAAAGTATGAACTAAGAACAAAAATCATAAAAACTAGGCCAAAAATAGAGTTTTTTTTAGTGCAGACTCGGGTCAATATCCTTCTCGCGGCAGAATTCTCTTCCTTTACGTTGGATATTCAAACAGGAATATCTTGAGCTTCTGATATCGAAATCAAGCGATTCAAAAGCCCAAAATCATCTACGCGTCTAGGACTACAACTTTGATGAAGGAGTCGAAGTGAGATAAAATCGTTTTAGAGAACAGAATCTGGCAGTAATCTAGTTGGTCAAAAAGGTTCTTGATCTGACAATGCTAAGCATCCAAATCTGACTGAGAATCTGCCCTAAAAACAATGATCCCTATAACCTAATAAAGGTGTAGGTCAATTTTTCAACATGTCATGAGTGACAGAATATAGCTAGGATGGTCAGATATCGTACGAAACCAAGTCAGAATCAGAGCCTAAGTTGGAACAAAAAAATTGCGACAGCAGCAGAACCATTTTTTTAATGCAAATTTTGAGGGATTTATTCAACCTTAAAAAAAAAAAAAAGATAACGAAGGAACGAATTTAGCATTATGAAGACCCCTAGTCAGTCTAAGAAAACCTGATGATTTTGGCAACAAAGGGAAAGGATAAAGAGAGCAGAAAACAGCTCAAACAGGGTTTCGAAAAAAATATATTTCTTTCTCTACTTTTGTCAATCCTCCAGCAAATATGAGTTAAACTCCTACATTTGGTTCAAAAGAGGTATACACCGTCTCCAACACGTGGGGTCCAAAAATGAGTAACAATAGTGTCATTAAACTTGCTACAATCCCATCACGTACGTAATCCGTACGCGAAGGCCTGTGGTTTATTTGGACTTGTGAATGTGGAGCCACATCAGTTTAAAACTCCTTGGGAAAAAAATCAGGATGACAATCAAACTCCATAAATGCCACATCTTGCAGTGAAGTTCTTTTAATGTAATTATGAATTGCTATAGATGTGACAACAATTTGAACTTGCGCCTTGTAATTAAACGATGACATATTCTGTAAGATTTACCATCTGTTTTTCCAAACTCCAAATGTATGTTCTATCATATAACGTAATGAAGAGTGGACACGGTTGAAAATTTCTTCATGAGTTTGTGGTTGTCATTGCCTATGAAATTCTTGCAAATGATTTCTCTAACATCTATATGTACCTAAAAATCTATATTAATTAGGATATCCCGAATCAACCAAGTAGTATTTCCCTGTAAAAATATATAAGGAGAAAAAAATAAAATTTGCGAAAAGAAAGTTAACATTAACACATACACACATACACGTTACTACCTTCTGGTAGCTTAGGGAATTTTATATGTGGATTGTCAATTGCCTTGAAAAACATTCATGTATAGTGTGTACTACCTTCCCAACCTGCCTAAACAAATGTGAATTACATGTCAAAGCTACATGCAATCATAATATTTTGGGTCAAAACACCTTCTGATAAATAAAATTTGATTTTATGAAGAAACACACGCACACACATGTGTACCATTGATAAGTTCTGCACAATTCTAATATAAAAGAAACCAACAACAAGCATCAATGTTAGTTAATTAAAAATAAAGTTTACAAATTTATTTAATTCAAAGCATCATCAGTAAATACAAATGATATTATTACCTTAAAATAAGGCATATACCTTTGATTGTTCATAATTTCACGTGGTGTGTTTACAAACTTGGGATCTTCATGTTTTATTAAATCTATAAAAAGCGAACAAACTGATTTAAGAACTTCATTAAAATACATGCTAATAGTTTCTCTTAAATGTTGAAATCTCTCCTGAACTTTCCTATTGGAAGCACCAAATACTAGTGTATAAAGAAACATTCCAACTTTTCCAAAAACACACATTCTTCTGGATACTTTTAACCCATATTGGTTTTCAAGTTGAAAGTAAAGACTTTGAAATGTTATCGCATCTATCCTAATTATGTTTACACATTGTGTCCAATATCCATATAATAAGTATTATAATATAATACGAGGGCACCGGCCATGCACAGAACCATTTTATGACAATCAAACTTCATTTTCCAAAACAACTCACCTTCATCATTTGAATCATCATTATTGTTGTCGTCATTATCAGAACTGTAATTATCATTGGAATCTCTATCGTTATCATCAGAATAACCATAATTAACATAATCGGTTATGTTATTCATTACATATCATAATCCCATTCGAAAAGTGCTTCAAACCATTGCGTATCCATATCTATTATAACATACAATTTATTGTGTTTAATCGGAATATAAATTCAAAGTAATTGTTACATAAATTGAAGATGTTGTATGAAACGTGCATTTGTATTATCATAAAGCTAGTCAAATTCAATCAACTTTTCTGTACTAATATGAAATTTAGTTTAATAAACTTGCTCCTTACAAATAAAAAACATTGTACTCACAGTTATGAAAATGAAAGACATTTAGGTAGTTTAGACTCGCTAATAGTTAATCGAATTAATGAATATATAAAAGCCAAACCATCACACATGAGGGAATAAGTACTTAATGGAAGCATTATATTTTCACAACATACAAAGTCAAGAATGCATTTTGTTTATAATAAAGTTCATCATATTGAAATTAATATGCTGTACAATCACATGTCTAGTGCTAAATGAATCCTAATCTAAATTTATCAAACTCAACTAAAATAGCATAAAACTCCAATTTAAAAACATCTGGTTTATATTTAATCAAATGAAACATACTTGTTATAAATACAAGCATTGAGAAACCAACACACATGTTTTTCACAACTAACTTTCGGTTTCTTCTTTAGAAGGATACAATAAGAAAGTGGCATCGCCTTCATAAATTTCTTACTGCTATTTATTTAACAATAATAAGAATGTACCTAACAGTCAAAATAACATGCAGCTACCATTCAAAAACAGGTGAAACACCAATTGAAATTTCAGTTTATTACATTTAAAGCCTATTGCTAGTTGAAATTTCAGTTTCCATGTATGAAACCTAACATTCAAAATCAAGTAACCAAACATTCAAAGTGAAACACTAACTAAAAATTTTGATTTCAATAAGCTAAACTTAACATTCAAAGTTAAGTATGCAAACATTCAAAATCCAATACTAACTGAAATTTTGGTTTTCATGTATGAAACCTAACATTTTCAATCAAGTAACCAAACATTTAAAGTCCATTGCCAATTGAAATTCCAACCTAATAATATTCAGTGATACATAAGGTGAAAACATACATAGTAATGGTGATTCGACTACTTAGTAACATAAATACAAAAATACATAGATAACTTCACATATTTCCAGCAACAATTGCAACACAAGAAGTATGAAAAAGATAATGGAAAAGATTTTAGACAAGTGAAAATATTGCTGGATGATAGTATTCAACATAAATCAAATGTCATGAATAGGTTAATAAGTTAATGCCTAACCTTATTCATCTATGGTTTTCTTCGTTGGTCAAACATTATTTTCAACCATGATATTTTTCTATCAATAGAACCCATTGCAGCCCACACCTTCCTCTTGCTTCTTGCATAAAAGAATTCAGTGGCAAAAGGTATGTAATGCACTACCAAAGTTAACTTCATCAATAGAATGCAGTTTTCCATTACCTCTTCAATGCTACATCTTTTTTTTTTAATCTCTAGAAGTTTGTGTGCTTTCTCTGCCTATGGAGACACTTTCAACAAGTTGATCCAGACGTGTGAATAATTGTGCTCCCATTCCAGTTCCCATCTTTTTTTTGGCATTGAGGTGTGGTATGATGTGCACCATTTTTATTTTTTTGCACTACTATGGTTACTGCTACTGTTAGCGACATTGCTTTCACCAACCATATTGCTAACATCATATACAAAATTAGGAATTACATCCTCTTCAAAGTCGCCACTTCCTTCTTCTATATTAGTTTCATCATTGGTTGTATTTCTCATTCCAGCAGCCCTATTACCTTCATCTGATAACAGTCTTTTGTGAGGGAGTCCAAACATATTATCTCGTGACCACTATATTACTAAACATGATGTCGTACTTGGCATACAACGAGGGCTCTATACCGCCATACCTAAACTTCTTTGCTCCTCTCATTTCCTGTGTAATAAAAGCTAGATATAATTAGCAATGCTAGAAAAGTAATAAATAATGCAACAGGACAAATAATTTTGTGAGGCTATTGATAATGACAACTAACCAAAAATTTTTCTTTCCACCATTCATCAGTTGCCGAGATGGTCCCAAGTTCAATATTCCAACCAACTCCAATTTCAGATATTAATTTTTTCCATACCCTTCAGACCTTTTTAATCCCGTCCCATTTGTTTTTAAGTTGTGCTTTTGTTAATGAAAGTCTTTTTTGCTCTATAAATGACTGTATGACAAATTTTCAGTCAGCTTTATTGAAATGAGTGTTTGGTCTCATGCCTCTCTTAATAGCTTTAATGCAAATGTCATAAAACATGTGCAATATTGTCCTGGTCTAAAAAGCTTTATCATGTGTGTCAGACCCATCCATTACTTAATGGTTGACAATGCAATAAAAATAAAAAAAACAATTAACTATATAATCAAAAGATCGAATGCTGACAAGATATGAAATAAGAAACTAAAAGGTAAAAGGTCCACGACTTTTGCAGCAATTATCAAATAACATAATTGTAGACAACAATTTATTATTTTCTCCGAGATATTGCAGTTGAAGTTGGGCCTTCCATTATAAAAATAATAGGAAATTACATTATCGAATAAGTACTCTATAATTGCTCTAGTATTTCTTCACAAGGGAAACAACAAATAATATGGGCAATTGTATTGTATCCTATATATCTTGCAGTGAAAGGGTATTACTTATCAACAACATTTAAAACTACATGCATACAACTCAAACCTAGAAAGTGTTTTCTCCTCAAGAAACCCAAAACAGAGATAAGTAAACTATCATTCATGAGAGTGCATACTAATGTCCACCATTATCTAATTGAATGTCATTTCAAAGTAATATAAATTTCAAGTTAACCCAATAACCTGAAGTCTTAAAATCCTACATATTGAGTATCATCCATACTAATTGTAATTAGTTATGTTTCATCAATTATCAGGGGATTTTATAATTAGCAGAGCAAATTATTTGTTTAATTTACGTTTGTTTATTTGTTACCATTCATTAGCAAAAGACTACAAGACATGGTTTTTGGTGGCTTGAAAACTCTTATTCGTTAACAGTGCATCGACTACTATTCCTTCGGCCTCAATTAGTTTTAACATCCCATTAGTCAAAACATCAATAACTCAAGTTACATGCAGGCATAAGATAGAGATTTGAAAAAAATAAGTAATAATCTCAGACAAGGGCAAAAAACCAGTAATTTATAAAAATAAATAAACAGATCTAAGTTTGCAAGCAAGGACTGAAAATTAACTTAACAGAACTATACGAGCAGACCAATCAATTAATCAAACTAACCAGTTGGAAATTGTAGCTTTGGTGTCTGAATGAAATAGGATTTGAATTTTTGTTTTGGGGTTGTTGATTGTAGTAATGAGGGTTGTTCTTGTTCTTTTTTTTTTTCCTGTAGTTATGGAGAAATCAATGACAAATGAATGAGAAGAAAGAGACGTTACAATAGTCATTCTTGTGGTTTGTGCAATAGTAATGGTGATTGTGCTATTTGAATTTTTGCAGTTAAGTTGAATTGAAAGTGAAATGAATGTGAATCGAAATGAATGAGAGGAGAGAGAAGAGGATGCAAATGTAATTTTTGAATGCTTTTTATAGATCCAGAAGGTTCAACCTGTGGTCCAACATGTAAAAAGCAAGAAAAAATAGCTTTTCCATAACCGAGGTCTAACCTCAGGCAAGTGGTAGGGCCTGTCATTTTTATACACTTTTGATACCTGTAACCAAACACCAAATACATTACGTTTAGAGAAAATGCATGTGTTGCCTCAAATACAAACACACTCTTAATGTGTGAAGTATATGATTTTTTTGTAACATTGTAATATTTTTTTGTTATATATTTTTTGTTTAATGAATTTATGTACCAAGTTGCATGATTTTTGGTATGACAAACACATATGTTAAGAGAAGAGCCAAGTCAAATGATTTCGAGGTATGAAAGAGTTTTAGACCTCCCCATATCATTGAGAGTAATTCGAAGAGATGTCTAGAGTTTTTGATGTCTGATGGTTTCAAGAGACGATCATGAAGTGGGTGCAAGAATAGAAACAAGGGGCTCATGGTTTCATTAGCAAGCATATCGACAAATTGCTTCCTTTTATTAACCATGCAAAGCATCTGGTAAGACCTTGTTTTATTTTTAATTTTTTTTTACTCAAAATAGTTATTATTTATGACAATTCGAACTAACGATTTATTTTGCAGGCTATACAGTTTGGGCGTGAGCCAACTTTGATGGGGTTATATATGGAAACATATATATGAAACGAGGATAAACAGAAAGGGGTATAATAGTTCATGGATAGTCGAGCCAAGACATTTGTTGTAGGTAAACTTTGACACCTTTTGGATGCTTTTTAGACTAATTTTTTTGTGTTGACATCTTTGACTTGTCTTTTTATGTACGAAACATATAATGATGGCATGTGTACCAATAATGGAGAGGACCCTTAACCCATCTAAAATACTACTAAGAGTTATGGTTTGAGGTTGGAGTAAATTGTAGACCTAATAGAAATCAGGTTTATAATATCTTTATGACTACAACATGTGAGATATGAGGGCGGACTATAGTGTCTTAACCATAGACCCTATAATCCAACCCAAGACAACCATAACCAGTCATTCAGAAGTTGGTTCAAGAACAAATTGCTAATGCGAAGGCCAATTTAAAGGCCAAACTTGAGGTGTAGTATGAAGAACTAAGTAGGAAGCAATGAGAGAAGATGACGACATACATGTTGACTTATTATCCTCCCATTCATGGACTTCTATGAAATTTTCCTCCTCACCCACCTCCACCTCTAGCTTCTTTTTAAAGTTTTAAGATATTTGTAATTGATTTTAAAGTTAAATTAATAATATAAAATGTGTTACTCAATTTAATTTAGTTGTTTAACATTTTTTAATTTCAAATTTATTTAATCCAAATAAGCAAGTATTAAAAAAATATTATTGAAATACGAAAGGAATCGCCGATGGATATAAAAACTATTTTAGTGATCTTGTAAGTAATTTAAACCCCTTTTTTTTAGAGAATTACATAAAGTTATGAAATTTTTTGATATCATCGTCAGATTCACTGATAGAATTTGTATGTTAGTGGAATCCATCGGCGATATATGATCAATTACCAATGGTTAGTTCATTATTTATTCATCAGTAGTATTTACTAATGAATTGTCTAATAGAAAAGTGTCGGCAAATATTTTTTTGACATGAATATTTTGTCAGTGTTATTTTACAAACTAAATTACTAACGAATCTGAAATTCCTGATGAGAACCTTGTCGGCAACAAGTTTTCATCAGGAAATTCCTTGGTAATATATATGCTGATGGAAATAGAATGGAAACACCACCAATGAAATATTCTGTCAGTGATAATCAATTTTCATGTTGTGTAATTATAATTCATAAAATGAAGATTTAATTGTACAATTTAATATTTGTCATCATAAAAAAAGTTTAGCCACATGGATTAAACCAATTAAAAGACCAAGTGACTGTAATAATTAAGATGATGTATATTTTGATTTATGTCCATATCCGGTACTAGCTGTATAATGACATTCGTAGGTAGAAAATATTTCATGATTGTGCTACTAATGATACGTAGCTGGTGGGAGAATGTCCTATATAATACTCCTATTGTGACCCCAAAAATGATAATTTAGTTTGCAACTGAAGCAATGCCTATAGACAAAGCAACACGAGTAATCAGAGAAGACTTGCTCCTGCCTTGTAAATATCAACAGCAGGGGGGGTGAGTAAAAAATTGAGAAAACTGATTAAACCGATAAAACTATAAAAAAAATAACTGAAAAAACCGAACTGTGAAAAAAATCCGATTAATCCGATTAAAATTTTGAAAAAACCGACCGGTTTGGTTCGGTTTTGGTTTTATAAGCCTGAAACAAAAAAAACCGAACCGAACCGAACCCAAACCGAAAAAAACTGGAAAAAAACCGAGCCAAAACCGAGCAAACCGAACCAAACCGAAAAAACCGAGTCAAACCGGTTTGAACCGATTTTTGTCCTAAAAAACCGAACCGAACCGAAATCAGTCATTTGACCCAGTTTTGGTTAAAAAAAATAAAATTTCAGTTTGATTACTTTTTTTTAATAAAAACCGAACTGAAAATAATCACTCCTAATTCGTAGACTTTAAGAGTAGGTGGGAGTTGTAGTTGGTACAACGACAATTTCATGAGTCGTTTTGTCAGTGTAATTAAGATCATTCTGCATGCATTAAAATGGCCATAACTTGCTATATATATTTTTTATTATTAAATGTAGGTATTTGGGTCAACTTACACGCATCTCGACTAATCCTACGGGTCGTGAAGTTAACGACCATGTAAACCTCAAGTGACCCTGAAATTTGTGAGACTCGAATTGATAACTTTTGGAGAGCAAACTTAGAACCAAACTAATTGAGGTGCACCCTTAAAGTTTATATTTTTTTTATTAAATTACCTTACACACACACATAAAGATTTTTGGTAGCTAGCTGGTATATGTTTGCTTGAGGAGAAATTGCGTCATTTGAGGTTCCCGCCCTTCTATGCTTTCTTGTTTATATCCATGACTTGTTACTTCATTGAAGAAACAGGCATCTACCTCTAAAATGACTTCCATGAAAGAAACATCTCACGTACACTTTTTCTTTATTGCAAAGCATCACTTCGAGAGTTAATGTACCTTAAATTACTAAATGTTTTGTTTTTTTTCTTACGAGGTTAAGTTGTAGTGTATCAAGATTTAAATTGTCTTCCCAATATATTTACGAGAAAAATATAATATTTTTTGGATTCTAATCTTGGATGGTGTACAACGTAAACTTAGAGCATATATACCCATTTATAACCATTCCAGCTAAGCCTCCAAGATACTAGCATATTGTCGATGTGATTTAGTTCTATATACTCTCAGTTAAGTATATAATCTATTGTTGAGAAATTGCTTTTTCGAAATTAATATTGATAAACTTACTAATTAAGCTATCTATTCCTGCCATACAACGAAGTTGCTTTTGAAAGATTTCTATAATTTTGCAATTTCAACCGACTGCCGATGGAGAGATGCATGTAACCAATTGAAAGGATGTATAATTGGCAATAATCTTGGATGCATGTGAAGAGATTGATTTCGTAAACTCTTCATTTGTGGTTGTTGCGTGCTAAGCATGGAAATTTCATAATTTGATAAAAATAAAATGGCAATTCAATGCATGCATGGTAGCTATCATATGAATTTGAGCTCTCTAGGGTTGTTCTAACGAGTGCAATAAATTAAATAATTAATGTGTTGATAGCCATGAAGCTTTGTTCTAGTTTACTCTTCATCTCTTTAAAGTTTATAAGCCAAACCCATACTCTCGCCCCTCTCTCTCTCTATATATATACAACAATATTCCAATCATTGATCAATGCAATACTCTTGAAAAATAAAGGGGACCTTCCTTGGAGTGCTCCGATCAGTCTTCTTAACCTTGTCTATTACAGGGAAGAAAATGGGTGCTTCTATTCTTCCACCACCAGCATTTCGAGCTCTTCTCTTCTCATTTAGCATTTTCTGCCTCCTTCCTGAGCATGCTTTTGCCGTAACCAGGCACTATAAGTTTGATGTATGTATCATATATACTGTCCCATTGGCCCCCCATTTATATATAAGATACATGAATTTCACCTTCTTCTTCTTTTTTTCCTGTTGCACAAGTCTTAACAGTTTGCTATATTCTGTAGATCAAGTTACAAAATGTGACACGTTTATGCCATAGCAAGAGCATGGTGACAGTAAATGGACAGTTTCCAGGGCCTCGAATAGTTGCTAGGGAGGGTGACAATCTTTTCATAAAAGTGGTTAATCATGTCCAAAACAATATCTCCATACATTGGTATGAATGCTTAATTATGACTTCAACATGCATCATTGAGTTAATCATTATTATTATACTCGATCGACCAAATAATTTTATGCGTATATAACTTGAAGCATTGCGCTATCTAAATTGCAACAGGCATGGAATTCGACAGCTCCAAAGCGGCTGGGCAGATGGACCAGCATACATAACTCAATGCCCCATACAAACTGGCCAGAGCTATGTCTATAACTATACCATTGTAGGCCAAAGAGGCACTCTTTGGTGGCATGCCCATATATCATGGCTAAGGTCAACTGTCTATGGTCCTCTTATCATTCTTCCTAAGCGTGGTGTTCAATACCCATTTGCCAAACCTTACAAGGAAGTTCCCATCATCTTCGGTAATTAGCAATCCCCATTTTTAACCAGTTAACGAATTGAGAGTTTATGGCTGTTTTGTCTCCTACTATTTAATTTTTGGTGATCAATTAGCTAAGAAAAATCGATCATGTGCTTAAATATTGCAGGAGAGTGGTTTAATGTCGATCCTGAGGCAGTCATTAGCCAGGCCCTGCAAACTGGTGGAGGTCCAAATGTCTCTGATGCCTACACCATCAATGGGCTCCCCGGGCCATTGTATAACTGCTCTGCCGAAGGTATAGCTATAAATATGGTATTTCTTGCTTTATTATGGCTTAAGCTCCATTTCTTTAATATTTGACGACATGAGTCTAGCATTCTTTACAAAAATGTATGTGTATAGCTAGATAGATCTTATTCTCACTATGTAATGGGGAAAAACATGCAGATACATTTAAGCTGAAGGTGAAGCCTGGCAAGACTTACATGCTCCGCTTAATCAACGCAGCACTAAATGATGAGCTATTCTTTAGCATTGCAAACCACTCAGTTACCATTGTTGATGTTGATGCTGTTTATGTCAAACCTTTTGACACTGAGACACTCCTTATTACACCGGGACAAACCACCAATGTTCTTCTTAAGACCAAACCCTATTTCCCTAATGCCACATTTTTCATGACTGCAAGACCATACGCAACCGGCCAAGGCACTTTCGACAATTCAACTGTTGCTGCCATTTTAGAATATGAATCACCCAAAACCATTCACTCAAGCCAGCTCTCTCTTAAAAATCTTCCACTCTTTAAACCGACTCTACCTCCTCTAAATGACACTGCCTTTGCTGCAAATTTTACAAGTAAACTACGTAGCTTAGCAAGTGCACAATTCCCTGCCAAGGTGCCCCAAAAGGTTGATATGAGATTTTTCTTCACGGTAGGCCTCGGAACAAATCCATGCCCTAAAAACCAAACTTGCCAGGGACCAAATGGAACAAAGTTTGCAGCCTCAGTTAATAATGTATCTTTCTCGTTGCCCACCACAGCTCTACTCCAGGCACACTTTTTTGGTAAATCAAACGGCGTTTACATTCCCGATTTTCCAATCACTCCAATATTTCCGTTTAACTATACTGGCAACCCACCAAATAATACTATGGTAAGCACCGGAACCAGGCTTGTAGTTCTGCCTTTTAATACTAGCGTGGAGCTAATTATGCAGGACACTAGCATACTTGGTGTTGAGAGTCACCCTCTTCACTTGCATGGCTACAACTTCTTTGTTGTCGGTCAAGGTTTCGGAAATTTTGATCCAAATAAAGACCCTGCAAAGTTCAATCTTGTTGACCCTGTTGAGAGGAACACGGTCGGTGTCCCCTCTGGTGGGTGGGCTGCTATCCGGTTCCAGGCAGACAATCCAGGTCAGTTTACATACTAACAGAACAATTATATGCAAAAGAACATATCATCTATATACTGCAATTGATTTCAACATAGCTAATGAACTTAATTCCTTATAAATTATAATGATTATATACTGATCGTATGAACAGGGGTATGGTTCATGCATTGCCATTTGGAAGTCCATACAAGCTGGGGGTTGGAGATGGCTTGGGTTGTCTTGGATGGAAAGCTTCCCAACCAGAAGTTGATTCCTCCACCAGCTGATCTTCCCAAGTGTTGACATTAATTTGAGCTATTAGTCCACAAGCTTTCTTCGATTTTTTATTTATAACCAAGTTTTATTCTTGGTTAGTCTGCAATGATTATAAATTACATGAGTGTAGTTGAGGAAAAAGAAGAGATTGAACAATTTTAATTTGTACAACGTAATAATACGAGACACCTCAATAATATTTTTCAATTGTAATGAAATTGATGAGTTAATATTTTTTTAATATAGATTTTTATAAATAGAAAAAAAATTTAAAAACAAAAAAAAATAGGTTTGGCAAATATATCAGATCCAAAGGATTTAGACTTGACAGTCAACTAAACTCAAGGTAATGTGGGCGCAACAAACATGCCGGACCTAAAGAACTTAGACTTGGTAGTCAACCAAGTCCAAGGTAGTGTGGATCCGACAAATATATCAGACCCAAAGAACTTGAGCCTGGTAGTCAACTAAGCTCAAGGTAGCGTGAGTCTGACAAACTTGCCAGACTCAAAGGACTTGGGTTCGGCAGTTAGCCAAGTACAAGGTAACATGGATTTGACAAGCATGCCAGACCCAAAGCATTTGGATTCAACCATTACCAAGTTCTAAGGCTATATGTCTGATCCTAGATGATCCCCTAAATTAAAAATATTGAAGGTATGATAAATCATCATGCCTCTCCATGTAGAATAGTTACGTGAGTCATTCATATCTAATATAGTGATTTTCTTATACACTTCTTAGGTGCATACAAGATCTCTTAAGGGACATACCATACTTACTATCTCATTAATGATTGTAAGAGATATTTGTCCCCCATTAATGTTTTCGAAAGCAGAGGACTTTTTAGTCCTTTCCTTATCTAAAAACGACAAGGCTCTAGGGGTATAAATACCATATGAACCATCCAGGTAAGGGTTCATAGCTTTTTATCTCTTAAGATAAACTTATATAGATTTCAAAGCATTAATTATCTTA
>Ga0307515_10009926_pt1 | contig 18328 bp, 17 predicted proteins | sample 17_EM_MG_FD_194513 | JGI IMG/M metagenome (GOLD analysis project Ga0307515, IMG submission 194513) | Populus trichocarpa ectomycorrhiza microbial communities from riparian zone in the Pacific Northwest, United States - 17_EM | ecosystem: Host-associated > Plants > Roots > Unclassified | place...
AATGTTAAAAAAAAAAAAAAAAAAAAGAGAAAAAAAAGGGAAAAAGAAAAAAGTGTTCCTTTCTGTTCTTAAGATTTTATGTTGAAAGAGCTTGAAATAAAAAAAAGTTAAGTATTGGTGATTAAAGATGAAAAATTTATGTGCTTTGATGGAATATCTTGTTTGAAATATCATTTTTCAGAATGCTCTACTTTCTTTGGTTTGAACCTTTTCTCTTACTCTCTTTTACCTCACCTTAACCTTAGCCCCATAACATCCGGAAAATAAAACCTTTTGATTCATGCATTGATTGTAATATGTTAGTAGTGGAGATGAGATTGAAGAGCAAGCTTATGGTAGAACATATTCATTGATTGAATTTGAGAGATTTAAACACATAAGCCCTAAACACATGAGTGTTGGAGTGCATATCAATGAGAGGACCTATCACTTTGGCATGGCATAGATTTCATTTAAATCCTAATGATTAATTAAGCTTTGAAGTTTGCATGTAAATGAATTCATGAAAATTTATACTCTTTATCCTTCTTGATTTTATTCTGGTTTATAATGCATATATTCTTGGACATTGATGGGGGATTAAGAGATGGATCATAGTTATTGTCAATTTGATTTTATTTATCCTTTCTCGAGGACGAGCAAGAGCTAAGTGTGGGGGTATTTGATGCAACCATATTATTCGATAGTTTCACCCACATTTAACTAATGTTTTGCCTATGTTATTTCTATAAAATATCTTGAAATTCTTTGTTTTATGTTTTGAAGGTACTTTTGGATGAAAGATGCAAAAAGGAGTAAATTGGAGGTAACTGGTAGATTTGATGTTCAATCGATGTTTTGTGCAGAGCGTGAGTTCTAGAGGTCGAAATGAAGTGATTCCAGTGGCGCACTAAAACGATAACATCCATACCTTTCTAGACATCTAAGGAAAGAAAATAAAATAAGGAAGATCATGGAAATCGCAGCTTTCAAAGTCAAATCTCGCAATCTGCCAGTGTTGACCTTCGGCCATTCCGACTTGAATATCTGGAGCTACAGAAGTTCAATTGATGCAATCTCAATTGCGTTGGATTCTTGACTAACAGTACTATAAACGCTCAAAATTTTAGCCAAAAACGATGTCATATTAGGGAGATATGAGTTTTCAAAGATGACAGCTGAATTCTGCCAGCAAACAGGTTTCGTGAAGGAACATGTCCAAATTACGTTTCGAAGCATCTAAACCGGCGTCCAAGTTTTTATTTCAGCAATTTAGCTCCTCTATGTCAAAGCTTTAAGATTTGTTTTCTTGATAAGTTTCGGTTTTAATTGATTTTGTTTGCTAGTTTAATTGCTGCCATAGTTTAGATAATCACAAACCAAATCCCCCCCAATTACATAACGTACAACATAAAAATCTGACTTGAAACTTCCTCGTGGGATCGACCCCTTCCTTGCTCTATACTATCTTGTGTGTTTTAAGCTAGGGTAATTAATTTGTGCGACCGCGACATCACAACAGAATGATACAATCCAAGAAAAGGTTGAAATAGAAAATTCAGATTCTAGTGTAATTGTGCTTGCTATCTAGTTTTATGTTATCAAGCATAACGCTCAATCTGATCATTGTATTAGGCTAAGATCTTACCAGGAAACTCAAGACATATTGTTATAGTTTGGGTTAAGATTTTAGGTCAATTGGAGTTCAAAAAGGTCTTGCGATACAAGTCAGCAGATTCAATATATATTTTATTATTTGTTGTCTTTTGACCTGTAAACTTTCTATTTGGATTTTCCTACTAATGCAAGAATATTCAGAAGCTTATTTATTATTTTTCTAGTTCTATAAGGATCTTTAATTAATAAAAATATAGTTTTTAAGTACAACAAGGATTCTTTAATGTTTCAAAATTCTTTTTTTACAAGGATTTTTTATTTATCCTAACTACATGAGGAAAGAAGGACCGGTGGTATTTAATGACAATTGTTTTTGGGCTATTTAAGTTTTTTTCATGAGAACTATATTTATTATTTGGGTTTTGTGTTATTTTCATTATTAAGGACTTGTTTTAGTTTCAGCTTGGATTTTTACTTTAATTTTTGTTTATGAGAGCTCATTAGTCATTGTTTAGGGTTTATTAAGTGTTTTGGACTTTAGTTTTTATTAGGCTTTGTTTTGGGTCTTGGGTCTATGATCTATTAGAGTTATTTGTTGAGTTTATTTAAGTTGTTTATTGTTGTCAAATTTAAGGCAACCATGGATTAATTTGTAAAAATTGGTGTTTTGCTTGGAACAACATGTTTTCTTTTTTTTAAAACAATGAGAAATTGAACTTGTCAAAGTATAACTAACTTTATAATGATACAATCTAAGAAAAGGTTGAATAATGAAATTTGGATTCTACCGTAATTGTTCCTACTTTCTAGTTTTACGCTATCAAGCAGAACTCTTAATCTCATCATCCTGTCAAGCTAAAATTTTACCAGGAAATTCTAGACATATTTTTATACATTGGATTAAAATTTTAAGTCAATCAGAGTTAAAAAAAGGTCTTGAGATACAGGTCAGCTGATGCAATACATATTTTGTTATTTTTTGCCTTTTAACTTGCGGACTTTCTATTTAGAGATGATTATTTTCCTATTAATGCAAGGATGTTCAATAGCTTATTTATGAAATTTTCTAGTTCTATAAGGATTTTTAATGGACTTCAACATAGTTTCTAAGTGTGGCAAGGATTCCATAATATTTTAAAATTATTTTCTTGTAAGGATTCTTTATTTATCCTATCCATACAAGGAATGAATGGTTGATGATATTTAATGAAAAATTCATTTGTTTGTTTGGGATATTTAAGTTTGTTTGTGAAGAACTATATTTATTATTTGGGTTTTCATTATTAAAGATTTGTTTTAGTTATCAACTAGTTAGGTGGCCCGTGCAACATCGTGAGCCAATTTTTATTTTCATAAAAAATATCAAAAAAATATAAGACCAAAAGTGTTGGGTCTGCTTGCAATGTCAGACCCAAGAGCTTCGAGTCTATTTAACTTGTCTACTCAAATTCTTATATTTTTTAATTTTTTTAATTTGGTTTTTCTTCAATAGTAATAACAATATTTTTTAAAATTTATTAATGATAATAATAACAACAACAACAATAATTTTTAATTTTACCATTCAAATTAAATCTAAGGTTGTTTTTCAATATTGATAATAATTTTGTTTTCAAATTTAATAATTATTTTATAAATAATATTAATTATAATAAAAATAACAATATTTATAACACAAATAATAATATTTTGAAACCTTAGACCCAAGAACCTTGGGTCATGATGCAGGGCCCAATTCTCTTGGGTCCTGATGCATGACCGATCACCCTTGGGTCCTGACGTTGGACCCAAGAGAATTGGGTCCTGACGCAGCACCCAAGAGAATTGGGCGCGGAGGCAAGATCCAATCGAAATGGATCCTAACTCAGGATCCAAGAGAATTGGGTCGAGAGCCATGATCCATTTCCTTTGGGTCCTGACGCAAGACCAGAATTGGGTCCAGACTCAGGACCCATTAGTCTTGGGTCCTGACGCAGGACCCAAGAGAATTAGGTCTACCCAAGAGAATTGGATCTGGACCAAGTGCTTTTGGATCCCCAAACTTATTGGGTCCTGTTGTACAATCAGACCCAAAGCTATTTTGGGTCCTTCCCCCACATGACCCAACTCTAATAGGTCCTACTGGGGGCAGAACCCAACACATGATTTATTTATGTATTTAATAATACATATAATTCAAAACTACCGAATAAAAAATCTAAAGACAATAAAACTTTGAATCTCATACACTAATGTTATAAAATTAAAATATCTTCTATTACCCAAAATAATATTATATTAAAATATTTCTAAATTATTTCTTAATGGATTTTATTTTTAAAAAATTCTCTTATATAATACAAATATATAAAGTATATGATGTGAATAAAAAATTTATTGAGCTCCATCAACTTTAATATGATAATATTAGAAAAAAATCAATTTTTTATGAAACAAAATACATGAGATCGAGAAAAGAAAAAAAAAATGAAAGCATTAGGTTGACCCAACACTGTTGGATCAGGCTTGTCAGCAAGAGCCAAGGTTGATGGGTCTAGCTGCAGCATGACCCAAGCTCGATTGGGGGCGTTGCCTTCTCTGTCAAAAGCTGTTGGAGATGGCTTTGCAGCCAGACCCAAAAAACTTCCAAAACGTGTAATAGCGTTGGGTCTGGCTAGCTAGCCAGATCCAAACCACTTCAAAAAGGTGCTGGGTCTGGCTGCCCAGCAAGACCCATCGATCTTGGGTCTGGCAGCACAACCATACCCTGGGATATTAGGTCTGAGAGTTTTTGCAATTTTTTTCTGATTAAAATTTTTTTTCATACAATGAAGAGAAAATAAATTGATGAGAGTTTTTTTATATTCTACAAAAGTTGGGTGATGATAAGTTTTTTTTTGTTTGTTTCAAGTTGGGTTGGATTTTCTTATTAAAGCATATTTGTTTTTGTTTTTCAAAAATGTTTTGATAATTTTTATTTTTTTTACTTTAAATTAATATTTTTTTCTTAATTCATATTAAGATGTTTTTGTATTATTTTGATGTGATTATATAAAAAATAGATTTTAAATAAATAAAAAATATTATCCCAATATATTTTTTTTAATTTTTTAAAGATATTTCCAATTTTATTTTTTCACCTCTTGAAATTTGTTTTCGTTTCTCTTATTGATTTTTTTTTTCATATTGTGAAGAGGAAATAAATTGATGTGACTTTTTTTTATATTATATAAAAATTGGGTGAAGATAATTATTTTTCATTTCAAGTTGTGTTAAATTTTCTTATTAAAGCATGTTTGTTTTTGCGTTTCAAAAATGCTTTGAAAAAAATTCAAATTTTTTTTTATTGTTTTCTTTACTTCAAATTCATATTTTTTTTTATTTTTTAAAATTGTTTTTAAATATATTGAGATTGGGTCTGGTTGCGCAACCAGACCTAAGGAGAATATTTTAAGTTGGGTCCTGCTCAGCACAACCCATTCGAGTTGGGTCTTGCCCCAAATGCACCCAAAATAGCGTTGGGTCCAACCGCAGTCCCAAGAGACTTGGTCCTAGCGAGGACCCAAATGAAATGGGTCCTGATGCAAGACCTAAGAGCATTGGGTCCTGACACCGAACCCAACAGAATTAGGTCTTGACGCAGCACCCAAGAGAATTATAATAAAAATAATAATATTTATAACACAAATAATTATATTTTTATATGAATACTTTGAGTTATAATAATAATAATAATAGTTCAAAAGAAATTATAATATTTTTTATATGAATACTTTGAGTTATAATAAAAGTAATAATATTTATACCACAAATAATAATATTTTTGACTCGCAGGACCCAAGGTCAATTAGTTATGTGTCTGGAGCGCCTAGGAGAATTATAATAAAAATAATAATATTTATAGCATAAATAATAATATTTTTTATATTAATACTTTGAATTATAATAAAAATAATAATATTTATAGCACAAATAATAATATTTTTATATTAATACTTTGAATTATAATAAAAATAATAATATTTCAAACACAAGTTATAATATTTTTTATATGAATACTTTGAGTTGTAATGAAAATAATAATATTTATAACACAAATAATTATATTCTTGAGATGAATACTTTGAATTATAAGAAAAATAATAATATTTATAACACAAATAATTATATTAATAAATCTAAGACACAAGAATCTTGGGTCTTGACAAAGGACCCAAGAGACCTGGGTCCTGACACAAGACCCACGCAAAATGGGTCTTGACTAGGACTCATGAGCAGTGGGTCCTAACGCCGGACCCAACAACATTGAGTCCTGACGCAGGACCTAAGGCTAAGGCGTCCCGAGAGGGTCTTCAGACTCGCTCACCTGGGTCTGCAGCCATGGGCGTGGGTCTGGCCCTAGCGCCTAGGGCAGCCCAACGTCATGTGTTTGCAGCTTGTGACATGTAGCCAACGTCACTTGGCTCGCGGGCACCTAGGGCTTGCCTGCCCCAGCGCCAGGTGTCTGCAGTTTGAGGCATGCAACCCCACTAAAACTGGAGCTGATCATTTTCTCCTCAACCATCCCTTCAATGCCATATACATCTCAATAAAAAGACAACCCCGCCCCTCCCCCTACAATCTTTCCAACTCTCTGTGGCAAGGGCAGCTCTGCATTATACTACTCCAATCCACAATGCTTTGTGTATATGTAAACAGTAACATAGGCACTGATCTCTTTTAGTATATTGTATAATTTGGATTTTTACCTTAATATGGGTTCATGACAGCCCATTAGTCATTGTTTATGGTTTATTAAGTGCTTTGAGCTTTAGTTTTTGTTGTGCTTTTCTTTGGGCTTTGCATCTATGATCCATAAGGGTTATTTGTTGAGTCTATTTAAGTTGTTTGATTCTATCAAATTTAAGGTACCCATGGATTATTGAATAAAAAATAGTGTTTTGCTTAGACATCACATTTTCTCTTAAAAAATACCTATTGTCCAGAAAATATTTGTTGTTGTGTTGGGATAAAAAAAATATATGTGCAAGTCAGTTCGGGTTAAAAGTGGTCCAATCAGTTCGGTGCAAACAAATTTGGGTAGTTTCAAGATTTCCTACTTGTTTCTAGTTTCAGTCAGATTATTTCTATAGTGTAGAGATAATTTTTATGTTAATTTTAGCTTCCCATATCATTAATTAATTTTAATGTGTCTTTATTTTGTCATAAAGTATGAGAACTGTAAACATGCAAGGGAGTGGATGAGGAATGTTTATTTCTTGTCATCTAGCCAATTGTTTAGATTTAAAGATGTCTAAGTCAAACATAACATGACACCATAAAGAGGAGGAAATGAAATTGTAACTCAATTACGAATTAGTAGTCAACGGATAGATCAGAAGGCCAATGAAATTGGATATAGGTTGGATAGGTTAGAGAGGAGACATGCTAATGATCATAGTGGGGTTCAAAACAGGCCCGAGCAAAGAGAATTTATTGTTAGAAAGGCTGTTAGGCAAGTTAACGCCGATGTGGATGAGTTTGTAGTTGATAATATGGACATGGATGATGTTGATTTTGTTAATATGTCTATGGGCCAATGGAAATGGTTTGGACAATAGTGGAATTGTTGGTATGAAAGGGATAGATATGATGATGATTTTGGCCAGAGAGGTAATTTACATGTACCATGACCATAATATTGAGTTTGGTTGAGATTTGGGTACAATTAAGTTAAAAATTCCAGCTTTTCAAAGGAAGAATGATCCAGAAGCTTATTTAGAATGGAAGAAGAATATGAAGTATATTTTTTTTTAGTGTCATAATTATCTAGAGCTCAAGAAAGCCAAGCTTGCTATGATTGCTTTTACTGACTATGCTATAATGTGGTGGAATCAGTTAGTGACAAGCCATGTAAGGAATGATGAGAGACAAGTTAATACTTGGGATAAATATAGGGGCTTAATTGACAAAAATTGGGGGTAAAATTGAATAAATTGAAAGTTTAATGGTCAATTAGGGGTTAAATTGTATAAAACCAAGACCAAGGACCAAAGTGCAAAAGACGCATAAATATGGGGTTCAAATTGAAGCTCGGCAGGGGCTAATTTGCATTAAATCAAAAGTTTAAGGTCAATTAGGGGTTCAATTGAACGAAATTGAAAGATAAAGGACTACATTGAAGTTGGACAAAACTCCCTAATTTAACCCTAAACGACGCCGTTTTGCATATAAAAAAAAAAACCTAACAACACGTCGTCTGGTCACTGTTCATTGTCTTCCCTGAATTTGCCCGAAAATGACAGCTCATGAAGCTACTTATAAGGTGCATTTAATGCCTTATATGTCCATCAAAATTGACAACACATGCACCAAAATTGTCACCTGACATCCCTCTATCTCCGAGTATGGTCCGTTCAGGCCTATTAACATGACATCGGCCCCGGCGCTGGCCTAAAGAAGCCAACTCATACAGCCTTTTCTTGTAGATTTGACAACTCACGATGCACACTTTGAACCAACGGTTGAGATCCTTTCCAGCCAAACCAAAGGCCACGATTTGGCACCATTAAAGACAAAATGCCCCTCTTCCACCTCCTATAAATAGGGGTGCATTTCATCGCCTGAGCAAGAAGAAAATCAGGTACAAAAATCATAAAAAAACCAGCCATTCCCCTGTTTCCATTTTTCTTCTTTCCCTGTCAGCCTTCTGCGGCCTCTTTCACAACTGCCTTCTCTGGTGAGAATACCAACAAACCCAGCCTATACACCACCATGAACACCAACTCCACCACAGGAAGCCAACATAACCACCAACTGGCCATCAAGCAGCCACCGCAACTCTCTCCCTCTTCTCTTTCCAGCCTTTCTCTCTTCTCTGCAAACTTCTTCTTCCTACATAGTAGTAACACCGACGACCAAACTCTCCATCAATGCCACCACCAGCCTCTTGTCAGCCACCTAGACAGCGGCTCCTTCTCCTCCACCAGGTTGCCTCCCGCTTCACTCCGCCGTTTGCAACAACAAAGTTGCATGCAAAACATGAACTTTCTATTCACGTTCTGCAAATAATTCACTTCTCACCTGGGTCGGGCCAGTTCTGGCTAGCCTAAATGTCTTGGTTGGGTCCGGCTCGGCCTTCCAACAAAAAAAATTAAAAAATGTTATTAAAACAAAACAAAATAAAAAATATCCAATTTTTTTCAAAAATCATTTTAAAAAAAATATTTTCTCAAATGTTTTTCTACCAATTTTGCATAATATTGGGTTGTATATTTACACTGTAAAATACAAATCTGGTATTAAAATATTCGGTTTTCTCTGAAGTATTTCAAAAAAATTCAAAACATTTTAAAAAATATCTCTAAAAAAAAAACTTTAAAATGAATTTCCTTTTTCAAAAAAAATTTATTTTTATGCATACGGCCAAATCCTAAAAGTTTTCAAAGCATATTTTTCATAAAAAACAAAAATTTAATCTTTTTCATGTTTTAAAAAAATTCAAAAATGGATATCGTAACCAGTTTAGGATTATCCATTAGGATTTGGCCAAAATGTCAAAAATATTTTTTTCAGATGTAGACTTTAATATATATAGGGTGTAAAATTACACGATAAAGTACACCTTCAGATATTAAAGATACAAGGTGTAAATAAATGTGATGTTAAAATTCAGACTTTAGAACGGTTAGGATTTAACTCAATAAGGTAGAGACTTTCTCATGAAGAGAGATTTATCTTACACCTTAGAAAAGACCAACGAATGGAAATCCAACCTAGAAAAACAATCAAACAACAATGCAGCTTACCTTAGCTTACCTTAGGTAGGGTGCACTGGGGGTGATGCGTCTTCCCCTTGCACAACCAGTCCCTTACCCAGACTCTCGCAGACCATAGGTTCCTAGTAACCATAATACTAGGTGGCGACTCCTAAACATTAATAATAATTTTATGATTAAATCCAAAAACTCTTCTCAACGCACAACACCTCATCGGGAGGCATGACAAAAGTGTCCACCGTCACCAGACAACATTGCGGTGCGACCCCGTGATAATGAGGATGATATTTGTGCCAATTGTGAGGAGGATAAAGAGGCTATTATGACTAAATTCATGAATGACCTTAATCGTGATATAACGTATATTATGGAGTTACATCATTATTTGGAGTTTGAGGTGATGGTCCATGTGGTTTTGAAAATGGAGAAACAACTTAAATAGAAGGTTATCATTCGAAAAAGCCAACCATTAGGCCATTTGACACCTTGAAAACCTTATTAGAAAACTAACACTGAGGTTGGTTCATCACAGTTGAATAAAAAGGGTAAGGTTGAATACCTTAGAAAGAAGAAAGATATCTTGGTCATTGGTAAAGGTATTAAGGATATTCGTACTTCTCGTAATCGTGATATTAAATGCTTTTGTTATTTGGGTTTCGGTCATATTGATTCACAGTATCCAAACAAAAGAGTCATGGTTATGAAAGCAAATAATAAGGTGAGACTAATGAGGAGGATGAAGATGTCACCATTAACAGATGCTGATGATGTTTGTGTTGAGTATCTGATTAAGAAAGAGACACTTGTGGTGAGGAGAGCACTGAATATGCATGTCAAAGTGGATGATTTAAAAGATCAGAAGGAGAACATATTCCAAGTGAGATGCCATGTTCAAAATAAGGTATGTAGCTTAATAATAGATGGTGATAGTTGCACTAATGTAATTAATTCTGAATTGGTGAAAAAGTTTAACTTGCACACAATCAAACATCTCATACCTTATAAATTACAATAATTGAATGATAGTGGTGAGGTGAAGGTGAATATTTTTTTTATATTGTTAAATATTGTGATGAGGTGTTACGTGACCATTGTGCCAATGCAAGCTAGTTATTTGTTGTTTGGTAGACTATAATAGTATGATAGTAGAGTTATGCATGATGGATTGATAAATAGATATTCCTTTGAAATGGATGAAAGGCCTATAATTCTTGTGCCTTTGACACCTAAGCAAATATATGATGAGCAACTAAAATTAAAGATGGGGAAGATGAGTGAAAAAAAGAAATTATATACCAACAAGACCTTTTTTGCTAATAAAGTTCTTTCAGGATTTGATGATAATGTTATTTTTTGATTTGGTACTGATTTGTTTTATTTAAGGGATGATCTTCTTATTATAAATTCGAGGATGAATATTTTGAGAGAGGGAGGAGAAGATACGAACCAAGTTAGGTACTATTTTTTCCTTAAAATACTTATTGACCAATTTTGGAAAATCAAACATATCTCTCAAACTGTGTATCAAATCAAGCTGAAATTTTATAGTAAGATACTAGAAACATGGAACTATATTTTGATAAATTTCAGGTCAATAAGATTTTGAAAAAATATTATGTAAATTGGTCAAAGTTGTTACTGTCTTGATAGATTCATCGATAAAGTGCTTTTTCTTGGCTACTTTTGGCTTAATCAGTCCAGACCTGTAATGAGTTAATTTTAGACAAACAAAGAAATTAAACGAGGCTTATTTAGGCATTAAACTTGTTCATGGACATGAGATACAAAGGTTGCTAATATGGCTTAGATTCATTGAAGAATTGAAGTCTATACTTTGCAAGGACTTCAAATTTCACATGGACTTGATATGACAACATCTTAGGAGATCTTTCTCTTAGGTTTCTTTTTCTTATTTTGCTGGTATTCCTAGAACATCAAGGAGACTAAGAGTAGGCAATATAAAGAAGGAAATTCTAGCCATCAAAACAAAGTTTCCTAGTTGAATACCTACACTAAACGTTTTGGCCAAAACACTACTCAGAAGAACTTGGAGATTCCAGCTACATGGATAAATTCTAGTATGAAAACCTTATTTTTATTATCCTATTTTATTTATTTGATGTTGAAGAATTATTTTTAATTTGGGTTTGTTCTAACCCATTAGACTTTGTTTAAGAGTTTATTTCATTATTGGACTTATGTTAGTTGATTCCTAGTTTAGACCCATTAGTTTATAACCCAAAAAGGGTCCATTAGAATTATTTAGAGGAGACTATATAATGTTTTTGGAGCTGCAAATCTTAGAAGCTTGGTGATAATAAACGTGATTTTTTATTTATTTATTATTTTTTATGGTAAAACATCCTTTCTTTGCATGGACAAAAATCATACATTCGACTTATCAAAGATTAACTAAGTTCATGATGTTATTCGCATACTTCTGTCTCTTAAGTACAAGGTTATATTTGGGTCCAAGTTTATTCCAATACCTTTGGTTAAGGTACAGGGTTACCTCTGGTTCAGAGTTCTATCAAACCTAGTTTTTGGCTTTTCAGGTTGTATTTCAACTTTGTTAGGAGTTGTTTGACCACGTGATCAAGAGTTCTACATCAATATGTTTCTAAGCCTTATGGGATTTAACTTCAATCTATCTCCTAGATACTCTTTCATAAAAAAAAAATGATCCTATAATGATGCAATCCAAACAACACTAAAGGATCCATTAGAGGTTTAAAGAGACTTTCAATGGACTTCTTCGAGATACATGGGCTAAGGTGGACTTTAAGAGGGTAATAAATAATGAAGAGCAAGCCTTGCTTAATATAATTCATGTTCAATAAGGGCTTGTTGGTGGAACCAAGGTCATTACACAAGGATTGAAATAAGAACACTCAAATCGGACAGTTTCACCTTTCGATATTGTTTTGATCATAACTGGAGCTACAAGTCAATTTTGATTATATTCTTGTTGGGTTGGAAACTAGACTTCCATATATTTCCAATGATATATGGAACATCATTTAATTCTTTAGGATAAGAGAGAACTATTCGTTTGAAGTTGATCTTTGATGCTGTCAGTAGATTACGAGAAAAACCGATCTTGTCTTATTTTAATTAGTTGAGCTATTGATCTATCTTTGTTTTGTGCGGCAACACTTGTTTAAGTTCCAGGCTTGTTTATTTTATTTATTTTAATTAGTATATGCTAGTTTTAGCTTGGTTTGGGTATTATTTAAACTGAGTTTATGTGTGACCCATTAGGAAAACTAGAGTTACTTAGCTTTCTAGTAGAAGTACTCTTTGTGAAGAATTCTTCAAGAATAGATTTTTTTTTTCAAAATAAAATATTGTCTCTCTTGTTTCTTGATTGAACTTCAACTCTTCAAAGAATTGATCAATCTTTGTTATTGATTTTATACTTCTTTTGCTCGTCTCCAGGAGTAAGCGTTGTGATAGGGTGATTTATAGTTTTGTTGCCTTGGAGCAAATCTTTCATTATGATAAGCTCAATTTCATACTCAAACTTGGATTAGATGGATCTTGGGTTTGTGAATTCTATTAAGTTCCGCTAGACTTCATCATATGATCATGAACACATTAATTCTCATTATTTAGAAATGTACAAATTATAAATAATTAATTAAAAAAATTGAGAGTTATGTTTAGTTAAATGTTGGATTTTTTTTATTAACTCATAAAACTAAAACTACATTTATATCCACAATTTCTTTTTTTATCGGTGCATAAGATGTGAGACTTCGCCTGGTTGGTTATTTTGATGACTAGCTGATGTGAGACTTGTGGTAGTTTTTATGGTTGTGGTTTGAAAAAAAATGTTTTATAAAAAGCACTTTTAGTTGAGGTTGGTTTGGTAAAATATATGTTTGGTTTAAACTGTGGTTGAAATTGAGGTTAAACAAAAAGTAGTTTAATGTGTTTGGTTAAGAATACTTTTCAAATTGAGATTATAAAATAATTAAAAAAATATATTAATATTAATGATTTTTAATTGAAATATTATAGATTTAATTAAATTTATACACCTATTTCATTCTACTTTATCATTTAATAAATTAAAAAACTGGTTTTTTTTTTTTGTTGACATCAAGCACACTTGATGCAGTTCTATTCAAACACAAACATTTTAGATCTAATTTATAGCTTTTTTTTTATTTATACAGTTGTTTCTTGAAGGAATGAAAATTATGAAGGTTGTTTTGGTCTGTCTCTTCAACAATAAAAATGAAGTAGCTAAAAATAAAAAACACAGGACTGGAAGTATGTAAAAATTGCTTCATCAAAACCTGAGGTCAAACCTCATTTATTGATGAATCCCATAAACTAAACCACATTTTTATTTTGTAACCAAACACCATATAATTGAGGTTAGGGAAAAACATAACAGTTGCCGCAGAAACAATTCTCTTAATAGATGAAAATTGACTTAATTAAATTTTATTGATCCAATGAGTCAATCCAAGACTCAATTAACCTTGTCAAATTCTAGTTTAATTTTTTTAAAAAAATTACATTATTTTAACGTTTTTAAAATAATTCATAAAAGCCCGATTAACCTACTCAATTCAATTCATGACTTTAACCGAGTCATACACGGAACCAACGAAAATAGGAATTATGAAGCATCAATGCCGACTAGGTAGGAAAGAGAATGGTCCCTGCCATTAATATTGGGTTGGCTAAAACTCTGGTATTGTAGTGCACAAGTCACCGCCCTCTAGCAACCATTTTCCTCGTTGAAATCGTCTTCTAGAAATTATGTACATGCCAGTAGCTCATCCGCTGCCGAATTTTTTATTTCAAGCTGAATAATTAGTTACTGAATTAGTTGAGTTGGTGCCAGCCATAGTAATTGGCAGCACACTCTAGCTAGCACTAACACATTACACCCTTTTCTTCTCAATCTATATATAAATACCAAACCTTTGTTTTCACTTCGTCACCCATCTTTTCATATCCTTCTCTTCATTGTTTGCTTTAGAAAAAATCATGGAAGTTCTCACATTCACTGAGGAGTTCTCCAGCCCCGCCGCGGCTAAAAGGTTGTTCACGGCCATGGTACTTGAGGCTGACACCCTCATTCCCAAGCTCGTGCCGCAGGCTGTGAAGAGTATTGAAACAATCAAAGGAAATGGAGGCCCTGGGACTATCAAGAAGTTGACCTTTGCCGAAGGCTAGTTACTTTTCACTTTTTTATTCAGTAGAACAAAATATTTAATTAATTGCAACATAAGGAGAAGTACACATTGACAAAATTGTCATCTTTGTTCCTTTTCTTATGCAGGTAAGTATGCGAAGACCAGGATTGATGCAGTGGACAAAGTCAACCTGACTCATAGCTACACAACAATTGAGGGTGTTCCTTTGCTGGGCAAATTTGAATCAATTGCTTATGATATGAAGTTTGAGGCCACCCCTGAAGGAGGATGCAAAACTAAAGTGGTGTGCAAGTATTTCCCAAAACCAGGTGCTGAAATAAAGGAAGAGGAAATTAAGGAAGGCAAGGAAAAGGCTGCAGCAGTTTACAAGGCTGTGGAAACCTACGTAGTTGCAAATCCTCAGGCCTACGCATAATGAGACTGCGATGAGACACTCCGAGACACCACTTAGCGATGCATTAGACTATCTAATCACTATAGTCTTGCCAAATAAAAGTAGCTTCTGCCAATTTCTAATAAATAATAACTATGAAAGCAAGTGTTTTACATCTTTTCAATTCCTGAAAGAAAATTCCCATAATGCTTTGTGTGTGAAGGGTATGCTCACACTGTATAGGAAAAAAATTGACTTCACTACACATGCAAAACTCTCTCTTTATCATATGTTACCATTAAAAAAATTCGATGTGGACTAAATTGTAATAGTAGTTGTTGATGCTTTTTTGTAGAATGAATGCTTGTTGCTTCACGGGAAAGATCGATTAATTTTAAGAATAAATGGTTTGTCTCTTTTAATTCTAACACTACCTCAAAGTTTCAAAAATGAAATCTACTTTTGTGATTCATCTCTAGATTCATTGAATTTCAGTAAGAAATAAAATATAATATATCAATTAAAGGTAATAATCTCGGAGGGTTTATAATTATATCAATTAAAGGAATTTTTAAAAACTTGGAGGGGATGTGGCCTCCTTTAGTCTATACTAGTATATTGCCCCGCGCTTTGTCACAGGTTAATATTAATTTTTTTTTAAATGTAAAAAAAAATATTAAATATATAAAGAATGTTTTAAGCGTTTTAAGTTTGACAATCATATATGACCCAAGTCTTTTAAGTCTGACAGTCATGCAAAACCCAAGTACCTCGAATCTGGCATGGGTGGCAGACCCAAGAAGCTCGGGGCTGGTATGGTTTGCCACCCTAAGACGCTTTAATCTGGACCCATGCGTCTAGGCCTAGCAATCATACTAGACCCGCGCGTCTGGGTTTGACAACCATATCTTTTCTTTCAAATTCGTTAAGTCTTCCATTCTGGAGGGCTCCATATCTTTTCTTCCTAACAGCATGTGATGAAATGATGGACTCTTTCATATAACAATAGATGTCATACAGTTGGGTAGAAGAAGCGCTTAAAAAACTAAATAAATTGTATAATGAAACTAAACACATATAGTCCAGTGTTGTTAAAAAAATATAAAATAATATTGTCATCGGTGAAAAATCACAAGCGACCACCCATTAAATAAATGTTTTTTTGCATTGAGTTTGATTAATATATATATATATATATATATATATATATATATATATAAAATAAAAATTCACAAAAAAGAGAGAAAAAAAGAGAAGATATAATTTCTATTAAAGTAATAACAAATTCATAAACATAAAAAACAAACGATTTCAATCGGAAGACATGATTTGAATTTTTAGATCTAAAACGTTAGATTAGATTTTTGTGATGATTTGTTGTTTATAAATAAATTCTGCACTTGGATTTCTGTTAAGAATACTTTAAGGATACTTTAAATGTTTTTTTTTATAAAAAATAAAAAAAATTATAAGTCTCAACATTTTAATTATCACCTACTCAGATTCTGATAAGTACTACACCTGATTCATATATATATATATATATTAAATAGGCCTGGACCCGAGCCCAGACACACCTTAACAAAGCTACCAAAGTCGCTTGGACCTGGCATGGCTGCCACACCCAAGGCTCTTGGGTCTGGCAAGCATGTCAGGCTTAATTTCCTTGGGTCAGGCACCATGCATGGTTGCCAAACCGCACCTGGGTATGGCATCAAACATGGTTTACCAGACCCAAGGTTGTTGAGTCTCGCATTGTTGCCATACCCAAGTAGCTTAGGTCTGGCGTGGTTGGCTTACCCAAGGTACTTGGGTCTGGCAACTCATGTCAAATACAAGCAAACAACAAACAAACAAAGAATAAAATGATGTATTTTAATTATTTAACAGTGTTAAAGGTCAAAAAACCCCTTGACAACAAGTCTTAATTTTGTTAACCATGGGATAGAATACTATTTTTACTATGCAAATAACCATCAAACGATTATCATACCTTCACTGAAATGTTTAATATCAATGAGTCTATAAGAAATACTAAAATACGCCCATAACTAGAGCTTCAATTTTTTCAACCAATGGGGAAAATAAAACTTTAACTTTATATGAAAAGATAACATTAGCTCCATCCCAAGTCTTCAGAGCTTAAAAAATCCACTATGCAAGTCTACAATGGACTTTGTCTTAGTCCACAATACACTTGCACAAGATTGCTAACCCCACAAAGCTTGGGTCTAGCAACCATGCCAGACCTGCGCCTGAGTCTGGCACCAAACATGGTTGCCAGCCCCCGCCTGGGTCTATCACCAAACATGGTAGTCAGACCTAAGAACCTTGGGTCTTGCATGTTTTTTAGACCCAAGGTGCTTGGGTTGCCAGACCGAAACAAATAACAAATAAACAAAAAATAATTGTGTAATTTAGTTGTTAGGAGAGAGAAAAAAAGAAAAAACACAAACAATCGATCATTGACGACAATTCAACCATGATATGTCTACATGCACCGTACCATATGGAAAAGGGCACATCTGCGCATCTAGTTATATGGTGGATGGCTAGATTTGGCAACCGAGAAGCATCTCACACGCCTCCTTAATGGTGCGAGTGTCGCCCACTCACTGGGTCATGTGGAACATGCGACAATAGCTTTTCAATTAAAAAATAAAAAATACAACGTAAAAATACTAAAACGTCCCCATGGTCCTCTTAATTACACAACATACCCATGTAAATTTCACGATCGCAATCCACAATAATCTGTGTCTAAAGCTACAATAAAAACCCCACACTATTTAGCTTTCTTTACAATTATGCTTGCCTCTAAATAGAAGGCGACAGTTGTAGTAGTAAAAGTAGGGTGAAGATAACATTTATTGCAATTATAATGGTTGAAATTGTTTTTATACTTGTTGAAATAGTTTGAAATACATGTCATACGGTGACATCGAGGGCTTGTTGTAAAAATCAATGGAATCACCATTTAAATTTTTCATTGTAAAAATTTAGAAAGAAAACACTACCAGAAATTCGCTAAATACCAACGGATTTACCGACGGAATATTTCGGTCGGTAATTTGAGGTCGGAATTACGGACGGAAAAGTTTCCAAATTAAAAAAAAGGCGGGTCGCTGACGTGGAGGTTTTGGCGGGTCATTTTTTTCCGACGACATCACCGACGGATTCAAAAACGACAGCCCGTACAGTGACGTGACCGGTGCGCCGTTTACATTACCGACGGACTCACCGAGGGATTTGAAATGGCAGATCCGTACGGTGACGTGTCTATGTTTCCGTCAGAATCACAGACGTGATCACCGACGGAATATCCGTCGGTAAAAGTTAATATATGTCATCTCTGCCGACCCTCTCCTCCCCTATTTCTCCTTCTTCTTCTTCCTAATCCCAACTCTCCCCATCTGCAAACAACCAGCCCCCCCTCCACCCTAAAA
>Ga0307515_10009927_pt1 | contig 18328 bp, 21 predicted proteins | sample 17_EM_MG_FD_194513 | JGI IMG/M metagenome (GOLD analysis project Ga0307515, IMG submission 194513) | Populus trichocarpa ectomycorrhiza microbial communities from riparian zone in the Pacific Northwest, United States - 17_EM | ecosystem: Host-associated > Plants > Roots > Unclassified | place...
GCGACCATAAATGTGAAACCCGAAACGCAGAACCGGAGATTGGACCCGACGGGTCTAGCCAAACCCGGCGAAACCCGCGGGTTGACGGGTACGGGTCCGGGTTTGGCCCGCCAAGAGTCTGCGGGTCAGGTTTTTGGCCGGTTCTGGAACCGAACCGACCCGTTTTTGCGGTTCAAACCCGGACCGCTGGCGGGTTACCCGGACCCGTTGCTAACACTAGATTCGGCGGACATGTAAGATTTGAGGTCGTCCTCCAGGGAGGTCCTTTGCGGACAAAGGTGGTGGCAAAGGTGATCTTTCTGACAATTTAAATGCGGCCGCACCATCATGTTGAAAGAGTGACCAGGATGCTTTGACAATCGCTTCCGTGTCTGAAATGTATCCCACGGCGGTCATCTGCATGTTTCGAGTGCGAGATTCTGTCTGGGTAGCACATAGGTTTTGGCTGCCCTGCCACATCTCCAAAAAGTCATGAACCTTGGCCATTCTGTGCAATTTCCTTTCCTCCGCCTCTTTCTTCATTTCCGAGTCATTTTCTGTGTTCATGGTATCCAATTCTGGGTCACTGCCTGCCAAAATCCTGTTATTGGCTCGAGCAAACTGCCTTACAACGACTTTTTTGCGAAGGGTCTCGCCTGTGATTTCTGCCTGCCTCCATCCAATAACATCTAGGCCAAGGGAAAAACTGGCCTCCACTCCGACACCATGTGGTATGAGGGAAAATATGTCGCGCGCCACCTTGCAGAGATCGCTGTACTTTGACACCGTTTCTTCCTGTGGGCGCCACCAATCGGTTATGTCCGGTATCCAAAATGTACTACGAATCTCCAATGGGTCGGAGTGGTAATCATCGAGATTTGGATTAATTCGTCCCCAGTTCGTTCATGCTTCTGGCGGCGAATTCAAATTGAGCCTGTCGGCAGTCAATAAGCGGGCTGCGCGATCGCTTCGTCCGGGTGTCGTCTCAGCCACATTGTTAGGCGTTAAGTATTCCTCATCATGGCTGGACATATCATATGGATCAATGGATGATTGATAGGACCCTGATGCAGTTGCAGAGGGGAGGAGATTGTTGGTTGGTACGGTTTCGAGTTTATTGACAGGCACACCTCGATGTTTGGCACAATATTCATTCTCCGCATCCTTCAGAAAGGCCTCTTTGTATTGTGTCGTGTAGGATGTCTGGTCCTCAGGATTAATATCCATTCCCTTGTCCCACTCTCTAAACGATCGCAACTTCCGGAAAAGATTGACGATATGTGCGGAGATCAGAAGCATGCCGGTCGTTGGAGTCACTTCAGCGTAGTACTTGGACAGCTTCCGTCGAGCTAACTTCACAGCAAACAACAAGTCTTCTTTCCACTGAGTCTTCTTCTTAGCCAAAGCGAGGCATTACACCATCCATGTGATCGAACATGTCATTGTACACTGTGATGAGGTGATGCAATGTGACTGTATGCCTCTTCGACATCCAAAGGGTCCAATATCGAAATGGCCTCAATACTTCCATGACATACTAGACAATCGTCCACTCATCTTGAGTTGTGAACAGTGGCCGGTATTCAATGTTTTTTGAATATTGAAGCCACTCCTGTGTGAATTCCCGTAATCGGTAGGCGCGCTCTAGCAACTCCTGTGTAAGGTTCAAACGTGTCTTCACATCAATAATCGGAAGTACTGCAATGCAGACTTTAGCTTTTTGACAGTCAATGAACTCATTTCAGCGACCAGGTGTTAGCATAATTAATACAGCAAGCATTCTCTGCTATATGAAGGTCAGCTTCAGGACATTCAAAATATCATGAAATACATACTTTCTCACTGATCTTCGCTAGACCTGGTTTCATGGCCGACACCTTGTTGATTCTAGCATTGCCCTCCTTTCGAAGTCTCTGTCTCTTCCCAGTGTCCATGCTTTCATTCTCTCCAAATTGCTGATCGTGCTCATGGGCGTCCCAAGACTTGGTGCGGCCTTTCACACCGAGACTGCTCATGAATGCACCTAAAGCCAGCTGTATGACGTGCGCCATGCACGGTATGTGGTTGCGCAATGCCGGCCACTCGATTCCAGAGGCCTCAAGTGTTGATTGCAGCTCGCGTATCATCAAGTAGTTTGAGGAAACATTATCCGTTGTAATACCGAGTAAACGGCCGTTGGTAAGCTCAAAATGATCCAGCACATCCTTCAAATGTACAGCTAGCGTTGTTCCAGTATGTTGGCCCTTGACCTATCATCGTTAATTAGCTTCCGAAATGGGAACAGAACAGGCGATAAACCTCATCAAAAGCGAGTTGAACTTCACGCAATGCCCAATTTCGATCCATATAGTAAGCAGAGACTGACCCAATGGCTAGTTTGTTTGTTGAAGTCCATCCGTCCAAAGCTAAACTAACTTTATTTCATCACGGCAATTGCTTCTTAATTGCGTCCACAGTCAGTTCATATTCCCTCCGGCACATGTTACTATGGGTCATAGCCGACGGTAGGACAAGGTTGTCGCGCAATGCCTTATATGACTGTTATAGCTCAAGGTTTGACATAGCGTGCCACGGAATGGGTGCCGAGACAAATCTTAACATGAGGTAGCGATTCCACGTGTCTTGGTGAAATTTGGAAGTTTCAAAGTCCTCAGATGCCAGTTTGGAACATTTTGTCTGTCATTTCGATTAATATGGATTTAACTGAATATCAAATCTGATTTTCCTCTGCAAACTTACTATTGTGATTCCTCGACTTCCTTGCCTCTTCAGTATGGCCAGAGCTGTTTCATCCACCGTCGAACTAGTCAATTCAATAACCTCGGACTCTGTTAATTCGTTTAACTTTGCGATGTGAGCTTTTGCCAGCAAGTGTTTCCCCATTGAGCTGGTCCCATGTTCTGATGCATGGCGAAGAACTTGATGACAAACAATACAAATGATGCCAGAGCTGCCAGTCTCCTCAATTCCGCAGTGTAAATAGAATTGCCACGATGGTGGATGTCTAGAATTGTTCCAAGCAATAGGCCACTTCGAGCCTCCATTCATTGAAGCCCACCAAGCATCGAAGATGATTTGTAATGTAAGGTCGCTCAAATTGCGAATAAAGATACGTTCCATTTTGGAAGAGATCATAACCTCGAGCAATGTGGTGTTCAAACATTGTGTATCGGACATGGCGGTTGAAATTAGGATGCTGGGTATTCCGACTCGAGAGACTGCCGAAAATAACGATACAGTAAAGCCGCATGCGCGTTCTTAATATTGACTCTACAGCTACAAGGACAACAATCAGATCAGTAAGACATTGCATGCATATTTCTGAAGGTGAATAAAAGGACAGAATGCAACGACTGACCGCGTAAAACTCCATTTGGGAACGGCATAATGCAGTTTATTGCTGTGTAGCGTTCGGAGCCTTGACTCACCGTGGGCACTGAATTATAGGAGACGGACGCGATATCGTCACTTGCATCGTTGCCAATAAAGGCTGTCGATAGAATCACTGTGGTTTATCTGCGTTCCATTCCGGTTAGATTATCTAAGATGCCAGCGCACAAATCATTTACGCTGCATTGACGCTCATTTTGGGACATGGTTACGATCTTGTCATAAGCATATTTGCCTAGAAAGGCGGCTAATAGTACGATGGTAAATTATTGTGGTCACATAGCCCCTTGATTTTCCAAGATGGAAGTCCTGAAATTGTTGATGCTCCATTCACGCTCATTATTAGGGCATGTGACAAAGTTGTCGAATGCATTTTTGCCTAGAAAGACGGCCGAAAGTTCGATTATGTGTTAATGTCGCCGCACTGCCCTCGGATTTGCCAAGATGCATGGCCAAAAGTCGTTGATGCTCCGTTGACGCTCATTTTCAGCGCATAGTGACGATGTTGTCGAAAGCATTATTGCGTAGAAAGATGGCCGATTGTTCAATTATCTGTTAATGTCGCCACACTGCCCTTGGATTTTCCTAGATGCATGACCAAAAGTCGTTGACGCTCCGTTGATGCTCATTTGTAGGGCATGGTGACGATGCCGTCGAATGCATCTTTGCCTAAAAAGATGGCCGATAATTCCATTATGTGTTAATGACGCCGCACTGCCCTCGGATTTTCCAAGATGCATGGCCAAAAGTCGTTGACGCTCCGTTGATGCTCAGTCTTATGACATAGTTGCGATCTCGTAGTAATCGTTTTTGCCTAGAAAGGCAGCCGATAATCTGTCTATGGCTAAATGTAGCCGCACAGCCCTAGGATATTACATGATACACGGCCAGAAGTCATTGACGCTCCGTGGACCCTCATTTTCAGGACATAGTAGCGATGTTGTTGCAAGAGGTTTTGCCTAGAAAGGCGGCCGATAGCGCGATTATGGGTAATGCCGCCGCACAGCTCCTGGATTTTCCAAGATGCAAGGCCAAAAGTCGTTGACGCTCTGTTGACACTTATTTTTAAAACATAGTAGAAATGATGCCACCACCATTGTTCCATAGAAAGGCGGCTGATATTTCAATCATGACGGACTGTAACCGCGCAGCCTACTGGATGTTTCATGACACAATGCCAACAATCGTTGACGCTCTGTTGACGCTCATTTTTAGGATGTGGCAACGAGCGTGTGATTTACCGTTTTTGCAATAACGCCGACCTCTACATCCACTTTGGAAGGATGTGACAATTCAGCCAATCGATTGCTGAATGTGTAAAACTCAAAATCGTTGACACTCTGTGGACGCTCACATTAATCACATCGAAACAGCCTTTGTACACTCAATAATTGTATGCAATCAATCATATACTCATTATTGACCTCCAGTATTGCGTTTGTATGTATTATCATTTGCATCCAGGAGTTTTGTTACCTCTCAATTTCTGATCAACTGCTATCTACGCTATCTGAGTGAGAAAGGACGTGGCCCTATCACATTCCCGCGCTTTTGGCGGGCAATGGACGGCATGTGGTTCATATCACTAGTTTGTGGTACATTGAGCTCGACTTCCTCACAATTCTGTATCCAGCTCCTTCTCCTCAATTTTCATGACGTACCACAAGAAATTTCAATTATCTCAACCATGTGCACCAGGTCTGTGCGGAGAGTAACGCAGTTGGATACATGGATGAATTTAGCATGACGGTTGTCGTTCAGATCGATTCGTCATGCGCACTGACCACTCTTTCTATGACACGTATGACATCACTCACTTAAATTTTGTTAGCACATTTCGTCACTAATATTGCTTTTGCATTGTCACTTTACAGTCACTTGCAGAAAGAAACTGCACGTTTTGGCCATCTTACAGTGCGGTTTGGATTCTAGAACTTTCACATGGTGCGTTCGACCCTTGCACATGCACAGATGAATTATCATGTCTCACAATTTTGTCACTGAAATCGAGAAAAAGCTGACATGTAGCAAGATTGGTAAACACCTTGCTATTCACTGCAATCGGACGTCAAAAATTACAGTTTGCATATGTATTCTTCCACTGACGCAGGAGCGTTTACCATCTCTTTGTCATAATCCGATATCTATATCGTAATTAGCTGGAGGCTATATGCAGCGGTAAAAGCTTCCTGGTTCAACAGAGCTTACTGGTTCAACTGGCTTCGCTTTCAGCAACGTTGACGAATCAGGCTCCGCAGCTGGTTCACCGCTCGGTATGCTCCATTCTGACTGCGGCTTCACAGAACCTAGTCTGATATGACTACATCCTGGTCGAGAGGTCCCCTGCAGCCTTTGCGATATTCCGGGGACAATGTCAACACTCTCCATAAGCTCTCCAAATGGTGTCGGTGGAGGTGCCGGAGCGTCATCATTTGTTTGCGGCTGAACGACTGGCAGAACCCTCAATTGAAATGTGCCGTACTTCATATGTCGTTCACGGAAGTAGTCGGCTGCATTCTCACATCCCGGTTGAGTCGATTCATCGAGCTTCATCTGCTTCTGCCAAAACCTCTCCATCCGCTGCTGTACTGTTTTGGTGATTGTGCCCATCACCCAGCCGGGTTCATCATCTTCGCTCAGCTTGCCCTGCTCAGTCTCTTCATGGTCCTCATCTTCCCCATCCTCCCCATCATCAGAACTTGCAAGATCACTCAGACTGTCTCCGATAGCAACCAGCATCTCCTGAAACGTTGTTTCGGGCTCTCTGTACGTCAATCCAGCGATTTCAGCATGCTTCATATGGTCTTGCTCTTGCTGAACCGCTGCCTCTGCGTCTTCGACCCGCTTTCTTGCCCCAGCGGTCTCTCTCTGAACATAATCCTCAATCCATTACTCTTTCTCTTCATTGCTTAAGAAGTGCGTTTCTCGTTGGTTCTCCGCCGCAAGTATCTTTTTGGATCTCAACCTGCGCAATGCCCCATGTGCTCGGACTCTCTCTGCTTCCAAGCCGCTCTTGCGTTCATTCGCATGATGACGTCGTTGGGTTGACCGCTTTGTTGATTTGCCGTATCTGCCAGCTGGACGTGGCGAAAATTTCTTCTTCGGAGCATTGACCATTGTAGTTCGCCTGGAATTTGTTGTTGGGCGAGATGTTAGATGTTGCAAGTTATGGACAATATGGTGGCAAGCTGCATCTTTTATGTCAAGGTTGGTACGTTTACTCAGCTTGAACAGAGCAAAATCTCCCTCTTGACTGTCAATAAATCACGGATAGTGACACTAACCATTCAACATGACATGATTGTTAGCGTCATTTTCATGCAATATCCCGGGGATTATTTGGGACAAACATCAGCAGACGTCCATTCCCTCGAACAACATCCTATCAATATCTACCGATTAGGTGACTCGTGCGGTCGTACACCGCAGCTCATCCCTGTTACCACCCAACCAACATCAGACCAACTTTTTGCAAATTGCGTGGTGGGAAACCCCTGCAACTTGCAGCCATACTCAGCAGGACTCATCTTGAGCATAACGATCATGTTGGCTGCTACTTATTCCATTCTGACAAGAAGCTAACTATATAGTCCTCAGGGCTTCCCACTTCCTCTCGTTATCATCTTCCTCTCCTATTCCTCACCAGCACATCATGGATACATAACCACCTCCGCCAGGTGAGAGCAGATCGAATACCGGCCGATTGGTGGGCGCTTCAACAAATATGGACATTCCTGGCACACAACAAGAGCGCAGACACAAGTCAGTTCATCGCAACGCTGCCAATGCAGCCACCAAACATATGACGCAGGATACACATTTAAAAATCGTCCTGAAGACTGGGAGCAGGAAAAATAAGAAGCAGCATGCAGTGGGATGTGAGTATATCCAGATCGAGGCAAATGGCAGTCAATTGACTGTATAACGTACAGCGGGTGACCGTAGAGAGCTATGTAACGAATTTATTGCTGCCCGTAACGGGAAACCTCCATGGTCGACAACAGCATATGTCCGCACAGTCTACGAAATCGAACATCATGACGTTGTCAGCTCTGGGATTATCGCAGATGAATATCCTGATAAGCATCCACGTGAGTGGACGAAGCAGGCATTAATCACCTTAGAGGAGGCCACGGAAGCGTATATGGTAGAGGTAACAGCTGAATTCCATTGTTAGATGCAGCAACTGATGTCTTGTAGGTTTTCAACATGTCTGCAACTGTGGGAAGGCAAGGAGGTCGGGTACAGCTGGAACAGTCCGACATGCGCCTGGTGTTGAATATGGCCAAAATGGCCAAACAGGGCTTTTCGCACGCCGCAATCGAGGAAACAAAATACCTCATTAAGAAACCTCGCCCCGAGGTCCCAGAAGAGAAGAAGCAGGGTGTTGAGTTTCCTGGGCATGAAAAGGTGAAGGCTGCGATACAAAGACACCCGGCAATGCTTCGTCAAAACCAAACGTCCGGCTGCCATTCTTGCCAAAATGGCACCGCAAAGAATATGCACACACGCTGGAGACGCAAAATACCAGGTGCACCTCCACCCGACTGATGCAGAGAGCCGACTCCAGAGCCGACTCCACCACTGCCCGGCATACCACCTGCCCCAACTGGTAACACTTTCGGAGTTCAACCTTCACAAATCGTCAAATTGCCCGCCGGATATACTTATTCGAATGCAGCTCTCCCCTGAACCCAATGTTTCGATGATGAGGTAACCGAGCATGATACCGATTTTGATCCAGATATGCTGACTGTTGAAGGTTAGTACATTCTCTGTGGTGTGGTAATGCAGCTAACAATCATTTCGAAGACAAGAGCAGCGGATTGAGCGATCCTGCAACTCATGACGAGCATTGAGCGAAAGACATGGGATTTTGGAGATTATTATTGAATATATCTATGTATTATTAAGGAACAATGTAGTGATCAAGAAGAAAGTAAACAAAAACGCTAGAAACGCAGCCAAAACAATGTGAATCATGAACTGTGGCAAATTAAATGATTGCATATTGCGGATACAGCCATGGCAAAATGAGCGTCAACGGAGCGTCAACAATTTTTGGTCATGCGTCCTGGGAAATCACACCTCCGATAGGTTGTAGTCAGTCATAGATGAATTTTTGGCTCCCTTTATAGGCAAAACAGATTGCAATACCGTTCCTGCCCCATCATGAGAATGAGCGTCAACGGAGGATCAACGATTTTTGGTCATGTGTTCTGGGAAATTACCCCTCCGACAGGTTGTAGTCAGTCATAAAGGAAGTATTGGCTGCGTTTAAAGGCAAAACAGATCGCAATACCCTCCCTGCCCCATCATGAAAATGAGGGTCAATGGAGCGTCAACTATTTTTGGTCATGCATCCTGTGAAATCACACCTCCGAATGGTTGTAGTCAGTCATAGAGGAATCTTAGGCTGCCTTTATAGGCAAAACAGATTGCAATACCCTCCCTGCCCCATCATGAAAATGTGCGTCAACGGAGCGTCAACGATTTTTGGTCATGCATTCTGGGAAATCACACCTCCGATAGGTTGTAGTCAGTCATAGAGGAATGATTGGCTGCCTTCAGAGGCAAAACAGATTGCAAGACCAAATATCGTCGACACTCTGTTGACGCTCTGTTGACACTCATTTTCAGGATGTGGTTGGGCGGGTGAGTATGCTTGTTTCGGATATCAAGGCGGCTAATACGTCGAAAATGAACCGTGACGTACCAATGTCAATATTTTACGATTAACAGTAGCATATCTGAATGCGACCATCAATGTGAAACCCAAAGTGCAGAACCGGAGATTGGGACCGATTGGTCTAGCCAAACCCGGCGAAACCCGCAGGTGGACGGGTACAGGAGAGGGTTTGGCCCGCCAAGAGTGAACGGGTGAGGTATTTGGACGGGTCTGGAACCGAACCAACCTGTTTTTGTGGTCCAAACCCGGACCGCTGGCGCGTTCCCCGGACAAGTTGCTAGCACTATCTCAGGCACACCTGGAGCTAAGCAATGTGCTCTCAGACTTTGCAAGAGCATTCTCCAGTGCTCCTGAAAGCACCTGCAGTTGTGGTGGTGTATTCAGGATGCTCTGATATTTGACTTATAGGATAGTCAATTTTTGGAGCTGCTGAGACCTCTGCGCAGGTCTGCAGGAGACTTGGTGCCATACTATCACAGCAGCAGTTCTTGGGGATCCATAACAACATGGCATTTCGTCTATCATATTCGTCTTTGTTACAGTCACAAGCTTTGTTATATCATAATATGGCCTTTAATATGTTACTCAGTCTCTGTATATATATACATACGGTTAATCTGGCTGCAGGCTGTATTCAAGCGTAGTCAGAGGATCACATGGAGACGCCAATTGAGTGAACTTAGAGATGCACTTGGAGGTCATTGTGGCGAGAAAATCTGTTTCTCACTACCACCGCCATTCAATTTGGCAGGGGGAAGCCGGAGGGTGGCATACAGCGATGCAGGGATAACGGAGACGGACTGAGCAACGAGAGGGGGGGGTGTAGGCAGATAGAGGGTAGTATATAGACTTCACCTCAGTATACGAAATACACACAGTCTATCTTTCCCAGCACTTGGTCCCCTGCACTCTTGCCGAGATTTCATAGATCCACGCAATTTCTGTGGTTCCTCACAGCTGGGTACCACTTCATATCGTCTCACCCTCTCTTCCAACACTCCAGCCAGAACCACTGTGTCTCAGGAAATCACGTCGGATGCCAACCGAGCTCTGCCATTTCACCGTACAATAATCGTGTGAACCTTGAGCTGTCCTTGGAGGCTGTGATCAAGCGAGTCTGGAGATGCACTTGGAGGCCATGCTCGAGTGAACTCAGAGATGCAATTGGATGCGGTGAGTGACCGAATTTGGAGATGCACTTGGAGGCCGAGATCGAGTGAACTCAGGGATGCAATTGGATGCCATGATCAAGCCTGGTTGGATACGCGCTTGGAGGCCGAAATCAAGTGAACTGAGAGATGCAACTGGAAGCCAAGATCAAATGGACTGAGAGATGCCACAGGGGGCCGTGATCGAGTGAGTTTGGAGATGCACTTCGAGGCTGAGAGAGGGTGAACTCAGAGATGCACTTCGAGGGCGTATTCAAGCGCGTTTAGAGATGCACTTGGAGTCCACAATCAATCGAAAGTGGAGAAGTGCTGGCATGCGGTCGATCCGGAGGCGGTCAATCTGGAGGCCGTTGATCTGGACGCGGTTGATCTGGAGGCGGTGGATTGGGAAGGAGGTGTGATGGGAGGTGAGACTTGATTCATTGTTTATCCCATAATTGTGGGACCGCGGAGAATTGAGTACAACCAGGTTCCCCAGCAGATGAAAGATGAGACTGGCTGGGAGTGGGAGACAGTCGATCTTGGGATGATGCAGTACTCAGTGTATGCTGTAGTTAGTGTTAACTCATGATCATGGCATGAAGAGATAGCAAGGGATGACTTAACATTGTGTTCTGAGGTGATGGTAGAGTTGAGGACGAGAAAGAGAGAAATGAGAGCAGATGGGGGAAATCATCATCAGGCGCTGGGACTGAGAGAATATCGTGTGCGAGTCAATTTACGATCCCAGATATGGCAGGCATGAGCCCCGATATGGCGGGTAATAACACTCATTCAAGGTATTCCAAACCCAATGAGGCAAGTCGCACCGCTGATTTCTCATATCCGCTTCAATCCTCCATATCGTTCCCGTCTCCATCCCCCTTATCTGTTTCTCATCCTCAACTCTATCATTATCGCAGAAGACAAAGTTAAGTCATTCCTCTCCATCTTTCCATGCCATGATCATGAGTTAACACTGTGTACAGCATACACCAAGTACAGCATACACCGACAAATGGAGCATACACTGCATATAGAATATACCGAATACAGCATTCACCCAAGACTCTCTGTCTTCCCTGTATTCTGACAATGACAAGTTGACCATGAATGTAGTTGCAGCTTCCGGCGTGCCTCCTCACAAGATCGACTCCCACCAGCCAGCTCTCCCTCAGAGCTCAAAGATAAAGTCACACCGTCACATTCCCACGATTGGGAGTTTCTGTCACAAACTGATACAATCGAGTGACAGCACCTGGCATGCCTCCCATTGACCGCCTGCAAGTACTCCTCCCATATCGCTCGTTCATGGCCTCCAAGTGCATCTCCATACTTGCTCAAACTCGACCACAAAGTGTATCTCCATCCTGGCTCGATCACGGCATCCAAATGCATCTCTGAGCTCACTCAGTCTCGGCCTCGAAATACATCTACATATTTGCTCGATCACGGCCTCCAATTGCATCTCTCAGCCCACTTGATCTTGGCCTCGAAGTGCATCTCCAAACTCTCTTCATCATGGCATCCAATTGCATCTCGGAGTTCACTCAATCACGCCCACCAAGTGGATCTCCAAACTCACATGATTACGGCATCCAATTGTATCTCTGAGTTCACTTGATCTTGGCCTCCAAGTGCATCTCCTCATTCGGTCGATCACAGCATCCAATTGCATCTCTGTGTCCGGTCGATCTTGGCCTCCAAGTGCATCTCCAATCTCACTTGATCTTGGCATCCAATCCTATCTCTGAGTTCACTTGATTGCGGCCTCCAAATGCATCTCCAAATTCGGTCGATTACTGCATCCAATTGCATCTCCCAGTCCACTAGATCTCGGCCTCCATGTGCATCTCCAAACTCGCTGGATCACGGCCTCCAATTGCATCTCTGAGTTCACATGATTGTCATCTTCAGGCGCACTTCAAAATGCCCACATGCCACCTCTAGCCACTTCAGATATTCCACATGAAGATTTGGTAGCTAAATACATATATAGATGTATTGATACATGGATAAGAATACAAACAGAATACATATGTTTTAAAAATCGTTGAACGATAAGTAGAAGCCATGATTTCCAGGCGCACCAGCAGCGCTCCCAAAGAAGATGTTGTTTTTCTCAAACTGCTCTACAGTGATTCGAGGTGCTCCCAGGCTTGTCGCCATCGCTCTCAGGCTTGTCGCTTGCGGTCCCTGGTATATCGCCAGCACTCGGACATGTTTCCAAACTCTTCACAACCACTCCCATGGTACTCCTGTGCCAGTCATCAGATATCCCAGTCACTCTGAAGGCCGGCCGGAATGCACTCCTAGGGTCTGATACTCTCCTGAACTTGACGTTTCTAAGTTTACACTCCACATCCTCTCAGACACTCCTGCAGCCTCCGAGCGACTAAAATACATTTTGCTGATGACCAAACATTGCCCAAAATGTGGAATGAGAATGCTTTACATGGCCCGAAACTCTTCATGGTGCTGTTTCAACAGCTTGTTTCCACCACTGCAACTATGTTACTATCGACCCGATATAGATGCGTCATTATCCGAAGACATAGCATCTGATATCTCCTGATCACTGACCAAGGTTCTCTCTTTTTCTACAATCAGCGTTCACTGCAGTTGCCAGCACTTGCATTCACCAGCAAATGTTGTCCAATGCGGCCAAGCATATCATCACATGTCGGATATAGAATGAGGAGAACACCTGCCGCGATGGTTCCTTGACGCCCAGGGAGATAGACACCAAATCCCACTCAATATTGAGGTGGGCTTTCTGATTGTGCAGCAGATCGAATGGACCTTGCGCCACCTGAATGCTTATATTGAAAAGTTTCGTCTTCTCTGTGACCAACCTGCTGGGGTTCCTGATGCCTTAGAGCACAAGAACCAGCCATCAACTCCTTTCGAAATTGCCACAGTATTACAAATCAATTCTATCACTAACTCTTCTCCGTGCAGGGTGCATGTTTGGCGCAACCATTCTACAGCACATGAAGGAGAATTTGTGGACATACTTTCCAGTTACTATGAACCTCTTCAGTTTCCGCTTATCTTTCTTCACACCTCTCTGGGAAGGTAAAATATGGGCTTCACTAACCGTACTCAAATGAAATACTACCAGATGCATTTGCTCCAAAATGACGACCACTTATAATATCTCGGGTGACTTATGAATGAATACTTTAGCCGACATGGTTTCTCAAATGGAGGATGAATCCCTACAGTATAGACGTCAAGGTCTTATACCCAGGGCTGGGGGGGATCAAGATATAGACTAGATCTAGGTCCTCATTGCATTGGTTCAACAGTGTGGGCTGCAGAGCAGATGGCCGATTCATTCACATTGTGTCATCAGTATGTGAGACCCTCACTTTTCATGACTGTTTGAACAAACCCACACTTGCCTGACATATGGGAGTGTTTATACCCTGGGGAGAATGCTTCGGATCATCCTGGGGTCATCATCCGCACTGTCAAAGCCTGCTTTGATCAATGATGAAGGCAATCTCGTGGGCGAGCACCGCCCATTGCCTTGGGCTCCATCCACCAACTGGTCTTACAGCAACAATATGAGCAAGATTATTTACCAAATTAAGGTTATTGAATTTCAAAAGAGAGGCCTACCGCACACCCACATAGGCTTAAACGTTGTTGCGATCTATTTCACATTTTTGTGTTTCGTTATATATCTTGCTAACTGTGAGCTACAAAGATGTATTCAGAGTTACCCCTTGAAGTGATCGACACTGTCATCAAAGCGGAATTGCCCTATGGCGAGGAGTATCCATCTCGGCGTGACATAGTATTGAAGTATAATATGCACTGTAGCAATCACCTTGTGTACCCAACCAATGCTGCTTTAAAGATGGGAAGTGTCTGTATGGTTTCCCTAACCCTCTGAAGCAGACTACAATGATAGATGAATCTGGAAGGGTGGTCTGCAGGAGATGCAAGGAGGAAAACAGGATGATAGTTTCATACATGCCATTTCTGACTGAGCTTATGGACAGCCATTTGAATGTTCACTTACTGGGAGAAACAATCCATCAAATGGCTAGAGAGAACAGTACTGCTTCGAAGGCATACGAACCACCGAGATATTCCGGGCATCTGACAGCTGCACAGTGTCTACTCATCAAACACACCGAATTCTATAGACAGTTCATCCACATTGCTCTTGCCCAAGCCTTCAAATCAAATCTCAATCAATGGCCAGAATGACCTTCACTAGATATCAACATCCCTCAAATAGTCTCTGCCCTAGTGGGTGCAGACATCATCAGCAGACTAACCTTTATTTGGCCATGCAAAGGTGAGGTTTTTTTCTCACGAGCACTGCTAGTACATAAAGCAGCATAAAACTATGGGGAATGCCGGACACTTAATGATATCACTTACGATTTCTTTCAGGAAGCCGCTACACAGTTTGGATTATTCCCCAACATTGAGGAAGCAGAAAATCGCTTTCAAGAGGCCATCACTGTCTATTACATCCCATACCATGTACATTTTCTCTATGCACAACTAATAGTCAACATACCAGCACCAGCTTTTGAATTGTGGGAGAAATACAGAGATGAACTTTCAGCGGACCATACAGAACAATTTGCCACTGCTTATGAAGCATACTTGGAAGCACTGAGAGACATCGAACGTCTGCTCATCCCCTGTGGTTCAACTTTATCCAACTTTGTCCTTCCAGATGCCTGGCAAAGAGTAAATGACCATGATATTGAACAAGAGACATTCAGTCCAAGGATTGACATCTTATCACACACTGCACTCGATATGATATCCAGGATGAATCCTCAGAAACCAGCTGCTTTTGATGTTATGTATGCTGCAATAGCATCAGCTTCACCGGCACAAACTGTGTTCTATTTGGACAGCAATGCCAGCAGTGGGAAATCATCTGTGGCTTCTGCACTTTGGACAAGACTGCAATTTGGAAACTGTATACCAATACTCGTGGGAACAACAGAACTCAGGGTGATGATATATGAAAGAGGACGAACAACTCACTCTGCATTCAGAATACCGTTTGTGATGTCTGTTCATACTTGCAGCCCTAATGTCTTTTTAATACAATGTACTGTTTAACTTCAACCTCCACTCCGACATCAACCTCAATTCCCAATGTGCTTTATTTCTCTCCACTGCAGATGTTATTTTCTAGGAAGCAATGCCAATCGCTGACAGATCTGCTTTGCAATGTGTGAATGAATTTCTACAGGCTATTACTGGGAAAGATGCCACTTTCGGTGGTAAGATATTTTTCGGGATCTGTGGCTTGCGTAAAACAGCTCCAATCATACATTTTGCCGACACAACTGAGACAATCACAGCTTCAATGGTTTCATTTCCTTTGTGGGCGTCTTTCGCTATGCTGCATTTGGACCAGCCAATACACAATGCTTCTGACCCCACATATGCCCAATGTGTTGATGAAATAGGTCAAGGATATGTGACCAGGGATGAAACCAACATTTCTTTTGATTTGATACCCAATGTCGACAACATATAAGACACCATTCATCTTCTCAACCCACCGGAAATGTTAACTGCTAAAGAGGAATACATATGAGATTCTTTCGTCAGTCCTTCAAATTCTAAGTGTATATGTTCAATGAATCCGTGCTTGAGTATCTGCCTAACAAATATGGTATACATTATGCCCATATCTCTACACTGCCATATTAACGACCTGCAGGCACATACTAAAGTTTTGATATCATCAATGATGATGAGACTCCTGTACCTGCAGACCATCATGCTGCCACTATGGATATCATTTCCCCACAACAAGAAAGTGGTATACCGACCCACAAGTGGAGTTTTGCAGAGTGCTGCATCTGCACCACCATGAGTCACCTTGACATTAACAAGGCGGCGATCAAGAATCGTTGCGTAGTAGTTGAATGATTGCACGAAAGGATCAGAATACTTCATGTGATTATCACCTTTTCACCATGACACAGCATCCGCATTCCTCGCATGACTTTTGATTTCTAGCCTAGAAATTGCTGTTGGACAATTCATCATCATCAATTGCCTTCAATACTAGCATATGCCACTACATTCAGTAGCTGCGAAGGAGTAACATCAGAAAATGTTGTCCTTGACCACCAAACCAATGTGTTTTCGCATGATCAACTCTATTGCATTGTATCACGAGTCAGACAGTGAAATACATGAAAGAAACTGATGGGGAAGGACAATAAGATGGGAGCAACCAAAAATGTAGTCTATAAAGAGCTTTTACTGCCAACATAAGCTGTTATAGTTTGTTATGCAATTTGTCAACTTGCCCTGAAGTAGGTACATCATTACAAATTTGGCTCTGTATTTCCCCGGTCTAGATGGTGTAGTTGTTTCTGCTCTGATTACAACTTATACTTATACTACCTCTGAGCAAATTCCACTGATTCAACACTTTATAAATGATGATGATGATTATCTAGGCTATATGTTACTAGAATACTCCTGACCTGATTGGCCACCTTTTTCGCTGTCATTGATATCATGTAACTAACCACATATGGCTACAAAAACTCAGCAAATTAACCGAGTTTGACAATTGGGAACAGCTGGAGTGTTGCCAGTTCAAATCCGGAGGGTGGCAATGCCGCTACAGTGAGTTCTATAGATTTTGTGGTAAGATGATTGCTAGAGATCCAAGTCTCATGGCGAGCCAAAAATATAGAATGGCCATTACCCCACTCTGGGTCATGTGCCACCATTACATTATTGCCCTCATTAGGTGCAGACCACCTGGGCTGCATAAACCGTACAAGAGAAATGGAAAGGGAATGGAGGGAAGCATAACACATTGCTGCCTCGTATGTACTTGTACAAAATCATAAGTCTTGCTACTGATCAGTACAGCTCAATGGCAGCCTTTTTGCCGATTTGAAGTACAGGGAAACTCCACCTCCAGTGACTGGTGGTAAAAACCCGTGCTGCTGCCATTTGTACTGGGCTGAGATCCAAAGATGAGAAGAAGGACAGAGTGAGACAAGAAAACATCCAAAAGTGTTTCCGTCTCCATGTCGTGACTTCCTAACCCAAGCTCCAACAACCATCATTCCCGTAACTCAAACATCTCAGCATAGGTCTTTGCCCGAACTCGTCAGTGTGGTAGAGAACTGCCGTTCATAATTTGGCATCAATTGGAGGTTCCGCTGACGGCATTGGTCGTAGCCATCAATCGTATACATCAATTGCATCGCATGTAGTCATGTCGCATTAATGGACATCTAACCAGTAAGCTTCTCCAAAGATGGTAATACTAACCGAATTCAATAGTGCCTGCACTGTCTGAACTCTCTGCAGTGCTTCCGCATGTTCTGGAGAGTATATCGTGTAGCTGGTAGTAATTGGTACTAGGGGTGGACTTGAGGGTTCAGCATGCTTTGATATTCGTTCGAAGTCCGCATTGGTGACAATCCGGTCGACTCCATGGCTGCTCGGTCTAGGTGGCTTGAATAGAATCTTGATCCACTGTGTGGTGGACTGTACAGTCGACTGCTCGGTAAGCTCTTGATACCCAGCTTTACTGAATCTGGGATGGCTTCTTCAACTATATGTGTCAACTTCCGGGTTGAGTTCTCGGTTGACTTGATGATTGACTTCTCGAGTGAATTCTCGGTTGGCTTGATGATTGACTTCTCGATTGAATTCACGGTTGGCTTCTGGATTGACTTCTGGATTGACATCTCAGTCGAAATTTGGATTTAGTTCTCGATTGGCTTGTAGGTGGACTTCTCCTTTGACTTCTCCATTCAATTCTCAGTTAACATCCCGGTTGACTTCTCGGTTGAATTCCCGGTTGACATCCCGGTTGACATCTCGGTTGACATCTGTGTTGACTTCTCGGTTGAGTTCTCGGTTGAGTTCTCGGTTGAGTTCTCGGTTGAGTTCTTGGTTGAGTTCTCGGTTGAGTTCTCGGTTGAGTTCTCGGTTGACTTCTCGGTTGAGTTCTCGGTTGAGTTCTCGGTTGAGTTCTCGGTTGACTTCTCGGTTGACTTCTCGGTTGACTTCTCGGTTGACTTCTCGGTTGACTTCTCGGTTGACTTCTCGGTTGACTTCTCGGTTGACTTCACGGTTGACTTCTGTGTTG
>Ga0307515_10009928_pt1 | contig 18325 bp, 12 predicted proteins | sample 17_EM_MG_FD_194513 | JGI IMG/M metagenome (GOLD analysis project Ga0307515, IMG submission 194513) | Populus trichocarpa ectomycorrhiza microbial communities from riparian zone in the Pacific Northwest, United States - 17_EM | ecosystem: Host-associated > Plants > Roots > Unclassified | place...
GCCTAAACTTCAAGACAGTATGAGGCTTCAGGCATGGTCATTTGTTGCAGTTCTACTCGGCGCAGGAGGCATGTCGCTTATGGCAAAATGGGCTTAGCTGATTTGAAGACGTAGGCAGGACTGCTAGATTGTCATTTTGAACACAGAAAATGGTCATTTTCATTTTTTTTTATTTTTTTTATTATATTTTTAGATTTTATATTTTAATACTAAGTTGTTTGATAATTAAATTTTATAATTTTATTTAATTTTTATTCAATAAAATTACCATGGTATCACGAATAGATCACAAATCTAAATACAATAACATGAATTGTTTTATTTTTAAGTTAGGAGACACCAATTGAACTGCATGGGCAACTCGCTTGAGTTTCCGTCTATATTGCATGAGTGAACAATATTTTTTATTTAACTAATATTTAATATTTAGTAAAAGATTAAATTATATTCACTCTACTTGGTAATAAAAAAAATCAACATCAAAGCCGAAGCCCTGCACACAAACTTTGAAATTGTTGCTTTGATGAATAAAGTTGTTATTTTATTATAGTTTAATAACTAAAAAGACATTGTTTTTATAGTTAGATTGACGGCCATTAGTCATTAAATTTTTTTAAATATATAGGTTAGATTGAGTTCTTGGATTTGACCTAGATTTGAGTTTGAGTTTGGATTTGGGTTTGAATCTGATTTACCAAAACATAGTTTTACATCAGCTAACTACTAGTCAATATCAAAAAGAAGATTCTCAAGCTTATACCAATAAACGTAGCAGTGAGGACGAGTATCTTGTCAAGAAAATGGAGGCATCAGCGGGCAACTGATATTCGATGATTCTTTTGTCAACGCATTAGCAAAGAACACCTCTCCTTCTTGAAGTAGTATAATGTTGACTTTTTGTCAAGTTCAACTGATTCACTTTGAACCAATAAAAATTATACTCTTTCCTGTATTACATTGAGAAGCTGCATTGAGATTCTTTCGGCGGGGTGGCCGACCAAGATACATTCCTGAATTTTATCATGTCTTCAATCAATTGATGCTGCTAAATCTATGCTATTGTGTGTTCAACCCTCCATGTTTCTTTAAAGGATTTAGTAGTCTGCGCTTACTCTGGAATTAGTAGAAGTTGATTTAGCAATTGATTTTCTTTGAAACTTTTATATCCAAGTGCTTACTACTCGAAGAGTTGCACTTGTCAAGCCGAACAGAATCTCAGGGTCTCCAAATATCGAGGCTCCTCTTCTCCAGGAGATCTGCTTTGAGAGCGGGTGTTTTCAAACCAATTTGCTTAAAAAAATAACCCACTTAAAGCTGATTTGTTTTGAAACTTTTGTCTTCAAGTGCTCGTTGCTCAAAGAGTTGTTATTGTTTAGCCGAACAGAGTTTCGTTGTATCCAAATAGAAGCTCCTAATCTCAAAACCATTTACTTTGACGGTTTTTCAAAGCTATATGCTTTAAGAATATGCCACTCCTTGCAGTAGTATCCATTGGATCATTTGGAAATAGAGAGGAAAATTTTGAGCTCATGGAGACCTCCAATATAATTGAGGTATTTGCCTCTCTAACTTTGGTGGAAAAAATTCACACAGATTGCAACGTACGGAAAGCAAGTTATTTCTCGGTCATTATTTGTCAAGCTGCATATGTATAGCGCACCAAGTTTTGGATAACTTCGTTTTTCTGTTTGCTTCAAGCTACCACTTGCACATGATGTACCAAAGACGCTTCCAACATCAGCTGAACTCCTAAAAGTCCTCGAGTTGCCAAATTTATGTTTTGGAGGGATGGCGGAGGTATCTGTTCTTTTTTGTTTGATTAGCAGCTCACCGTACTTGAGTAGACTTTGGATTGAGGAGTGTCATAATATGCATCATATACAGTGGATTTGTGCACAGACTTGTGGATATGTTCTTTTGTTTTGCATCTATATTGAGTTTGTTTCGTTATCTATTTGGAGGCACACCCCAGCAGCAGTTGTCTGATATTTCTCTTCGACAACTTACAGAAGTTGACATTCGTTGTATCAGTGGCACAACGCCTGAATTAGACTTCATCAAGTTATTATTAGTCAAACCACTACCAGTTCATCTCTGAGAACAAATGATAGACGAGCACCTGAGATTTTGAAAGAGGTGATTCAATCTCAACGTGCATGCATGTATCAGAGGCAGAAGTCGTAAACTGTGATCCTTAGCTGAAGATAATGATCTTTTACTCGTCTTATGAAGGCAGTATTTTGCTATGTTGTCTTATCTAGCTGCCAGATATCATGCTGTTCTTCTCTCAACTATTGTGCGTTGTCGAAGGATTTACTATGAAGATGATATCGCGACAGACCAAAGAGCAATGTCTTGCTCATCTATTATGTTTATGATATTGATGATTGTATAATGTTGGATGTAATTTGGCTTCTTCTACAGAATTCTTCTTTTCTGGATTAAAGAACTTCCTTCAGGTCCGTCATCTTCCAACCCGTCTAGCACAAAATATACCCATGTGTGTGTGTTACCATTGCGAAATGCTGTGAACATTGAGTTGGTTTTCAAGCCAACGGAGACATGAATTGGGAAACCTTAACCAGCCTTTGTTCAATGATACTTTCAGCCAATTATCTCCGAACAACCTTTTTTCTTCTACGAAAATAAAGTCTCCATGAATATACGTTAAGGTTATAGTTCTAGTCCATTAACACCAATAACTAAAACTTCCTCTTCATGTCTGGTTAACCTAACTTCGAAAGATAGTCTTCTTTAGGTACGTAAGCCACATGTCTATCATACGCATAAAGGAGACGACATTTCACTTATCTCAACCATCAATGACATGTCGTTTCTGATCACGACATCCAAAAAGTATTTGGAATAACGATATCAGTTTCCATTTAAAATAATTTTTATTTAAAAATATATTAAAATAATATTTTATTATTATTTGTAATGTCAGTATATTAAAATAATATAAAAATATTAAAAAATATTTTTTCAAATTTTTAAGAAATTAGTTTCAGCCGTGTTCGAATCATTAATAACACACTCTACGTGCGGTGCGTCCCTCCAAAAGTAAAGTGATTGTTCTTTAGTCCTTGTATCCTAAACGATATTGTGACTTAGTCCTTAATGTTTTTGAAAATATAATTTCAGGGCTTCAATTGCTAGCCTCTGTCATTTCCCCATAAGTAGGATAGCGCTCCTTCACCATTGTCATTTCCCCAAAAGTATCATATATTTTATATATATATATATATAGAAACAACAACATAGTGGGGGAGGATTGCACAAATAGACATGTTAACAAGACAACGGTTAACAAGGATTAACTTATAAGTTAATTAACGTGAAGGACTAGTTAATATAGTCGTTTTAAAATAGAGGGATTAAAGAATAATTTACTAAAAATAAAGCGTAAGAAATGGCACGACCACTCACCAGAACCAAAACAACAACACTAGGAAAGACAGCAATTCTTCCCTCGAACTCGAAGTCTCAACTACCACTTCAGCACTCTTATAGTTCTTATTTATGTAAGTAAATCTCTACTCTTATTTTTTACCCCCTTTAACCTCATCTTCTTATCCTTCTGCACTGATTCTGAGTTTTGTGCTCTCTCTAACCTTTGTTGCATGAATCATTTTGGATCTCTTCTGTCACGAATTTGTTTTTGCTAAATCTTTTTTCAATCATCATAATTGACACTCATTGGTCTAATTTGCTCAATTTTATAATTGAAATAGATTGCTGATGATAAGATTGATTGTGGTTCGTTGCCTGACCCAGTTGTCAAATTTGGTTTACTTTTTGTTCTGTTTCCGTTTGCCCTTTTGTGTTTGGTTGCGAAGGAAACAGAAGGGAAATTGTTTTTTTTTTAATCAGGTCAATTACCAGTCCATTTATAGGCTCAGTTTAGTGGTGGGTTTCATTTTTGTGGAGTCCCAAATGACGAAAGTTTCTATCTTGAATCGGTGCCATTTCTTTTTAGTTTTTATCCAATTTGAGGGAAAGATCATGACTTTCTTTAACTTTCTTTTATTTTTTTAATGTTTGGTTGTTACATCCGTTTGATTATAAGAGTTGGGCTTGCATTGTTTTGTTTGTTCTTTAAGCTGATAGGTGCAAATGGGAGATGTTGAGGATCCGGATCTGATAAGTGATCTGCCTCAGAGCATTCTGGAAAGCATCCTCACTCGATTACCAATAAGAGATGCTGTGAGAACAAGCATCTTGTCAAGTAAATGGAGGTATCGATGGACTACACTTACTCACCTTGTTTTCGATGACAAATGTATCAGGATGTGCAGTGATAGACCAGTGGTTGAGAACTGCATGGTCAACTTCATCACTCGGGCACTCTTTCTTCACCAAGGACCTATTCACAAGTTCCAGCTCTCTACTTCATATTTGCAATGCTGCCCGGATATTGATCAGTGGATACTTTTCCTCTCAAGGAGTGATATTAAAGAGTTGGTGCTTGAATTAGGAGAAGGCGAGTGGTTTAGGGTGCCATCATGTCTTTTCAATTGTAAAAAGTTGACCTGTTTGGAGCTTTTCCGATGTGAATTTGATCCACCTCCTACTTTTAAAGGATTCTTGTGTTTGAGGAGCCTTAGTCTTCATCAAGTTTTGGTTGCTCCTGAGGCAATTGAAAGTCTGATTTCTGGTTGCCCACTTCTGGAAAGTCTTGCATTGTCTTATTTTGATAGCTTAGCTCTTAATATCCGTGCTCCAAATCTCAAGTACCTGTGCTTGGAAGGTGAATTTACTGATATTTGTCTTGAAAATACCCCACTTTTAGTTGCCATGTCTGTTGCTATGTATATGAATGACGAAATGGCTGAATGCTTTGAGCAAAGTTCAAAGTGCAATTTTATCAAGTTTCTTGGGGGTGTACCTCGTCTTGAGAGGCTTGCTGGGCACATCTACTTCACAAAGGTAACACCGTGTCATATTCTTATTTGGTGCATGAATTTACAATGTAGTTTGTCTTTGCTCCTATGTTTTGGTAAATGAACCATGAGGGATCTAGATTATAAAGTGCAAAATTATGTCCTTATGTAACTCTTATTGTCATCCTTTTTTTCCTTTTTCCTTAATTTGATTCTGTTCTTTTGGTGTTAGTATTTGAGCATAGGTGATTATCCAGGAAGTCTTGCTATTACATACAGCCACCTAAAAATAATTGAATTGTATCAAGTTAGTTTTGAAGATATGAAAGAGATACGTGTTGTTCTTCGCTTGATCATGAACTCTCCTAATTTGAAGGAACTTCGGATCTCGGTAAGTTTTGTTGCACATGTTGGGATCTTCTTTTGTGATTTTTGGTGAAATTATAATATACTTGCGCATTGCATTTTACATTAATTCACTCAAGACTGGTGCAAACTTTTTGTTTTTTCATCTATGGTTTTTATGTAGGGCTCATCAACCGCTGTGGCTTCTGTAGAAGCACCGAATTTGGAATTTTGGGCGAAAGAGTGCCCTAAAGATTGCACATTTAAACAACTTAAAGTTGTAAAGATGACAGATATGTCTGGTGTGCCACATGAAATGGAATTTATGAAATTTTTGCTTGCGAATTCCCCAGTGCTTGAGACAATGTCAATCACACCTTGTGTATATGTCATGGATGGGAGATTGAATATGCTGATTCAGTTGGTCAGGTTTCGAAGGGCTTCTGCTGAAGCTGAAATTATATTTACCCGATGAAAGGCTGTGTATTCCATGAAAAGCTGCTTTTCTTGTGGATATTTGTGAAATAATAACATCATTCAAGTGTACAAGAATACGTGGTGCACAAAATCTTGTTGGGTCTTTTATCTTGCCCCTTCATGGGTGCTGCATAATAAACTTTGATTTCTCGAGCTCAAAGAAGAGTGAAGAATGATAGAGATTCATGTCCTTATCTTTTCTTTTTATGAAGTACTTGATAAAAACTCTGTTTTTTGGGATTTCTTATAAATGTTTCAGGAATATGCTTTGCATGGTAATGGTATTGGTACCCTCCTCACTTGTTATTTACCATTCAGAAACTTTGTTTATTCTCTGATCCTCTACATCACATGAGTTCTTATAATTCAATTGGCTATGTCCATCATTGGAAGTACTCATCTTCGAATTTTGATGCCAAGAAATTTCCTGTAGCTGAAGTGGGGGCTGGCCCCGCAACCGTTTGATGAAAGATCACCCTGCGAGACAAACTGTCTTTCTAGCCACCCGTCGGACCATGAATTTCATCCCCATAAACTACTAACTTTCAGAAGCAATCATAATTCTCATGTACTGACCAAGATAAATCTCTCTTCTGAGCTCGAAGGGTAATATTTTAGTTCAGGAGGAACAAACTTTATTCGAAGGTTATCATTAAAGTGAACCCCAGCAAAACACAGCCAAAAAAATCTTCACTCGACCAGCAAGACAAACAAAAACATAAAACCCTCAACTATGTCATTTTTACAGATCCCGGTTCTGTACAGTCAGAAAGTTTAACACAGCTTGAGAGCTCCAATACGTGGTAAATATACACGAAGCTTGTTTTCACACACTGTATCGCATCCTTTTGAAAGTTCGTAAACGCTATCTGTTTGAAAATCATGTCACCTGGGTCCAGAGAGCTCCATTGCTTGGACAAGCAACGATGAATCATCAGTCAGGTCAGAATATCTTTCCGAAGAGGAGAACTCGATGGTTCTTGTTCTAGTTGCTTCAGCTCTCTGAGAAGCTTCCCATTTTTCGGCAAGCCCGTCTCCTTCTAACATCCGAACCACTTCTGACATTTTAGGTCTATGACTTGGAAGGTTTTGGGTACATAATAGAGCTACTTGAACTGTTTCGTCAAGCTCAATTGGATCGTAGTTGTTTTTCAGATCCTTGTCAACTAACAACTCGAGCTTCTTTTCCTGATGAATCTTCTTCACCTGTAATTAAGATCATAAATTTAGTGATGGTTGAGAAATGGGACTTGAATTTGTCCGAACTGTATCTAAAAAGTAAAGCGTGTTTGTTTAGCTTACCCAGTCAAGCAATGCTCCTTTCTGGTTTGTTGACTTCCCAAATTCCAGAGCTCTTAAGCCAGATATCAATTCTAGCAAAAGTATTCCAAATCCAAAAACATCTGTTTTCTCAGAGGACTGGCCTGTTGATAGATACTCAGGGGCTATGTGCCCCACAGTGCCCCTCACAGCTGTTGTCACATGCGAGTCCTGGTGATCCAACAGCTTTGCCAACCCAAAGTCTCCTACAACAGCCTCACAATAATCATCAAGTAATATATTTGCAGCCTTCACATCCCTGTGAATTATCTTGGGATCACATTGCTCGTGCAAGTATAATAAACCTCTTCCTGCTCCTAAGGCAACTCTTTTCCTTGTACCCCAATCCAGGACAGGTTTCGCTGCAAGAGAAATGATAGGCACAATGTTTACATCATGATTAAAGAATGGTCAATTATATTTCGGTGACTCACAAGTTGTGGGGCTATCTTGATGGATGCATTACCCTTAAGACGAGTAGCAACGCTCCCATTGGACATGTAAGGATAAACCAATAGCCTTTCAGTTGTTGTCATGCATAATCCATAGAGACGAAGGAGATTTCGATGCACTGCTAGGCTGATCATCTCAACTTCAGTCTGGAATTGGATCTCACCGCCTATGGCATTTCCATCTTTGAGCCTTTTCACTGCTACAACAGTTCCATCTTGGAGATGCCCTTTGTAGACATTCCCAAAACCACCTTTTCCTATCAAGTTCTTGCTGCTGAAGTTGCTTGTTGCAATCTGAAGTTCTTTGAATTGAAACCTCCTCAAGTTTCCTAGGTTGAGTTCTTCATGATGCTGTTCTGGTATTTTTGGAAAGAGAAAAATGTTAAAAAACACGTATCTGTTGCTAACAACCGCTTAATTTTGCTAATGCTTTATAATTTTCAAGTCAATTTATGCCTTACTAACCATTAATATCAAAGAATATTTGCTGGTTGTGTCTTTGTCTCCACCAAAGAATGAAGCCAAATCCAAGAACCAACAGGCAGATGCAGCCTAGGCTTGAACCGAAGGCCAGGGCAATTTTGTGGCTCTTGCTATTTCCAGAAGGCTGAGAATCTTAAGAAACAAAGAAAGACTTTTGAGAATGATTTAAAGATGAGATAATTTACAGAGAATAATATAGAAATTAAGATTTGTAATTCGAAACACAAAATGAAAGTAACACAATCTCAAAAGTATTTTATAGCCTACAAAGGATAAAAAAAATCACGAGCTTCAAATTAAAGTCAAAAGCAAAATAATTGCAAAAAAAAAAAAAAGCAAAAGGGAAGCACATCAACAACTTTTAGAACGGAATAAATTCAAACTTGGAATTAAGTAGGTAACTTTGCAACAGGCGGGAAAGACAATTACTTTGTGAATTATGCACAGCCAAAGATTGCGGAACTGGTGTGGTTCCAGCACAGCCTTGCTCAGTTCCGCATATCAGAGTATTTCCTACAATGCTATGTCAATAAAAAAAAGCAACATCAACTAATTAATTTATGGAAAGAGATTATAGTTTTTTTTTCTGTTTTCATGAGGGGAAAATGAAATATAGAAGGACAAATAGGTTTTAGGATTGACGTACTTGAATGTTTTAGCATGAACAGGTGGTACAGGAGTATTCAAATTATTGTAAGACAAGTCCCTGGAACATTGAACAAAATCCACGCAAATCATATGGATTTTACTAAGATAAAATTATAGTTAACAATAGCACAAGGATAAGGGTCTGAAGAGAATTACAGAAAGGTAAGTTGAGTCATGTTAGCCAAAGAGGCAGGAATTGCTCCATTAAGACTGTTATTGTTCAGTCTCCTGATCCAAATTCCACTTTGTCAGGATCAGACTCTTAAGAAACTTTTAAAAATAATCACCGCCTGATTTTAAAATTGTTATGAAAGAACAGAAATAAATATTGGTGTCTATGTACACTTTTTACTTACAGGTAATGGAGGCTATTAAGATTAGAGAGAGTACTAGGAATTTGACCACTGAAGTTGTTACTGGAAAGATCAATTGTTTTAAGCTTTGGGAGCTTGCCAAGCTCAGCGGGTATATGTCCTGAAATATTGTTATCCTGTAGAAGCCTGCAAAACACCATATTGTCAAGGTTTTTAAACAACAAAAAAAATGAAAGTATAAAATCACACTTCCTGAATATTAACTGAATACTCACAGAGACTGGAGATTTGTCAAGTTTCCAATGGATGGTGAAAGAGTGCCAGATAAACTTTGGCTTGGAGCTCCTCTGCAACAAAACCACTTTTTAACTACAAATGATTTTTCACACTTCAACTCTCATTAAATGGGGTGCTTGCTTTCAAATTATTTGCTTGTGTATTCAGCTTCTCTGAGTGTCTTGGTTAGTCATTAATTTAGTATTACTTACAGTGTAGTGACAAAACCATCAGTAGAACAAGTGACCATGATCCAGCTGCATGGATCCACAGAATGTTCATCCCATTTAAGAACATCATGAGGATCGTGCAATGAAGCTTTAATGCCCATCAAAGCCTCCACTGAGAGGAGAAAAATAACAGAAAAGAAAAGGTAGAGATTACTTCAAGCTCTTAACTTTTCAAAAAAATTTAAAAGACATGTTTAATTCTCCATTGCTGAGCAAAACTCCCGTTACCTTCAAAGTTAACACCTGTAGCTGTTAGCTCTCCATACGCAGTATTCCATAAGCAGATTAACAAACCCACACAACAGAAAAGAGCATTCTTTTTCCTTGCCACCATTGAATCAAAGGTTGCTAATTACCAAAACCAGCTTCTGGGAGGCTATTAAAGGGCTGGTTGTTAGATTCAACAAAAACAGTGTTGAAGTAGTCTTTGTTTTGTCTTGGTATTGCATACGAACCAGGCACTAGTACTACAACTGCTCATGCTGTCCTATAATTGCACTATCTCACACCTTATCTCTGAGAGACAAAGAGTCAAGAAAACCAGAGGTTTTGGTAAGACTAAGACTCTAAAAGTAAAAGAGGAGTAACATGCCTGCCACTGGTTCAGCAAAGTATAAGAAAAGAATATAAAGGCAACAAGCTGCGCTAACCATGTCTAGATAATATCATTGATAATAGAATTTCTCTCTTCTGTTTTATAAAAATTGTGGAAAAAGCAAGTGAAGTGTTAACTGTTAAGCATTGTAACATCTTATAATTAGAACATATTAGTGATAAGTGACAATGAAAGTGGACAAAGTGTTGGGATTTGCTTTGGTTTGCTAAGCTTCTACTGTGTGACCTGTGGGAATCCAACATTCCCTCAAGTACTTGGCCATTTTCTTAAAATATTAAGGTATCAAAATCCCACTCTTCTTCTCTTACCTTTGCTTTAATTATTATAAGAGAAAAAATTACAGTCTCGAGGGGATTGAACTTAGAGATTTGTGATGTAGTGATTTGCCCCTCGCGAGATCTTTGTTGCGTGAATTATTCCTCACATTTGCTTTTCTTTTCTTTCATTTTTTTTACTTTGAATTACCCTACTACCCCAGTTGGGTTTTGCTTTATTGATTCTAATACAATCACTTTGTCTCCACAGTCCCTATAAATTATCCCAAAAGCAGCCAACTTTTTAAAAAGCAAAAGCTGCCCCCCCTCTGTTTTCCCCTACAAATTAATGTATTTATATACTAGTGGTAGCGTCCCACAGAACTAGTATCCCTTGTGCATTCACTGCCATCTGATAAAGAACAGAGGGTGATGCTTTCCGTGGTCAAAGGTTGCACTTTAAATTGTTTTTTAAAATACATTTAGATTTTTTAAATATATATATACATATATCAAATTTATGTTCTGTATATATCTTTGTATAAAAACCATTGAAAAATAATGGATAAAATGTGTTTTTGCAATAACAATAATAATTACACCACGTTATCAAACACAAAATTGAAGTTGGGGTCCCGTTACATACAAAATACTTACATGTTATGATGGATAGGCCTAGCGTAGATGGATGCACGTGCATTTCAGACCCAATAATGGCTGTTGACTTGATGTTCAAACATATTTCATGATCATCATCATTGAATGGAAGGAGTATATCCTTATTGAATGTCAATGATCCGACATAAGGGTTTCAATTAATTAATTAATTAAATGGTTAGGAGTTGGTATAGACATTAACTTCAAATGCAAGTTAGGTCTTGATAGAGACGATAACTTCAAATTAAATCCTAGTTCCCATCTGTCATGGCTCTTGGCTAGTGGATATGCATGATTTCCCAGGGTCAGAAGCAAGCAGCATTTGACAGACTTACCATAAATGTCTCTCAACTCAACTGGGGCAACTCTTGTTTCTGGCTCTTAATTAATAGCCTCCTTACACAGGTTGACTTTAGATCTCTACAACACAAAATGGTAGCTAAAGCGTGGCTGTTTCTTTCTTTTTTGGTCAATATTTATAGCCAATTGGAGGAACTTGAGAGAAATATGAGCATCTATGAAGGTGGAGAAGAGTATCTGTATATAAGCCACCGAAAAAAAAAGGATATATATTCTGCTAAGATATTAGGCAGGAACTTTGTAACTTTATTTGGTGGTGAATCTGGTGATCGATAAAGGATTTAAGACCAACAATCTCTCTGAAAGAAAGTTGGATACTGTTACGAAGAAAAAATAGTTGGATGCTAGTTCCATGCACCACCTTTAAAATTCCTGAAAATTACATTCCAACTACTGAGATGTTCCTGTGAGGTAGGATTCAGATTAGGAAGTAAGGGTCCCATGTTGCCTACTTAGAAAAGTACGCTATCTCTCTTGTGACTGGGACAGTGCACGCTAAATAAAACATAAAATTATAGGAGAGCAAGGGTGCAGTAGGACCAATGTCAGTGGATTTGCCCTTGGATGAACACTAGGAGTGAATTATTAAGGAGCAAATGCACATTGTATATGCTGTCCTTCCCTTCGCTCTCAGCAACCAATTAAAATCCCATTTAATGGATCCTCTTCTCTTTTTTTCCCTTCAAATTTTGACAGAGATTTGATGTCTTTTTCAGTCAACTCAATCCCTGCTTAGCGTACGTAGGCTCCACTACCTTTAATGTAAGTATTTAACCAACCCCCTTCGACATGGCTAAACTTACAGATCAATACCAAAGGAAGTCGGCAATGGCAGCCGAGGGCATGGGGTCAAAAGAGGAGTCAAAGCGGGTGGGGTTATAAAGACGAGTTGAGTGATAAACTAAATGAAGATATGCACTTTGGACATCCCACAAATGAGTAGGAAATAATTGCTCTGTTTACCTCTTGGAAGAAGAGAGAGAGCACCATTATTCCTTCCAAGCAAACGACATGTTCCATTTCACATGACTCTGGATCATCAAAATTAAAAAGGAAACATTATAAAGCATCCAAAATAGTTGACACTCTCTAACCCCATCTTGTACCCCAATTACCTCAGCACATATCATCCATCACCCACTTAGGTTTTGTAACAAATATACATGATCTCTCACGGGCCTACTACTCTGCCATGTGCTCCTTCTTCATAGCTTTTAGCTTCATGACGATACATTCCAAGGGAAACCGAAAATGCTAAAAGAATGCTCTTTTCCGTGTCATCTATGGAATGGCTAAAGCATGCCCTTGTACGTGATTATCTAAATAAGCTTTTCAATGGGGGAAATTAGAAAAGGGGAAAAAAATAATGAGTGACATTAGGATTATAGGATAGTGCTGGAGAAGCTTACAAAACTGTATCCAGCAATAAATGCATTTCCTTTATTGAGGCAACAAGGAAAAGGGCACTGCTTTGATAATTATATACGTTTGCTATATTCTCCATTTTCTACTTTCAGAAACTAAATTTGAAAACGAAACTAGGAAACTTGTTTGTTTTTTGTTTTTCAGATTTCAAAAAACAACAAGTTGTCAAGATTTATCAAAGTCAAACGAAGTGATTTTCAAAAATTGTGATCATTGCTCTTTTTCAATAAAAATGTTCAAAACAATCGTGTTTTCTTGTCTATGTTATGACAAAACGAAAACCGAGTAAATGATACCACACGTATCCGTCTGAATTCTGAAACAATAACCCTGGCATCGCAGAACAAACGATTTTGACCGAATTAGCAGCCAAGAGGTGCGTGTCTTCGATTATCAGTAAGGCTCCCTCTGTAAAAAGGCCAAGGCAGAATAAATTCTGTTTCAGAAGTGGGCTCTCTTGAAAGCTTCGGATACCTCACACGCAAGCCATACTTTTTCTTTCCTTTTGTGCATGGTGCATCCATAGCCTATACTTTCTCCCTAAATTCGTGATACCACCCAATAGAAAGAGAGGTGAGGAAAGCAACCGTCACCTGCTGATCTCTCCTTCCCTCCCTCGTCTCATTGGGCCGTATTTGGAATGTGATTAGTACCACATCCAGCCATGAGAAAAGTTGAAAGTAGTTCAAGTGTATAGGAGCTCATACGGAGCCACATGGTCTGAAAGAAAATAGGCCCTGAGCTTTTTTGTTGAATGATCTTAATTGGTCCCATGAAGAGAGAGACCCGCAAGCACCAATCAGGCAATTACACTGTTTAAGTCTAAAAACAAGTTTCTTTACTCATTTTGTCTTCAATCAGTAATTAAACAAGAGAATCTAACAGTATTTAAGATTTTCCTATCTTAAGAATTTGTTAGGGGGTGTCTTAATCGGTCACTAAAGCAGGATCTTATCTTGTTAAGGTGAAGATCACAGTTCAAATCTGTCTTCGTAGCGTCCTTGTTAATGATGGGATTTTTTAGAAGCATTACAAAAAGCAAAGTGGAGCCAACAATTAATGCCAAGACAAAAAATCATGCAGCTACCACTGCAGCAACCCTTTGCTTGCATACATCAGACAGCAATAACAAAGTGAGGCTTAGCTTGTGATTATTGATCCAATAAATTTAAGAAAAAACGTAGAGAAACCATGGTCATCAGCAAGGGAAAACATTGAACTGGTAAGCATGGCAGAAAATGGCTTTAGGGTATGCATTATCTTGAAGTCTAATATTGGAGAGATCCTAGACTTGGTGATGCTTATGAGATAATAAATTTACAGCCCTGATTTGGATTCTCAACAAGGGCATGTGTATCCATAAATCAAACTAAGAAAGCTCCCAAAATCCAACCTCGCAGGAGAGCAAATGGCACTGGGTAGTAACTTTGTTTAAGCAAGGCGCTACAAGAACAAAAGTATACGTTCATGATCGTTACCTATTAGCTCATTTTCTCACTTTCGGCTCTCCTCCTTTGAAAGAAAAGTTGAAAAGATCTGTGAGAAAATCGATACAAGACAAGGGCAAAAAAAGAGCAACTTTGAGCGGCTCGTGATGCCCTAAGATAGGCACATTTAGAACCAACTTTAGAAGGAATTTTCAGCACATCATGTCGGAATAAACTTTCCAAAATGATTATTCCTTTTCGTGCAAAGTTCTTTGAACCTAGATCCATCTCACGCGTCTCAATCTCACCCCTTTCACATGCTGCTAGAACCCATGTCTTTAGACGGGGATTTGATTTCCAAAACTGTGAGAGGTAAATTTTTGTTTTCAAGGACGCAAATGGTCAGATATTACTACACGAGTATACATGTCATTGGACTGATCACTGAATTTTGGTATCATGTCCAAAAATGTCGAATCTAAAGTTTTTGCCAATATCCTGAGAGGAAACATTTCACCCCCGTGATATCTTCAGGCATAGCCCAATCATCTGCAATTAACCACGTAGACCCAAAGCGGGAGGAGATTGAACATTTTCTGTGGGATTTCAAGTACATTTTAGCTTCCTTATTGCACTATCTCTCATGCTCAGTACCTACAGTACTTGTCACTTGGCAAATTTTGCAACAGCAAGCATGAATGTTACCTCGTATCTGTTGAAATTCCTAAACCTAGCTACATACAAAGCCATCCAACTATACACACAGTTGTGCTTGTGAGTGCGTTCTAACTGCGTTTCAGTTTTTCATCATCACGTACCGTATGCTCAATGAAGCATAGGGCATATATTGGAGAGCCCAAAAAAGAGCCAAAAGAAAAAAAAAACAAACAATTTAGCTTTTCCTCCTGATAGCCAAATGAAAAGCCAAAATCCTCTTTATGAAAAAAAAACAATTTCAACTCCACAATTTCTCTCAATGACTTTTCTCAAAAAAAGCTAGAAGAAGTATTAATATTATATATTAAAATATAAATAAATGGTTAAAATAGCCTTTTTTCTATTGAAGTGCACATGAGAAATAAAATTATATTTATACTATTCGAAAAAGCTATATCAATAATTTTTAAAATTCAAAATGGTTCTTTTTACATTGGAGATAATGGTGTTTAGTAATATCAAGCATTTCAAGAGCAAAGTAGTCGGTCAGCTGAAAGGCATTATACTCCATGTATAAACACAAAGAAGAAAATGCAGCAATAGATCCTCATTTCAGTGGAGAGTACATAAGATTGAAGCAGAGCATACTCATAGCTTTAATTAGGTTGTATTTGTTCTTCCAATCATGGTGTTAAAATTTTTTAGTTTTTTTTTAATTTTTTATGTGTTTTTAGATCGTTTTTATATGTTGATGTAAAATATAAATTTTAAAAAATAAAAATATATTATTTTAATATATCTTTTTAAAAATAATCTTTACAACAATCTCAAACATGCTATTAATTAACTAATAAAAGGGAACAAAGCTGCGTTTTTCTTTCAAAAAAGTTCAGATACATCCGAAACAACTTTTGATCATAATCTGGCTTCAACTTGATCCTCCTTGCCCAGTTCCCCCTTGGTAGGCTCGGTCAACACTAGCACACAGCATGTAGGCCTTTTGGTGGCTCCAGCACTAGCAAGATCCTGAAAAACCAATGCCAGAAAAAGAAGATAGAAATTGCAGACCAAGATTAATGCTAAGCACAAAGCGAGGATTCTTCCACTTCAATAAGCATCTTGAAGAGTTCCACGTCCATGAATTTACTAGTAAGATACAAGAATATTATTGAAGGGTCACGGAGAGAAGTAAACCTCTCGAATAATTTGGGAGGCTTGGGCTCAAACATGATGAAGGTTGGAATTGATTCACACACAATATGATATAGGCTGGTAACAAAAAAAGCCAGATATATAGTTAAATCTTTGATGGTAATTGAGCAGTCCAAACAAGAACAGCAAATAATACATAGCTATAATTATGATTCAAAATGAAAAATAAAAACTACAAATAAACCACAAAATAAAATACAAATATTATAAAAGCAAAATCATCTATGTTTTTGTCTAAAATGAAAACGAAAAGAAGAAATAAACTTGCTGAATAGTTGGGTGTTTTGGCATGCATTTATTTTACCTATGATTAGCCCGTCAAATGGATAAAACTATTAAAGACTATTGTTCCAATGGAATGGCAAATAACCCATCAAATGTACATTACTAAAAATTATAATAATTATTATTTTTATTATTATATTACCTTGAGTTGATCCCAGTATGGTATGGTCGTAGATTAATTCTCAAATTGGATTTTAATTAAAATTATAATAATAACAATTTTGATCATTGTGTTAAGCCGAGTCAATGATCAATCCGATGCATAACTTAAGTCTTATCCCGGGTTAATTTCTAGTCGAGTTTTAAAATTATAATAATTATTATTTTTATCTTTAAATTAACTTTAATCAACTTGAATTAACACTTTTACAGAAAATTTAACAAGTTTATCCTACTCTTTTTTTATGGGATAAAAATCTCTTCACTACAACATACTTAAACAAGATAAAAATTTATTTATGTATTATCCAAAAATATATAAACAGTTTCACAAAAAAAAAAGTTATAATGTTTAGTCCATCTTTATATCAAAGATTAGCTTAGTGTCCAAGGCTTCTCAGCTAATTCAATGCCTAACAACAGCCATGATTATCGTGAAAAACTAAGGTTGATCCGCTGGATAATCATGGAGAAGGAGAAAACGATTCAAAGGGAAAGGTTTAGTGCGGTTGAGGATGGCAAGGTAGCTTTATCTTTCAACCTTATGGAGACCTCTTAACCTTCACATCTATCTTTATTTTCATTAAAGATAATTTTTAGTTCTTCATAACTACCATCATTGAAGGTGAAGAAATCCATATGGTTTTTTTCGTGGTCAGTTTTCATGAAATAAAATGTATACGCTAGAGAAACTAAAATATTTCACATTTACGAAACAATATTAATCAAGATAATTTTAGAAAGAAATAAAAAACACAATACATAAATTTAGTTATTGAGATCTATTGGAGGCAAAAATCCCTTTGTACACTCTCTCATTTGAATAAATGAAAGCACATTTCCATGGATGGCAATGCATTTTGCATCTTCAATCTCCGTGGAGACCTAACCTTGTATCCTTTTCCAAGTTTTGATTTTGTCTTTAAGCACTACCCTTTTCCAGACACCATGATTGCACACGAAAAAAAAAAAACAAACAAGAGGAAGCAACAGCTGTAGGGTGTTGAGAGAGAAGGATGAATTATTTTTGAAATAATATTTTTTATTTGAAATTCTAATAATAAAGTAAATGGTTTATTTATTTTTTATGATTTGAATTTCAAAAAACAATTAAATTAATATTCTAAAAACATATCAAACACCATAATTATTTAATCCTTAAAATTAAATTCAATTTCCAAGAAGAAAAAAGCTATATTATACAGCTTTTTAAACTAAGATTTTAGGTTAATTCAAGTTATTTTTTATATTTAATTTTTAATTTTTTTAATATTAAATTAATTGAAAAATAAGTTTCATAATTTTATTTTATTTTTAATTTTTTATAAGGTTGATAAACCCAAGTTGTTTTTATCCATTTTATAATTGAATTTTCCATTATATCCCTTTATAAACGTTTCCATTTGAATAAATGAAAGCACACTTCCACGAAAGGAATACAATTGCCATATCAGCTAGCTGAAAACTTCAAGGGAAAAATAGCAATGATCAGAAAATTCTTCAAATCCAATACCAGAAAACCGGTCGAACAGAATAACATCATAATTAGTCAGGATACAAGCTCCAGACTCTTATTTGAAGACAATGACTAAAACCAAGACAGCGCACTGGCAATATCCTTGCGTATGACTACCGAGAGCTGCTGAGAGTTTTTTTTTTTTTTTGAATAATTCCTACAATGGCAATCCTCGGGGAATGGCGAAGCAAATTTTTCTATTCAATTCATAGACGGACAACAAAGGAAATACTTAAACATGGAACTAATAATCTTCTTCCTCTTTCCAGCAGCATTTAAGGATTGATCTAGGAGAATCAGCATTCCCAGACCTAACAAACTTCTGGTAG
>Ga0307515_10009929_pt1 | contig 18325 bp, 9 predicted proteins | sample 17_EM_MG_FD_194513 | JGI IMG/M metagenome (GOLD analysis project Ga0307515, IMG submission 194513) | Populus trichocarpa ectomycorrhiza microbial communities from riparian zone in the Pacific Northwest, United States - 17_EM | ecosystem: Host-associated > Plants > Roots > Unclassified | place...
TTTAACCCTTAATTGACCCCTAAACTTTGATTTTCTTGCAATTTCACCCAAGATTTCATCCAATTAAGTTTGAAAAAAAATTAAATCTGGTCCTTTAAAATTCCAATCTTCTCAATTAAGCTTCCAATTTTATTTTTTCACCAAGCACGTCCTTAATAAAATTAATTTAACCAATTAAAATTCTAATTAAGTCATTGCACTTAATTAATTATTTAAATTTTAGCCTAAATTAATTTATAAACATAATTAAACCTTTAATTAAACCCATGATCAAATCAAATCAGCCTATTAAAAATTTAATGAAGTCCTCAAACTTAACTTTCATGTAAATTTGTCGAATATTAATTGAAGTTAACCTTGAATTTGCATTACCTTTCACATTTAAATCCTTCAAGGGTGTAATTGAGTTTCTAAAAATGTCAAAGATGCAGTTTGTTCCCTACATCTCTTATTTATGCACGTACATCCCTCTTTAGCATGTTCTTGCCAACCAAGTCGCTTCTCTTCATGCATTTCTTCCCAACATTTTTTCCTTGTGTATAAAAAAAAAGATAATTTTTTGGGAACTCAAAATTGTGTTGTGACACTGTTTTACACTTTGGTTTTCTATTGCTAAATTTTTTATTTTCTTAATAAATTTTCACAAATTGATTATAAAATTAAGTATAAAAGACTATAAAAAAAGTTAGAGGATGAAAATGAAAAAAACAAATTGGCTATTGTGGATTTACAATGATTTACCTAGCTCATTAATTATATATTTTGTAAGTAATTGCAATGTAATGGGATTGTTTTAACTTTTTAATGAGATAATTTTTATGAATTTTAACATGATTGAGGGATGGTGATTGAACCAGCAATTTGTTTTTTTTTTTTTTAACACTTTGGAGGGTCAATTCGGCATCAACAAATTTGGTAGTTTGTAGATGGAAGGGGAAAATTGAAAATACCATGAAAGTTGGGGAGGTTAATTGATAGAAAGTAGAAACAAAATTTTTTGGATTATCCCGTTAGACACCAGAGTTTCGAATTCATATTCTTCTGTTAGTCAATTACTGGAACCAAATCGGAATCTTATCTAAATCTGTTCCAGTGCTTTAAAAAAAGAAAGAAAGAAGAAGCCAACGATATGCCCTGGCATGAAGTAATTGACAGATAGGAATTTGTGTGTGTTAAAAGGCTTGAAGCATATGCTCGACTTCACCAGTGTCAGGTCTGAAATTAGCTTACCACTTGAAGAGCACAAAACAACCCAATCATACAAAGATTTCTAGTAAATCTTCCTGTTCACCATAAGTTCATGCACAATGCCAATCCACATGGAGTTGTTTCAAGCAAAGAGCTCTGAAAGCAATTTTGAGAAGTGCCACAAGAAAGAACACACCGGTATATAGCTCAACATAGATGTGAAAAAAGAAAGATATAGAAAGGGAGTGAGACACTGTAATTGGATGATGCCACCTCCTAGAGATAACCTGTTGTAAGTTGATGGGCAGAGCCATATAGAAATGCCAAGGCTAAGACCAGACTACAGCATCAACTTGGCATGCATCTAAACCTTTTACAATGGGAGACTTGCCATAAAATACAGTAACGACTAAATTCATCAACCCACAACAGAGGAGGATGTGATGGGAGGAGCCCAATCAAAGCAGAACTAAGACTGTATACCTGCTGAAAGCAGACAAATTCTGGATTTGTCCGACAAGAGTACATTTAATTTTTAGACACCAACGGCTTCTCTTGTATCTTTTGCTCCAATTTCTCATCCAAACCAATAAACATGTTTCGCATAGGGCCAACATCATATTCCCTTGAATCACTTTCTGTTCCAAATTCTAAGAAAAATCCTCTCTTCTTGTAATGTACTAGCCTAGGACCATGCAATACCCCCATAGACCTCGACTTGCTTAATTTCACCACAGGCATTTTCACTGCCACCCCTCCAGGTTTTCTCCAAGAATAATCAGACCCCATCTTTATCTCACCAAAAGAACCAATAGATTTCGACCTAATCACTCTATCCACTACCGAACCAATCGTTTCGCTTCCATACTCTACCCTTGAAACACTCGATACTTTACTATTTCTCCTGCTTCCTACTTTAACCGTCTTGTGAACGTTGACACTGACCTCCTCTTCACTTCTATCAACGACCACATCCCCCTCCTCCACGCGCCCCACGCGCCTTCTCAGGTGATTCCAAATAGGCGGCGCACGGATTCTTCTATTAACAAGTTTCAATCCTTCAACCACCTCCGCCATTCCTGGACGCTTTTCGGCCGTGGATCTCACGCACCTAGCAGCCAAAACAGACAAATTCCGGATCACAACCGGGTCGGGCATCGAAGCCACCCGGTTATCACATATTGCCCCCAAGTCACCTTTTTTAATTAAGGGAACCGCCCAATCAACCACTGAAGGAGGACTGTAATTTACATCAATCGCATTTCTGCCACTAATGATCTCTAACAACAGAATCCCAAAACTGAACACGTCACTCTTGGCGCTTAAATCCCCTGGTGCAAGATAGGCTGGATCAAGATACCCTAACGTCCCCGCCGGTGGCGTGCACTTCACATGAACGTCTTCCACGTGTCCTCTTAAGGCAAGACCAAAATCACCTAACCTCGCTTTCCAGTATTCATCGATCAGCACATTTGATGATTTTATGTCTCTGTGAATCACCGGCGGGTTAGAGGCGTGGAGAGCCTGGACCGCTTTTGCTATTTGTAATGCGAACCGAACCCGCCTGGTCCAACCGGGAGGTCGAGAACTGGAATGTAGAAGATCGTATAATGAGCCGTTTGGCATGTACTCGACGACAAGTAGTTTACGGCCTGTAGGATCAACACAGAAACCAAGGAGGTTTACCAATCTTGGATGCTGAACTCTGGATAGAGTTTCAATCTCGTTGTCTGCCGGAGGAACTGTCGCGCAGTTAGAGTTATAGCTGTTGCAGAAATTTGTTTGATGGGTTGTCTTTTTAACGGCGGCTATGAGCTTGCCTTGGTCGAGAAAGGCTTTATAAACGGTTCCATGGCTGCCTTTTCCAAGGAAGGTTTCTGCGGAGAAAGTATTGGTGGCTTTGACAAGTTCAGTGTAACTGAACTCTCTGATTTTGATTGGTTTATTTGGTTTGGTTTGGTTCTTGTTTCTTCTTCGCTTGCGATAAGAATCCCAGTTGGAAGGATCGCAGGTTGCAATTGCAGACTCTGCATTGCAAGAGAAATAGCCCATGATATGTGAGTGTGAGTGCTGATTCAGTCAAGGTCGCTATTGATCAGGTGAGAGAGCGAGATAGGAGTGATGGATTTAAAGGAGGGTGGTTGTATTTGGTAAGGGAGGAGGAGGAGGTGGGAAACGAGAGAGGCAAATGCCATTATAGTCCTAATAATAATAGAAGCAGTAGCAACAGAGAAAGGGAAGGTGTGGGTTTTGATGTCTAAAACTTCAAACTAATAAAAGGAGACTAATGTGTGTGTAAAGAGTCAAAGCTTGAAAATTTTGAATTGCTTTGGGTGTCATTGCTGTATTATTTTAAAGGTTTATACATGCAAACGCGTGCAACTTTGAGAGGAATTTCTCGGGGTTGGCTTAAAGATGTGGGGTAGCATCTACCCATCGATTTGCTTTTACTTTTCCACTCAGCTACTTCAATTTTTATTCTTCTCCATGTGATTTCTTTTCTTTTCTTTTCTTTAATTTGGATTATTGATAAAAGAGAAAGGAGCTTCTAAATAATTTAAATCCTGGTCCAGTCTAGCGGGTCGACTTGAAACTTATTTATTCAGAGTTGGAATTAAATTGAGTTAAAAAAAACAGGAAAAGAAAAAATTTGGTGTGACCTGGCTGACTCGACGAGTTGATCTGGCAACACCCTATCAAAAACTCAGTTGCAACCTGTTGATTTTTTATTTTTGTTTTTTTTACTAAAACGACTTTGTTTTATTTTTTTTAAAAAAAGAATTAACCCAGGTGACCCGGTCAAAATCCGAAACCCGGGTCTTGGATCGGGCGAGTCTAAAAACTATGTTCTAAATTATTGCTTTCCTTTAAAAGAGAAAAGATAAATTTAAATGTCCAAGCATCATAACGTTCTTTATTTCATACACTTGATTGATTGGGTTAATAATACCACTAGTAGTAACACATGTTGTATTTTATATATATAGCTATTATTGCCATTCGCATTTTAGGCTGCTTTGTTGAATACTAATAATTGTGACTATCTCTACATTAGGAAAAGAAAGTCAAGGATCCACGCGGATGAGCAATGAATGGCTTGCATAAAAGAAGAAGAAGAAATATTACAATATTTCATGAGATTGACTGGTCCTCGTTACGATGCGAGCAACACTAAATTTGTGTTGTTAAAGTATTAAAGCAACTTAATACCTTAAAAAAAAATTAAATATATTATTAAATTTAACAATTAATGCAAACTACAGTAACTAATAATATAATTAAAATATTTAAAATAAAGAAATAAAAAAAAAGAGTTTGCATACTCGTTTTTAACATAGTTCTGCAAGCCTATATTTACACCTTAACCACCAAACTCTACTCGAGTATTGTATTTCTTAACTTGTTTAGGTTTTAGAGTACAATTTCATTTGATAAATCTACACCAAGCATTTTACAGCACTTGAAGAAATTCTTCAAGATTTTTATCATTTGTGAAATTCTTTAACCAATATCAAGAGTTTTTATCTAACTCTCAAAGGTTTACAAGGATGATTTTGTTCACACGAAACTCTCTCACTAGAATGGATAATATAATTAAAGTTTTAATATCTCTATATTTTATAAGATAACACTTATTGCTACCTAATTTTTACCAAATTTCGGAAAATTTTTTGAAAAAAATCAAAAAATAGAGAAAAACAACAAAAACTCAAACAAATATGTTTTTGACATCTTTGTGTCACTTGCAATGTCTTTTTCTACTTGTAACTGTTAACACGCTTTCTAAGTCGACGTTAAAGTTACTTTTTTTTTTAAAATCAAAATATAAAAAAATTATACAAGAAAAAATCAAAATGAAAGAGACTAAAAATAAAAAGATAGAAGTTGAGGGATCAAAAAAATTTTCAAGTTACTTGGTTACCAAGTTTGCTTGGAGACCAAACAATTAAAAATAACAAATTTATTTACCTATAAATATGTGATTATACCACATACAAAAAGGGGGAGAGACAAAAAAAAAAAAAAAGAGAAGCCAAAAAAACATCTTTCTCACATTCTCTCCCCACTAAAAAAAAAAACACTCTTTTTCACTAGAAACCCTAGAAGCCTAAGCTTTTTTTAGACCAACCACAACCAACACTACCCGACTGGCCTCCATCTTCCTAACACCAACAACCTTACCCACACACAAAAAACTAGCAGATCGATTCCCCCTTGACAAAGCCTCACCCATTTTATCCACCATGTCCACCCATCACCGAACCAAACCTAGACCATTGCCTCCTCCACACTCTAACACCACCCAACTGCCGTCCCTATTCTCTTAACCCAACCACCGCACACCTATCCCATTTCACCGGCCATTACATACCCACAAACCCTAAATTAGGTTAAAATTCTAAACAATTTTAACTGAGCCTTATAATATGATTTCTTAGCTTAGGTTAAAATTTCAGAATTTTTGGAGAAATTCAAAAATTTGGCGAAAATCACAATTTGACCAGTTTTACTTTATTGGGTGTAATTTTCGATCCAACCATCAAATTGAGCTGAAATTTTACGATAGACCTTAAAATTTTAGGATGAACGGAGCTTGGTAGTGCTAACAAAAAAAATAAGGACCATCAAATAGAAGCAAACAAACTCATTAAGGGTAAAATAATTATTTGTCATTAAAAAATAAAATAAATCAACTCTCCCTTCCTTTTATATGCTACTGATTGGGTAGAAGCAGAATGGGAAAAGAAAGAAAAGAAAAAGCGAGAGAGAAATAGAGAAAAGTAAGGGAAAAACATAAAAACCAAGGAAAAAAATAAGAAAAGTGAGAGAATAACCTTGTAAACTTACAAAGTCTAACTAACACTAATATAAGGAAGAATCAAGTGAAGGAAGGAGGAATTGAGAGAGGGAATTTGGATATTGGGGGAGGAAAAGGAAGATGACATTTGGCCAAATGAATGAAAAGTGGAGGAATGAGTTTTGATGTTAATGTTTAGAAAACTATGTTTAATCATGATATTTGAAATATGTAAGAAAGACTAAATAAAGAAATAGCATTAAAGTTGAGAAAAATAAGTAAAATCAATTTAAAAGAAAATTGAACTAGTTAAAAAGAAAGCATAAAGACAAGATGTTTAGATTATGTTGAATATAGTTTTTACATATGTTTAGATAAAATAAATAATATGATGAGAAGGCATAAAGAATAGAAGGATTATTTGATGGAGGAATTATGAACATAAAGCAAGAAAAGAAGTAACTTGATTTAAATATGTGGTTGTATGTGAAATGATAATGTTATGTTTGAGAATGATTTTTTATCAGAACGAATTAAAAAAAAATATGTGCTTTGCATTTCAACACGTGATAAAAATATTGATGGACTAATGATATAATGATATTTGATTGATTCAGGAGTTGTGTCTGGAGCTGGTTATCAAACAGGAGGAGCTGGGTCATCACGAACAGAAACTAGGTGATTCATCACTTTCTTTTAAAATTCAAAGTTTCATAATTAGTTATGAATTGTTTTATGACATTTTGATATGGAAAAAGTAGAAGAAGAAACTTGTTTGTATTATAATAGGGATGTTGGGTAATTCGTATGGAATTGCCGGTTAGATTGGCTATTAAAGGAGAATAGCTGGATGTTGGGTAATTCGTATGGAATTATCGGTTAGATTGGCAATTAAAAAAGAATAGCCGAATGTTGGATAATTTGTACGAAATTACCGGTTTGATTGGCTATTAAAAGAGAATAGCTAAATGTTGGGTTATTCGTATGGAATTATCGATTTGATTGGCTATTTAAAGAGAATAGCTGAATGTTGGGTAATTTATATGGAATTACCGGTTTGATTGGCTATTAAAAGAGAATAGCTGGTTGTTGAGTAATTACCAGATATTTATTGGCTATCGAGGAGGGTTAGTCGAATTTGAGGTGAATTACGAATTACCAAATTGAAAATTAAACAATGAGTGTTGGTTGTCGAGGTCCTATAAGTATAGGATTGATAAATTATGAATGGGTTATTGATGTTGATATGTAGTAGGTTAGTGGTGAAAGACAATTTGATATATTTTAAAGAATTGTGAACATAATAGTTTTATCATTTTTAATGTGTTATCTTCCTTATTTCTTATTAATGTTATGTATATAGGTATTTTACAAGGTGATGCAGAGCGTTAAATATGGGCTTTTGTGTTTAAATTTGTTTTTTTATGTAATATCTTTTGCTTTATATGTAATTTGTATTATATGTAGATTTTAATAAATGTATCCTAAAGATAATTGCTTTTGGTATTTACACATTTAGAAAGTATAAGTAAGGAACTAACATTAGCAAACTATTCTAAAAGAAGCTTATTAATCATAATTATGCATGTTTAAAAGATGGATGCATGTTAAAGTAATAATTAGTTCAGTATGAGTCCTTTGAGTTTTTATTTGTATGAACTTAGTTAATGTTTTATTATAAGATAATTGCTATGTTTTATTTGTTGATGATGTAAGGTTGAGAAAGCACAATGAAGTATTGCTATGTGAAATATTATATGATGAGATGGGATATGATCCAGGATGGTTGGATCGAAGTGAAAAATTGAGTATTGTGATTGAATGAAGTCTAGTCAATAATTTGATAACATAAAAAAACAATGGAAACTCTGCTGATTTTTCTGTAGAAAATTAGATTTATATAATAGCTATTACTTTGATGATATAACTTTAAAAGCGTTACATCAATGGTGAGATATGTAAGACAATAACTATAAGACAGTAATGGTTCAAGACTTAGACATGTGAGGTGTTTTTTTGATTTTAAATGATTTAGACAGTAATGGTTCCCTCCTATAAAAATAGTCTTTTCTTAAAAAATACAATTTCTATTTTAATTTTCTTATGACCAAGTCTCTCAAAAATAAATTATATCTACATATTTCCTTATATTAAAAACTCATAAAAAAATAATTTTTTATTTATTTTGCATGTATTTTTTGAATTTAATAACTAGTTTATTAAAGTCATGAGAACTTGGCCTAGATTTTAAAAAATCTATTTTTGTTCCTTTTAATATGCGTGATTACAAACTTATATGTACGATGTTTTCCCGATATTAAAATAAAAAACACCAAAAAATATATATTTTTTCTTATTATCCAGGATTATAAACTTATACGTAAGATGTATTCCTGATATTAAACAAAAAGATAATTCCTTTTTATATTTATATTGGCACTAGAACGGTTAAGTTTTTAACCTGATAATGTAATGACCTCGTTACCGAGGAGGACTTTTCTTCGACCATATACAGACCAACAATTAGAAAACATAATATTTTTTTAGTTTATATTAGACAAATAAACAATATAGCTTAACTCAGATAAAGTATATTAGGGGTACTAATGTTTTCCCTTAACGCAATCAGTCCCCTTTCTCAGACTTTGAGACTAATTAGAGTTTCTAGTGACCAAAATACTAGGTAGTTACTCTCATTCCCCTTTTTACTGACAAAGGACAAGATCCTTCCACACCATTCTCGTCTATCCTGATCCAGGAAGATGATTGTTGCGATGCAACACACTTTGGACATCACTTATAGGATTTGAAGGAGTTTAAGTGTAGTGAGAATAAGATTGAATACTCTTTGCACTAGAGTATGAAGGTGTAATAGCACAAATTAGAGTATGATCAAGCATTTATAATTTTGTAGTAGTTTTCCTCTTAGAATATCTTGTTCATCATATATGTCAGAGTTCTCTTTTTAGTTTTGCAATTAGACAAGCTATATATATGTTTCTAAAAAAACCCAGTTGTTTATAGTCATTATTGTTCCTCTAACAGCTAAAACACTCAACTGGTTTAGATTGATCAAGCCAATTAGTCGACTAGTTCATGTAGAATTTCCAGGTATTCATTACTAATGAATAAGTGGTTAACCGGTTCATTTGGTAAACCTACGGTCAACCAGTTCATGTAGAATTCTAGATTTAAAAGTTTAACCTAGGTAAGTTTTTAGAACCATCTATCTTATATTTTATTTGATTATTTCCAATCCTTTAATGCATATTGAGTGAAGTGTGTGAGTTCATTTTAATTGTACTATCAAATAGGATATAAAGATTTAAATTTAAGCACTAAAATGAACATTTCTTCTAAGTATTTACTTTGCTTCCTTCTTGAACTTGCTCATTGATTGTTTCATGAAAGTTGTCATGTTTGTTGATGTGTTCTTCGTATAATATCTATCTAAAACTTATTCTCAACTAAATATATTATTAGTCTATTTTTCATTTTATTCTTATCATCAAAATATATAAAAACATGAATTTATGACTCTAAAGTTCAACATTCTCCCCCCTTTTGATGATGACAATAAATATATAACTTAGATATTAAAATGTATCTTCCCTTATCTTTTGCAATGCAATATATAATAATTTAGCATCTTTAATAATAACATATGCAATACTAAAATCAAATTTCCCCCTTAAATGTATGCATATATTATTAAGTGCATCTCTTTCTTTTTAGCAATGAAAAGTACACCACATGCAAATTACTCTCTCTTCTTTTGTCATCAATAAAAATACATATAATGGAGAGGTAATAAGCAAGTATTCCTTGGAAATCATAAATAAGATATTCATTTCATAATTTCTAAAATCATACAATATCCATTACAAGAAGAAAAAAAAATAAAAATAAAAATAAAACATAAACATTAATGCATATGATATAGTACATAAAATCTAAGGTTTTGAATAGTGAGAGAGAAGAGAAGCCATCATGCTCTTGATGTCCTTCAAGTTGTCAGTCATTTTGAGTATCTCATATTTGACACATATCTGTCTCAAGTTGGCTTTCCATCCTAGATGACCAAGTACTAGTAGAAGGCTTTTTCAACGAGGAAGGTGTTGGTGCTGTCTCAAACATAGCCTCAAGCTCATTATCACTACCAACATGTTCTTCTTCCTCAACGTCATGCTCTTCTTTAGCATGCATTCCTATTTGGTCTTTAGAAACTCAAGCATTATTGTCATTCAAAACATATTTCATCTTGGTAAGGGTCTTATTATCTATCTTCATGAGCTTAGAATATGAATTCCTATCCATACCTAATAAATCAATCTTAAAATGCTTAAATATACATGTCAAAACTTGACCATAAAGAAAATATTTCTGCTTTTAATCATGTGTCATGATCATATTCCTAATCATAATATAATTAAGATTTATTGGTCTTCCTCTAATCATACAATCAATTAATCATATATCCATAAAAAGATACCTTATCAAAATTCCTTTTCTTTGGTAATATATTGTGTGCTATAATTCTATGTAGAGTATTAGGTACAAAAATCAAGAAGCAAATCTTGGCTCTTAATTTTAATTCCTAGAGAAAAATCATGTCTACTAGTGTATATAATTATTGCTTCATCATAGATAAAACCTTTAATTATTGGAATTATTTTCTTTTCATAAAAGTTAGGACCATAGTTATAAATGCCTAAAATATTAACAAGCTTTTGGCAATTAAATTCAATTGGTTTATCTTGTAGGCTATTAGATATCCTAGGTTCCATGCTAATCCTCATATTAGCAAAGAACATCTTTATAAGCTTAAGGTGTATGCGTTTCTTCAAGTAAAATAATATAGTCCGACCTATTTCTTCAAAAATCATATCAATACTAAAAGTATATAAATCATTTTCTAATTCTCTTTCTACAATAATAGCTCTATTTAAAAAACAAAACTTAAGAATCTTTGAATATTATCACCTTAATATGAAGTAGGATCATTTGTTCTTTTGCTTCATGATTCTACATCTCTTTGATGTTTCCTATGTGCCATTGTAGTTGAATCTTCAAGAAATAACCTAAAAATATGATCAAATGAGTGAATTTTGGTGAATTTTGAGAGAGAGTCAAGTTTTAGGATTTTGAGAGTTTTTTTATGTTGGAATAATAACATATCTTTTTATATATAGTCAATATTATGAGTAATCGATCAATCGATTGCTATGGGTTAAGTTCAACTGGTCAACCGTTTAAACCCAAGCTCAGAACTTCCTGAAATTCTTTTTTGATCTTTTCTCTGCACTTAAAATGTATCATTTTCATATAAAAATTATGTCCAAAAAGTAAAGAAATTGAGGGGATAAAAATTTAAAATTTAGGCAGTAGCTTCACTACCAATGCTTTGGTTCAATCAATCGGTCACTTGATCTAGTTGTATGAACTAGTCGACTAGTTCACACAAAAACTATAATTTTTCAAAATTTTCCTTAAAATATGTTTTATTAATCAAAATACATCAATTTGTACAACCTTTTAGACTAAAAAACAATCTCAAACTAAAACCTCAAAAAGTTATTTTTCACATAGTAGCTATCCTTTGTTTTTCAGTATAAATTGGTCGGTCGATTAAACTTACTATTATGAACTGGTTGATCGATTCATCTCAGACTTGGACAGACAACAAAATTTGTAGTTAAATATATTTTCCATGGTTTTCATGCTTATTAGGTATACATTTTATCATGTAAATATGCCCATTTATTTCCATTAATGTATACACATAAAAATAACACCTCAAACATCTTTTACATGAATAAAGCTTTAATTCCTTCTTATTTCGCAAAAACAATCTTTACTTAGAGGCTTTGTGAAAATATTTGCTAGGTTGTGTTATGTGCCTACAAAATCAAGTACAATGTCTCCTTTTATATGTCTCACTTCTATGAGCTTTGTATATGAGTGTTGGATAAGGTTTTTATAAAGACTAATTACACTAGTGTTATCACACTTGATGTGTATATGATAAAATTTAAGTCCATAATCCTCTAAGGTTTGTTTCATCCATAAACTTTGAGCATAACAACTACCCGCAGCTGTATACTAGTGAGGATCTTAAGAAATGACATGTTCCACTAGTATTCTCTTTCTATCAACTTTACATTCGGTAAAATCCGCATCTAAATAGCTTATCAAGCTCAACTCATTTTCTTTTGGATGCCACAACCCTAAATATATAGTACTATGCAAATAATGAAAAATGCATTTTCCAACACTAACATGTGATTATTTAGGGCAAGCTTATAAACATACACATAGACATACACAAAACATAATATCGGGTCTACTAGTAACTAAATATAAGAGTGATCCGATAACACCTTTATATTTGTTGATGTTTGCATTCTTATTATTTTCATCCATATCAAGCTTTATTGGTGTTCTCATGGGTGTGTTGACTACTTTGACATGTTCCATCTAAAATCTTTTTAGAAGATCTTTGATGTACTCACTTTGGTTAATGAAGATGCCATCATTTGTTTGTTTGATTTGCAATCCAGGAAAGAAGTTCAACTCTCCCATTATGTTCATTTCAAATTCATCTTGCAAGCATTTTATAAAATCCTTACAAAGAGATTCATTAATAGCACCAAATATAATATTATCAACATAAATTTATATAATCAAGATATCTTTTCCTTTTCTTTTTGTAAAATAAATGGTGTCGATTTTATCAATGTTAAAATTATTATCAATAAGAAAAGACTTTAGTCTATCATACCATGCCCTAAGTGCTTGTTTTAAACCATGTAGAGCCTTTTTAAGTTTGAAAAAATGATTGGAAATTTCTTTTAAAAAAAATTTATGGTTGCTCAACATACACTTCTTCCATGATAAATTCATTTAAAAATGCAATTTTAACATCCATTTGAAAAAGTGTGAAGTTAGCATGATAAGCATAGGCTAATAGCATTCTTACTGATTCTAGTCTAGCTATAGGTGCAAAGGTTTCTTTGTAATCTATACCTTTTTTCTTAATTATAACATTTAGCAATTAGTGTAGCTTTGTTTCTAACTATTGTTCCATGTTCATTAACTTTGTTTCTAAGCACCCATTTTGTTCCAATTATTGATTAATTATTAGGCTTAGGGATTATTTTCCAAACATCATTGCTTTCAAATTGATTTAGCTCATCTTGCATAGCCAAAATATATTTTTCATCCTTTCGAGTTTCTAGAAATGATTTAGGTTTTATTTGAGAAATAAATGCAAATTGACCACTAATGTTTCTAAAAGAAGCTCTAGTCTTAGTCCCTTCAAAATGATTACTAATAATTGATTTGGGAGGGTGAGAGCTTACATACATTAGCTCCTTTGGGGGTATAGAGGAGTTACTTACCATCCCATATTAATTGCTTGAGCTTGTCTGGTCTTTGTCCATGCCTTCATTATTTGCCTTTGTAGGAATCTTATAATCAAGACTCAAATGTTGAACACTTTTATTTATAACATTTAGAATCTTAAAATTTTTATCATTTTGAATTCCTCAAAGGCGACTTGTATGGATTCTTAAAAAAAAAAGTGTTCTATTGTTATAAACTCTATATGCTTTACTAGAGAAAGAATAGCCAAGAATAACTCTAACATTAGATTTTGAGTCAAATTTATATAAATTATCTTTAGTATTGAGAATTAAGAATTTTAAATCAAAAACTTTGAAATAAGTGATGTTGGGTTTCTTTCCTCTCCAAAGCTCATATTATTAGTCTATTTTTATATTATTGTTATCATCAAAATATATAAAATATGAATGTGTAACTCTAAAGGCCAATAATTTTCATTACCATTAAAAAAATGCTTAGGTGATATCAGATTTAAAAAAAATATATGAGATTCAAGTCATTAACTCAACTAGGTTCACTAAACTCGTTTAATTTAATAATATAATTAAAAAAGTTAATGACGGTAAATATATGAACTAAAAAATAAATTTGACAATAATTAATTACAAAAAATTAACACTTCACAATATCATGGAAAGATATCATTCTAATATTCTTAAAAGGTGTCCATGATTGTATTTAATAAGAAAAAAACATTAAATGAGAATGAGATAACGTTATAAAAAGCAAAATAAAAAAAAAGACTTTGAAGTTGAATTCCCAGCAAATCAAATGTTGAAGGACAAAATTGAGTAAACTAACAAAATCCATTATCAAAAGATGAAATTCTTAATCAATAAAATGTTGAAGGATGAAATAGAGAAAAAAAATCAATAGAAAATGATCTAACATAAAACAAAGAGCAATTGAAAGAATGAAAACTAAATTTGATATAAAAATAAAATGAAATCAAATTATGAGGGATGAAATTAAGAAAAAAAACAATCAAAATAAAAAAAAAACAATCAAAAGAATGAGGACCAAACTTCATATAAAAATCAACTAAAACTAAAAACCGAGGGATAAAATTGTAAGTAAAAATCAAATAAAAAAGGATTCAAAGCAAAATAAATAGAAATCAAAAGATTGAGTACCAAATATGATACAAAAACAAAATGCCAAATATGATACAAAAACAAAATGACTAGACACCTTTCTGTTTTGGTAGGTTTGGCTCGAATCCCAAATAGAGGAGAGAGAAAGGAGGGAGGATAACAAGAAAGGTCATTGACGCCAACTTGCCACTCTACCATTGCTATGTATTGGCCCAACAAGAAGAGCTCAGCGCGTCCCTTCCAACTTCACTATGGAAACAAGTGTTTGGTCGTCAGGAGATGCCTCACGCACCGCCTAAACATGACATGCATCTCTCACATGTTAGCGCACGTACAACACGCGCTAGCCTATTTCCCTACCCACTTACCACAATCCTATTAGTTTAATTTTGGTCCTCTAACACTTAATTGTTATATGTTAGTCAAATTTTATTATATTTTGCAAAACTAAGCATTAACCGAGCCCCCATACATTTCCCTTAATATTGCAAGATCCTCGTATCAAGACATCTAAAACAAACTTGCAAGTCAAATTCTAAATAAGACCAATGTGAAGGGATCAAATTGAAAAAAAAAAGTTTAGGGATCAAAATAATAAAAGGACATGAACTTTCTCCTTAACCAAGCAAACCAATCCATGATTTTAGCAAAAGAAAAAAGGGACCAAACATTTCTTTAATCTTCAAATTCAGTCACTATAATTATTCGAAATAAATGAAATTGAGTTTTATTTTACCAAACCAAGCATTAACTGACCAATGAAACATTTTCTCAACATATTGAGATTCTCATACGCAGGCATGGAAAATAAATAATCAAGACCAATCGCAAATCAAAGCAATGTTAAAGGTTCAAATAAGGAAAAAAAAATGAGGGACCAAAACATAAAAATCCTAGGGACTAAAAAAATGAAACATTGCTTGATTCACGTACTACAATTAAACACTACGCACATTTAGATTTATGTTAATGAAGTGGCTTGTTGTTGCATGTGAATTAAAGTTTAAACATGCAACTTTAAAATGCTAGTGCTTTTATATATATAGTAATTTTCTTTATCAAAATCAAACTAGTTTGTGTACCCAAACAAGTATGATTTTTATTGAATAATTTAAAGGAGAATTTTGACGAGTATTACTTATGATATTTGTTATACGCTATCATTTAAGGATAGTCTAGTTACCATCCTATGATAAAAGAGATGAAAACAATAGGAACAAAAACATGTTCGGTTGAAAAGATAGAGATATTGATATAAAAATAAGTTTATCCCTTTGATAATTTGAATAAATTTTTGCACTTTCAAAACAAGAGATATATAGAGGACATGTTTATAGAGACAATATTTATTAAAAAATTTTATCTTTAAAATATCATTATAAGAAGCTCTTAATTTCAAAATCATCCGACTAAGGTATGTAAAGATAAAAGTGATTGCTATCATAGTTTTAAAACCGGACTCGAGGGTTCACCTAGAGTAAGGTCTGGGCCATGAGTTAGAAGGGTCAACATAAGTTGACCCTAAATTTTATTTTTGTAGAAGAATGAGCAAAAAGATGTCTTTTTGACCATTTTTTTCAAAAAAAATCAACAGGTTCTTAACCCGGGTTTTGATTGGGCTTTACCTTGAGTTGTAGCTCGACTCAGGTTTTTGATTTGGTCAGGCTAGATTAATCCTTCATTTATTTTTTCTTTAACCAAAATTAGTTTAGGCTCCAAGTTAATCAGGTCTCGGATCAACTTGTTAGAGAGGTTCGGGTTTTATAACTAAGATTATTATACTATTGTTAATTTCAACACTCAATATAAACTAAATAAAAAATATGATATAATTATTTTTAAAATATATAAGTTTAACAATAATACATATTAAGACTAAAATAAACCTTTTTATATTTTACCTTGTTTTATCCATCATCGACCAAACAAAATATAAAGACAAGAACTCTATTTTGTACATCACTTACAAACATAATTCCGTCCCCGTCTTCTATTATGTCGCGTCTCTTGTGTTCTCATTATTTTTATTTTTTCTGTTTCAGAATAGTAACCAAACACTACTTTAGGGATGTTATGTTGGCTAGAAACTCTCTTCATATATATGTACATAATTAAGAGATTAAATCAAGAAGAGGTGACAATATAAAAAGAAAGTGATCATATATATATATATATATATATATATTGATTTTTTTTAATTTGAGAATTAAATTAAAAAAGTTCAGAATTTCATAAAAGCCCAACTAAATCCTCTTCTCCTTGTTTTTTTAATTAAAAAGATAAAAATATTATTAAATCAATTTACACATCAATTAATATTTAATATCATATCTGAAACACGCTATTTACATTATCTAATACATCGAAGAAATAAATTATCATAGGTATGTACACATCCACTCTATACTTGAGCTTTAAATATTTTCTTTATTCAGATTCAACAAGAGAGGTATGCATCATATTTAACTGGTCTAAGGCCTGTTCAGGCAAATTCTCATGGGATAGCTTTCTGCATAAGCTAGATTTTGTTTTTCTCTTTATGTAGAAAAAAAAGAGGAAGAATGAAAGAAAATAAGCTAATCATTCATGCACGCGAGTAAATGAAGTAATATCAATTTGCTTCCGAAAAAATGAAATTATTGTTGTCATTCAATTACATAACTTACAAGAGCACTGAGACTCAAAAAAAAGTGAGGAAAGTTGATGGGTAGAATTACAAGACTGTGGTAACGATAAAAGCACAGGAAGGTACAAAAATGTCACAACTCATGGGAAGCAAATAAACAATCATGAGATCCTTTCCTTCCCTTGTGCGAAAGCAGATGCAAAGAAGAGAAGCACCAGGCAGAGGCAGCAACTGATTGGAAACGTGGGGTAGGATCTGATTGCTGCTCCTTTGGAAAGTGGTGCCTTTTCTGAGTTTTGACCACCAAATTAGTTAAGATGATGATAAGAACTGTTGACCAACAAGGTGGACCTTTTATAGACGCCTTCCCCTTTCAAAGATCCGTGTGATACGGTGAGTGCCCAATGAGCAAGGAGGTGCATTAATGTCTTGCCTTCGGACATTTGAAAAAAACAAAGATGTCTTGGTTGATATTCATTGCACAATGTTGTCTTCGTGGGGGCCATGGCCCATGCATGGAGCAGACCGGTGATCTGTTTCAACTTCAACCTCACCTAGTTTTGCCTCATTGATTGTGTCGAATTTGCTCTACTACCATGAGCTTGAAACTAGGTAAAGATTGTTCGAATCATTGCTTATAATGATTTTTTAAGTAAAATTTTGATATAAATTGACCATTGCAATAAAAAAGAAATCATTTTAAGTTAACAAAACTACTTTAACCTTTTCTTGCAATATGACATTTTTTAAACTTAAATTCTCTGAAACGATGATTTATTCTCATGATTTCCTCATAGACACCAAGAGCTTGCTATTAACTAGCCGGTACAGAATTAGATAATATCTTTATCTCTTAAATTAAAAAAGAAACCATAAATCTCATATTTTCTAAGAAAATAAAGTTAATTGTTAAATACAAATGAAAAATTAGATGGAATAAATACCATCAATAAATTACAATGTCATTTACCAATGGAATATTACCTTACTATTTACCTTAGTATTCACCGATGAAAACTTTATGTTAGTGACTACCGAAAGAATTACAATTGAAAATGAAGGAAAGAAAAAACAATGACGTGTCATTATTACAAGTATAATTACTGAGGCAATATGCCTGTCGGTAATACTCATCAGTGAATCCAACGGTAATATTTAAGTTATAACCTGATAGCTACCCCTCTCCCCTCCCCCATTTCTTCTTATTCTTCTTTC